>Ga0187218_1000491_pt1 | contig 12239 bp, 13 predicted proteins | sample 14SPOviralmetaG_FD_130167 | JGI IMG/M metagenome (GOLD analysis project Ga0187218, IMG submission 130167) | Marine viral communities from the oligotrophic San Pedro Time Series (SPOT) site, San Pedro Channel, CA, USA - 14 SPOT_SRF_2010-08-11... | ecosystem: Environmental > Aquatic > Marine >...
AATCTGATCCTTTAGGTAGAGGAATATCGTATCATCCAGTTCCAATTGACGAAAGTTATCCGGAATATATTCAGAATAATCAGGAGAAGTACGCAGAATTTATTAAACCATGGAATTAATTGAAGGTGTAGCACTATCAGAACTTTGTGATTACTCGTTTGGCGATCAATCGGGACAATGGAGTGGCATATATACGCATTTCATGAAGGAAGCTAACCTGATGAACTTTGAGTTTGTCAGTAAAGTTTTTGAGATTGAAAGAAGCAGAAATTATATGACTCTGTTTATTGATAACATTCGTTTATATCATAGAAAGATTGCGGATGTTAAAGATGAAGATTGGCCTGCTGTCAGGGCAATGATGCAAAAGAGTAATCTTCTTAATCTCTGCAGAAACTTCAAAGACATGAAGTTTATTATCTTCACCAATCTTGAAGATACTCCGATTGATGATTACATTTATGAGTTTATTCCTGATAATGTAGTTCGCATTGTTGCTGTGAATGCCGTCACCTTTGGTGGGAAAGTGATTCCTGCACCATATGGTGTGCAGAGACGTATGAATCCAAATGATGATCGAATTGAAATTCTCAATCACTTCATGAATGAGAGAGATCCTAGATCATTTAGATTACTCTATGTTGGCATAAATGAAAACTCACATGAAGAGCGTAAGAGTTTGTCTACAAAGTTTATAGATGAATCTTGGGCAACTGTGGAGACTGGAAGAGTTGATTTTGAAACTTACTTAGAACACATGAGAAGGTGTAAGTTTGTTTTATGTCCTAGAGGAAATGCTATTGATTGTCATAGAAACTGGGAGACAATCTACATGCGGCGTGTTCCCGTAATGAGACGAACTCCGTTTCTAGAAGAATTGTATAAAAACTACCAGGTTCTTTTTGTTGACGACTATTCTGAAGTAAATGAACAACTGCTTCTAGATAATAATCAGATGTTTCTAGATGCTCAGTCGCAAGATTTGTCTCAACTTGATCTTAATAACTTTTTTGAAAAATGGAAAAAACTCTAGTAGTATCAAATTATAATTGGGATCTTGAATGGTTGAAGATGACGTATGATCATGGATTCTCTCCAGATAATACAGTCATTTACGATAAAAGTGATGTTAGTAAAGATTTATCTCATCTTGGTGAAGTAATAAAATCTCCCAATGTCGGAGCTAATCAATTTGACATACTTAGATTCATCATTGAAAACTATGAAGATCTCCCAGACATGAGTGTCTTTATCAAGGGAAATCTTTTTTCTAGGGGAGAAAACTATTACACAACAAAAGAAAGATTTCTGCAGTCTTTAAACGCTACAGAATTTTTCAGTATCTGGGTTGATAAAAATGTATTAGTTGGAGATTTGAGACATACTGACTATACTCCTCTTGAGACACTTAACGATGGTAGATTAATTCAACCAGTTGTATGGTGTGATTATTCTCGTAATAATGACTTAGAAGATAGACACTTTTCTAATCATCATGAATTACTTGACTGGTGTTTTGTTGATCCACCAAAAACTAATACTATTGAATTTATACCTGCTTCTAATTTTGCAGTACCTAAAGAAGTAATCTTAAAGTATTCTAAAAACATATACGAAAAAATGGTAAGTGCTCTATACTATGAACCAGAGTCTGGGTATGATCCAACTTGTGCAGAGGCTCATGTTATTGAAAGGATGTTTTATTTGATTTGGAATGAAGACTTAGTAGAAAGAGGTGACTAGCGTATAATAAATAACACAGGCAAAAAATCATCATGAGCATTTTAAAATGACTATAGTACCTTATAAGGGAACTCCAATCTTTAATGAAGACGGGACATTCAAAAAAGAAGATGATAAAGTTCAGGGTAGAAGTTACAGTAGTAATCTGACTAAACTTCTAAAGCAATTGCCAAAATTGCAGAATCTACAGGAAGGCAAAAAAGCATCTCCTGTAATGGCACACATTTCTCTTACAAATGCTTGTAACCTGACTTGTTCTTTCTGCTGTTTCGCGAACAGAGACATTTCAGAAAAGATGCCCACCGAAAAGGTATTCCAGGCACTTGAAAGTTTCAAAGCGATTGGAGTAACTGGAGTCGAATTCACTGGTGGTGGTGAACCAAGTATTCACCCACATTTTAAAGAGATTGTTCAGTATGCCAAAGACTTGGGATTTAGTTTAGGTATCTGCACTAATGGAGCTCGTTTTGGTGCAGATCGTCCTATTAAAAAAGATATTGTAGAACTGTTTGACTGGGTTCGCCTGGGAATGTATGGTTTCTATGAGGGTTATGATTATGACTTAAGTGTCTTTGAAGGAACTAATTGTAAACCTTCTGCTGCATATGTTTGGGATGAGAACCTTGAGACTTCTAAGAACCCAAACATTACTGGTGAATGGAGCGATGTAAAGAATAAGCGTGTTCTTTCCAAGAAATTCCAGACTACCGAAAACTTCATTCGTATGTTAGATTGGGTTGAGGAAAATAAAATTCCTTGCCGCATCGCATTTAACGCTATTAAAGATGTTAAAGAAACCGAGAAGGATATTGAAACTATCCGTGGTATCATCGAGGCATATGAAAAAGATCGTGGCAGAAAACTAAAGTCTGCATTTTTGTCTGACTTTAACTTCCAAGGCGAACGTAGGAATGATCATTGCTATATGCATATGGTGAAACCCTTCCTGTTCACGGACGGATATATTTACGCTTGTCCGTCCGCAGAGTTGTCTATTGAGAACAACTACAACTATGTTCCCGAATCTCAATTTGCTGTATGTGACATTGATGGTATTGAAGATTTTTACAATCAAGGGCCAACTTTGAGACATCATGCTTGTCATTATTGCAAGTATGCTATGCAAAATGAACTAGTTGACGATATTCTTACTGATACTATTCACAATGATTTCGCATGATATGCATCAATTCACCAAAGACTACTATGAGGATGGTGTAAGAAAACATATTTCTGGGTATGAAGACTATAAGTGGATGCCCACTCGTTCAATTCCCGAAGCACTTGATATTCAAAATCACTTTGAATTTAAGACTTGTGTTGATTATGGATGTGCGAAAGGGTTTCTTGTAAATGCTCTTCGCATTGTTGGATGTGACGCTTGGGGAGAAGATATAAGTCAGTATGCTGTTGAGAATTGTCATTCTAATGTAAGAGATTATGTATCCTTACCAAATGACAAATTTTATGATTTGCTTATTTGTAAAGATGTTCTTGAGCATGTTGAGGTTGAGGACATTCCCTCTGTTCTTAAAAATTTTAAGAAGAAATCAAATCAGTTTTTCTTTGTAATTCCTCTTGGAGATAATGATAGATTTAGAATCAGAGAGTATGAAGTAGACGTTACTCACGTAACCAAGAAAGATGAAGAGTGGTGGATTAAGATGTTTGAATCGCAGGGTATGGAACTTGTGAAATTTTCATATTCACTAGGATCAATTAAAGAAAAGTGGATTAAACCGCATCCACATGGAAACGGATTTTTTATTTTGAGAACTTCGGAATGCTGAGTGTATATGGTGCTGGATATATTGGTGGTAGATACTGTGAAATGTATCCTAATGAAACACTGATTATTCCTAGAGAACAAAGAAATCCTGAAACTCAGGAGATTTTGTATTTTATTTCAACGATTGATAACAGCAATATTCATACAGATATTACTTTAGATGTCAAGACAAATCTCAGTATTCTTTGTGAAGTGTTGGATCATTGCAGGAGTGCTGATCGCGTTTTCAATTTTATTTCTTCTTGGTTCGTTTATGGAGATTGTGAACTTCCTGCTAAAGAAGATTCTCCATGCAATCCAAGAGGTTTTTATTCTATTACAAAGAAGTGTGCAGAAGATCTACTCATTGATTTCTGCAGAACCTATAAAGTAAAGTATAGAATATTGAGGATGCCTAATGTTGTGGGAGGATATGATTCAAAAGCATCCCCAAAGAAGAACGCTATTCACTATCTAATTGGTGAACTTAAGAAGGGTAATGACATTACTCTCTACAATAATGGAGATATAATCAAAGATGTAATGCATGTAGATGATGTCTGCAGAGCAATTAACCGGGTTGTTAACCGTGGAGAATTTGATACGATATACAATATTGGCAGTGGACAGCGGACAACTCTAGGTGATATAATTAGAACGGCGAAACATTTCTTAAAATCAGATTCAAAAATTCTGACAAAGAAAGCAGATACTCAAGACATGTATCTTGATTCCTGTAAACTAAGAGCACTTGGTTTTAAACCACAAATATCGCAAACAGACATCATCAGAGAATTATGTATCAACTGATTGAAAACTTTATTAATGATGCAAAGGAGATGGATGATGACATCTTTCCTTTCATGGCAAATAAAGATTGGAAAGAGGGTAAACCTGTGTATTACTCAGGCCCTTATTGGGATGATCATGAAGCGAGGGAACTTGTTTATTCAATCATGAAAGGCAAGTGGTTGTCTTCTGGTGAGAAAGTTAATAAGTTTGAGCGTGAGTTCTCAAGTAAGTTTGGATTTGAGCACTCTGTTATGGTGAACTCTGGTAGTTCTGCCAATCTTGTTATGATTGCCGCGTTGAAAAAATACTTCAATTGGCGAGATGGTGATGAGATTATCGTATGTGCATGTGGGTTTGCTACAACAGTAGCACCTATTGTTCAGGCAGGTTTAAAACCAGTATTTGTAGATATTGTCTGGGATGATCTTAACTGGAACCTTGGACAAGTAGAATCTAAAATTACGGATAGGACAAGAGCAGTATTTTCTTCGCCAGTGCTTGGCAATCCTTATGATATGGATTGTCTGTATGATATTCTTGATAGGCATCAACTTGAACTGATCGCTGATAATTGCGATAGTCTTGGTAGTAAGTATGATGGCAAGTATCTTACAGATCGTGCTGTAGCAGCATCATGCTCATTCTATCCTGCACATCATCTATGCACGATTGAGGGTGGTATGGTGTCCTCCAACCTCAAAGGTGTTGTGGATCTCGCACGTAGTTTTGCATGGTGGGGCCGAGGATGCTATTGTGTGGGACAGCAAAACCTTCTTCCTAATGGAGTATGTGGGAAGCGTTTTGACAAGTGGTTAGACAAATATGATGACATTGTGGATCATAAGTATGTCTTTTCTAATATGGGTTATAATCTTAAGCCTCTTGATCTGCAGGGTGCTGTAGGTTCTGTTCAACTACTCAAGTATGAAGAAATTCATAATATTCGTCGTCGTAACAAGTGGAAGATTCAGCAAATTGTTGAAAGCATTCCTGGTATTCGTGTAATGAATGAAATGCCTAACGCGGAAACAAGTTGGTTTGGTGTTCCTATTTTATGCGAAAATAAAAAACTGAAGCACTCTCTAGTTCGTCACTTTGAGAAGAATAAGATTCAAACTAGAAATTACTTTGCTGGAAACATTCTTCTTCACCCCGGATACTCACACCTTGATGACGCTAATAAATATCCAAACGCGAACCAAGTGTTAGATCTTGTATTTTTCCTTGGGTGCTCGCCCACAATCACCGATGAGATGATTGATTATATTAGTAAGGTATCATCTGAATATGTTAGCGACTGAATTTTTGCATGGACAAGGACTTGGAAATCAATTATTCGCATATGTAACAACTAGAGTCTTAGCCCATAGATTGGGTTACGACTTTGGCATTAAAGGACTTCAAAACGCTGGAGATTCTAGAGTTAATAAGAAAGGTTTTTATTTTATGAATCTTGATTATGGGAAAAAAGTTCCTGATGATCTTGAAATATATTTTGAATATCGACATGCCTTTCACACTGATGAATATTTACATACTGATATTCGGTTAACTGATAGGAATTTACTTTCTATACCGGATAATCATCTTCTTCATGGTATATTTCAGTCTGAAGATTATTTTTATAATGAAATCGATCTTGTAAAAGAGTGGTTAAAAGTTCGTATAATGTACGAACATGATGACACAAATGGAAAAAACATCTGTGTTCTTAATTTTCGTGGTGGAGATATGGTGGGCAATGCTGGTGCATTTGTCCCCAGAACATATTGGGAAAATGCAATGGAGCATATGTCTCAATATAATCCAAATATGGAGTATTGCATTGTAACCGATGATGTTGAATCTGCTAACAGGATGCTTCCTGATATTCCTGCATACCATGTTGACGTTGCATGGGATTATGTCGCTGTCAAGAATGCAAGGAACGTTATCTGTACCACCTCTACTTTCTCCTGCTTCCCTCTTTGGACATCAAAAAATCTAGAGATGTGTATTGCACCTAAGTATTGGTTCCATCATAACCTTTCTCAGGGATGGTGGAGTCTTGGATGCAGTATCTATAGTTATCCAACATATTACATGGATAGAGATGGTAAACTCTTTACACCAGACGAATGTAGGGTAGAATGGGAAGAGTATAAAAAGACTTCAAACATTTACGATGGAGACTTATGATTAATTTGCCAGATGTCACATTGATATCTGTTGATACCACTGATGATTTATCAGGGACACTTAATGGTGTTTATACTAGTATGTCTGGCATCAATTTTGGAGATGTCAAACTTATCACGACACAAGAGCAGATTGGCAACAATCCTAAACTTGTAGAAGATGGTATCACGATGCAGACTCCTGTACGTGATATCAAAAACTATAATGATTACAATTATTATGTGGTGTATCATCTTCATGAACATGTAGACACATCACATTGCCTTCTTGTTCAACCGGATGGGTTCGTATTGTTTCCTGATAAGTGGGATGATACATGGCTTGGATATGATTATATTGGAGCACCTTGGGCAATCGTAGAAGACGCATACATTGATCCTTTTGGTAGACACTGGCGTGTTGGTAATGGTGGATTCTCCATGCGTAGTAAAAGGTTTCTTGAAGTTCCGACTAAAGTTGAAGTACCTTGGGAAACAAATAATAGTGACTTTTACTGGATGCCTGAGGGTGTGGTAAACTATCATGAAGACGGAAATGTCTGTGTTCACAATAGACATATCTTTCAGAAAGAGGGTATGAAATATGCTCCCGTTGACGTTGCAGTAAGGTTCTCACAGGAAACCAGAGTACCCGAAGCAGAAGGTGTAACACCGTTTGGTTTCCATTATAGATTGCCCCCAGGAGTTGAACTTACATGATTGGACATAACCACATTGGTAGGAATGGAAGATTTGGTAATCAAATGTTTCAATATGCTGCTACTAGAGGTATTGCAGCAGCGAGGGGATATGATTTTATTATCCCTGATGGGCCTAGAACAGATGAAGAGTTTGTTGATGAAGAGCAACAACATAAACTGTTTATGGCATTTGATATGACAGGTGCTAAGAATATTGGTTTATTGGAATCAGGATATCGCAAAGAGGCATCTTTTAGATTTGATCAAAATATTGTTGACGAGTGTCCTGATGATGTAAATCTGTATGGGTTCTTTCAATCAGAAAAATACTTCAAGCATATTGAAGATGAAATCCGTGAGGATTTTACTTTTAGAGACGAAGTAGAGGAGAACTGTCACAATTTTCTAGATCAAGCGGTAGGTGAGAATGATTTTATCACCCTTCATGTTCGTCGCACAGATCATTTAATCAAACCAACATATCACCCAGTCCTACCTATCAGTTACTATGAAGAAGCACTTGGACGAATGCCTAAGGATATCCCTGTGGTTGTACTCACGGATGATCCATCGTGGGCATTCGGACACGAATTCTTTGAATCAGATCGTTTCTTTATCTCTGAGAGTGACAACATTCACGATATGTGCCTCATGTCAATGTCACAATACAACATCATCGCAAACTCTACCTTCTCCTGGTGGGGAGCATGGTTAGCAGGACATAGTAATGTGATTGCACCCAGACTGTGGTTTGGCCCTGATGGCGAAGATCCTACAGACATTTACATCGATCGTTGGGAGTATCTTGATGTCAGAAATTAGTATATGCATTCCCACCTACGAATATCGAGGTGATGGAGTTTTTTATCTTGAAAAGTTATTTGATACAATTGCAAATCAATCTTTCAAAGACTTTGATATTGTTATTTCTGATCATAGTAAGGATGATGTGATTCAGGAATGGTGTCGAAATTGTGACTATGATTTTGATATTACATATATTAAAAATCCAAATGGACGAGGCAGTTTAGCAGCAAATACTAATTGTGCTATTGAAAATGCTGAGGGTAAAATATTAAAATTAATTTACCAGGATGATATTTTTATTAGCAATGATGCCCTTCAAAAAATATATGAAGTATTTCAAAATGGTGCTAAATGGTTAATTCATGGGTTTACTCACACTACCGATGGTGTAGAAACTCATAGAGATTGCTATCCAGAATGGACTGCAAGAATGCTTGAAGGTGACAACTTATTAGGTAATCCATCAGGTACTGCATTTCTTAATGGTACTTATGATGGTATGGACGAGAAACTTAATCTCTTAATTGATACTGAATTGTATCATCGAATGAGAGTAAAGTATGGTATGCCAGCAATAATTGATGACGTATTAACAGCAAACCGCGAGCATGATAATAGAACTAGTTCCGGTGGAATTGATTATAATGCCACTATTTCTGACTCATCTAGAACTTGGTTGGTAAATAAAGAAGAAATAGATCATATCTATCAAAAGCATTCAGAATTTTTTGTGACGAGAAAGTATCCTGATGAAAATTGATTTAACCGACGCAACCTTTATCATTCCTATTCGCATTGAATCGGAAGATAGACTGAGGAATGTTATTACTGCAGTAGCATTTCTTTTAAACAACTTCAACACAAATATTATTATTAAAGAAGTTGATAAAACTTCTGTGTTTAAAGAAAGAGCACTCCCTCAACTAATAAGTTTTTTTGGAGATGTCAAGGTAAAGCACATTTTTGAAGAGAGTGATCAACCTCTCTTTCATCGTCAGAGAGTTCTTAATGAAATGATTGTAGAGGCAGACACAGAAATAGTAGTTAATTATGATTGTGATGTGATTCTTCCCCTTGAATCATATGTGACTGCATACATGGGGATTAAAGAAAAAGTTTTTGATGTTGTATATCCATATGGCGATGGAATGTATCAACGACAAGTAAATGCAGAAGATAAAATTGTATCTGCTTTCCTTGATAGTAATGACTATTCTGTCTTAGATGCTGTTTCTAATGAGCATACATCGGACTTTGGATGGGCTCAGTTCTTCAGACGCAGTGTTTATATCGAAGGTGGCATGGAGAATGAAAACTTCCGTGCATATGCTCCTGAAGATAAAGAAAGATATTTTAGATTTACTACATTGGGATATAAAGTTGGTAGAATTAATAACGTTGTCTATCATTTAGAACACGCCAGAGGAGAAAATTCATGGTTCTCTAACCCACACATGGAATCTAATCTGCAAGAATGGGAAATGATTTGTGGAATGGACAAAAAAGAATTAATGGATTATTATTCTAACCAAGAATATCTGGAGAAATATGCTAGCATTTAATCAACTTGGCAATCTAGGAAGATTGGGTAATCAAATGTTTGAGTATGCTGCACTTCGTGGTATTGCTGATAAGCATGGATATGACTGGTGTATTCCTCCATATAATGCACAGAGTATTGAGAATTATAGTTTGCACTATTGCTTCAAGATGGAGGATGTAAAAGAAGAAAACCTCCAACAAAGAAATGGTGGATACGTACAAGAAAGATTCTTTAATTATGATGAATCTCTTGTAGAGAGTTGTCCTGATAATGTTAGTCTTCATGGATTCTTTCAGTCCGAAAGGTACTTCAAGAACGTAGAAGATATCATTAGGAGAGAGTATACATTCCATGATGAGCATCTTGAACCTTGCAAACAAATCATGGATGAGTTTAAGGATCAAGAACCTATCATGCTTCATGTTCGACGAGGTGATCCCAACCTAACAGATCCCCGTGGATTTAAGTGGGCATATACTCAGTGTTCATCACAACATCCACCTCAAAGTATTGAATATTATGAAAGTGCTCTTGCAAAATTTGATGACAATCAACCCGTCTTTGTATTCTCTGATTCTGTTGATTGGGTGAAAGAACAAGAATTCTTCTCTGGTGATAGGTTTTTGATATCAGAACCAGTTGATAAATATGCAGATGGATCTTTTACTCCATATGCTGACTTGTGCTTGATGTCTCTATGCTCTCATGCTATTATTGCTAACAGTAGTATGAGTTGGTGGGGAGCCTGGTTACAAGCAAACTCCAACAAAAAAGTTATTGCTCCGAAGAACTGGTTCGGGCCTGCTTATGCAGATAAAGACACTACAGATCTCTATTGCCCTGATTGGATTATCCTATGAACAGAATTAAAGACTACGCTGAATTAGAAGAAAGAATCGTTCTCTGGCTTAGAGAATACGCTGATAACAATAACATCAGAGCACTTGTTTGTGGTGTGTCTGGTGGCATTGACTCTGCTGTTGTGTCAACTCTTTGTGCTCGTACAGGACTACCTACTTATGTCCTGACGATGTCTCTCAACTCAAAGATGGATAATACTATTCTATCTGTCGCACATGCGACTGAACTGAGAGAGCAGTATGAAAATGTCATGATGCAAAATGTAGATCTTTCTTCTACATACGAACAATTACTCAGTTCTATTGACTGGTGGACTGATGCGCATGGCGGAGAGAAAGGAACATATACTTCCAATCAACTTGCAAATGCAAATACAAAGTCACGTCTTCGTATGGTGACTCTGTATCAGATTGCAGGAACAGTTGGTGGTATGGTTGTCGGTACTGGCAATAAAGTTGAAGATTACGGTATCGGATTCTACACTAAATATGGTGATGGCGGTGTTGATATCGCACCTATCGCGGACTTGTACAAAACAGAAGTATGGGAACTTGGTAGACACCTTGGTGTCGATCCGCGTATCATCGCTGCTGCTCCTACAGATGGACTGTGGGAAGATAGCAGGACTGATGAAGCACAGGTTGGTGCTTCCTATGAAGATCTAGAATGGGTTATGGAATCTGGAATTTTCATTCATGAAAAAAATCCAGAGTCTGCTACCATGTGGATGGGTAAAGAACTAACCGAAAATCAAAAGTCTGCAATCAAACAGTACGGTAAGTTTCACCGCCAGAACAAGCATAAAATGATCTCTATTCCAACATTCAAACTATGAAAATTGGTGTAATTGGTGCGGGGCGACTTGGTATTTGCTTCGCACTTCTTTGTGAACAGGCAGGGTATGATGTATTAGTCTCTGATATTCGCGAAGATTACGTCGCTGATCTTATGGAAAAGAAGATCAAGACTAATGAACCTGATGTTCAAGACTTGCTTAGTCAATCTAATAATTTCTCAGCCACAACTAGCAATCAAAAAGTGATTGAAGAGTGTGATATCATTTACACACTTGTTGCAACCCCTTCTCTTCCCAGTGGTGACTATGATGTCAGTGCTGTGTGGAGAGTTGTTGATGATATCATCGAGTCTGGTGTAAAAGATAAATCTTTTATCGTTGGATGCACTACTAATCCTGGTGATTGTGAGATGTTCCAAGATAGACTGGATGAAGTTGGTTGGGAAACTTTTTACAATCCAGAATTTATTGCACAAGGATCTATCGTTAAAGATCTTCAGAACGCTGATATGGTTCTTATTGGTGGTAAGTGGGGTAAAACATTTGATAAATTATCTGAACTTTATCATAAGATTCAGGTTACAAAACCTCAGATTAGTCTGATGTCTAGAACTGCCTCAGAGGTGGTTAAAATCGCCACTAACTGCTTCCTTACCACAAAGATCAGTTATGCCAACATGATGGGACAAGTGCTCACTCTAGACGGTATGGAGGACGAGATTGATACCGTACTCGATGCTATTGGTGCTGACAGTCGAGTCGGTAAGAAGTATCTGAAGTTTGGTTATGGTTTTGGTGGCCCTTGTCTTCCTAGAGACAATCGTGCTTTTGCTGCCTATGCCAAGAGTCTTGGGGTTGAATATAACCTAGGTGCTACGACTGATAAATTCAATGAAACACATAATAAGTTTCTTCTTGATTACATGATTTGTAAGAATCATAAGAGTCTTCCTTTCTACTTTGACTACGTTTCATATAAGAAAGGAACAGATATTCTAACGGAGAGTCAGCAGTTTAAACTTTGTAAAGAATTACTTAATCAAGGATATACTGTTTACATTAATGATAACGA
>Ga0187218_1000500_pt1 | contig 12142 bp, 5 predicted proteins | sample 14SPOviralmetaG_FD_130167 | JGI IMG/M metagenome (GOLD analysis project Ga0187218, IMG submission 130167) | Marine viral communities from the oligotrophic San Pedro Time Series (SPOT) site, San Pedro Channel, CA, USA - 14 SPOT_SRF_2010-08-11... | ecosystem: Environmental > Aquatic > Marine >...
AAGTAATGGACTGATATAATCTTCAAATCTTTCTTTTGAGATGATTAGTTGTAAGTCATCTCTATTCTCAATACCAAATTTTGACAGTATAGATCCTTGTCCAGTAAATCCCTCATAGTTATCCAAATATGCTTCAATTGGATAAGCATCTTTAAATTCAGACTGGATTACTTCTCTAATTACGCTATTAGTTTTGAGGTATCTTCTAGGAAGATAGTACACCTCAATACCATACATTCTCAGTTGTTCATTGACAAGAGATTGTACTAAACTTTGTTCAGATTGTGAACCGTTAAGGAAAAATGGATTCAGCATGAGGAATCACCCTATAAGGTCCAGAGGTGGTAGTTCATAAGTGCTTAACATCTGATCTTGGATTTTATCCAAGTCTGCCATAGCATCATCATAAATTTGTCTACCATTGAATTCAATTCCACCTGGTAGTTTGACACCTTGGAACTTAATCAGATTTTGACCCCACTGCTTTTTAATCAGAGCAGTCAAATATTTTTTCAGGAATACATCATTCCATACACCATCATATGTTGCTGGATCCATAGCACCCCAACAGTCAATAATTATAAATCTACCTGCCTTCAAATTACCCCAATCAATATCCAGGTACATCCTGTTTGCTCTCTGATTAAACCTAATCTGCTTATGGGTATTGAGCAAGAAGTTCATTGTCTCAAGATAACTCATAGTCATTGAGTATGAAGTGAGGTCATATCCACCTCCTGCCATCATACCATTGAGACCCATAACATCATTGAGCATCAACTGGTATTTCATACTAAACATACCAGTGCCAACCAAGTCACTGTATTGAAATACTTTGTTTACACCAACTACATTTTCTGGTAGTTGAATATAGTTACTATTTTCATAGTAGTTGAATGTTGTGGCAGCACCAACAATAGTTTTAGTGACTGATGTTGTGGTGATACCTGCTTGACCTTTACCTCTGGCACCAGGTGGTCCTGCTTCTCCTCTAGCAACATCTTCATCAGTAATCTGGTACTTCAAATATACCTGAGTTACTCCATCAAAGTGTCTCTCATTAAAGTATTGGATTGCATCATCTACAAGGTCTTCAATCTGTTCCTGAGCAACATTAACCTCCAAGACAGGAGCTCCTAGTTGCCTAAGGCAATAATCTATTAATCCTTGTCTTGAAGTGGGCTTAGCCATTTATAGGATACTACTAATACGACTATTTATGGTCTTGTAATAAATCAACTATGTTATTTAACATAGATTTTATATCACTTACATCATTTTCAAGATTACTAATTCTCTCTTTGTCAGAGGTCAATTTTTGTCTCTGTTTAATGTAAGATTGGTATTCAAGATGGTTTCTATTAACAATGGCACCAGTTTTGGTGTCTCTATAAAAACCATCTCTACCCTCAACAGGAATATAGTTTCTCATTATGCTAATGCAATACCTCTAAGGTTTCTAAGAAGAACAGGATTTGATTGGTCAGTTGATGTACCAATAATCTTAATTCTAAATGACTTGAATGGAACAAGTTCATCAATAGTAAACTTGTACTCTTTAAACAAGTTGACAGATGGTTCAGGTTGATAAGAGTCAATCTTAGGAACCTTCACATCTGATGTGCCATTGTTAGAAGAGAGGTCAATGATAGAACCATTTGGAGCAATATTTCTGTGTCCTGGGAAAGGAATAAAGATTGTCTCATTTGGTTTAGTGTCTTGATTCAAAGCATAAAATACTCTGACATCACCATAGGTTGATACATATGCATCAAGTACAACTTGCAGTGAAGTTGCAGGATTTTCAAGAACTACATTCTTAGACACATATACAAATCTATTTGGGTCATCCTCAAGACCATTAACTCTAAAATCATTGGCATAATCAGTAATAGGAGCATTAATTCTATTGGAGGTGAATACAACACTGCAACTATCAAGATCAATGACAGGACTTAGTCTTCTATTTTGAGTGGTTAAGTCCATATTCATAGAGAAGGACTTATTGCCAGGGAATGTCTGAGATGCAAGAATTTGTGATTCATTTTGTGGTGAGGCAACTTGTCTCAAAGAACTAAAGTAGTTCTTATCAAACAGAGTGACCTGTTGGAATCCTTCATCATTGTAAGACTCTTGATTACCAGACACACTAGATGCAGAAATTGTTCTGACCTGTGGAATAATGTTTGTTCCAAATGGAGTGACATTTGTAATCTTGGGATTACATAGTGAGAATGGTAAGTTGTAATTTGCTTGTGCATTTGGACCACCACCAACTGCTCTCTCATTGAAATACAGTGGTGCAAATCCTGCAACATTGCCAGGTGCTCTGTTTGCTCCCTGAGCATTCATTCTTACATTTAGATAGTAGTAATCAACACCAATTGGTGCTTCACTTAACTCATTTGCAGTAACATTAGAAAGAAGATGTGGTCTATTAATTCTTCTCAATGATACACCATTAAGTTCATATTTCTCAGCAGTCTCTCCCTTAGAGTGAGATGCAACAATAGTGTTATCAATACCTCTTGTAATGCCAGTCAGTGTTCTACCATTGACACCAGTGTAACTAATGATTTCTTCATTAATTCTGATGTAACCTGGGTTAGTACCAGCAACACCAACACCCTCAAACTGTGCATACTCACTTGTTCCTTCAAGAGTAAGGAATGTTGTAGCATCAAAGTCATATGGGGTTGCAAGAGTGGAAGGAATAATATCACTAGATACTCCCTTGATTTGTACTCTATCTACATTGGAGTACAGACCATGGTTTCTCTGGAAGATCTTCATGTAGTCACCTTGACTTGTGACATTGATTGGGTTCAGAGCAATGACATCACCACCAGCATCATAGTTGAGTTCAGTGGTGATACCAGCACCATTGATGAACTCCATTCTATTACTAGAACTTGGCAGATAGTTGCCTTGGACATTATCTACAATCAGTGTGTTCTGACCAAGAATAGTAGATACTGACAGTTGCATACCTGAACCAAGTTCAAGAGTACCAACACTGATTGGTGTAAGAACATCACCAAGTGCATATCCAACTCCACCAACATTAATAGTGGCACCAATTGCAACACCATCTACAACTGTAATGTCTGCTGTTGCATTAAGACCAAATCCTGTAACAGATGTAAGAGCAACACCAGTATATGAGAAGTGTTGACCAGCAGCAGATGGGGTATAACCAACACCAGCATTGGTGATAGTCATTTGGGCAGTTGCTGAACCAGCATAACCAACCAGAACACCACTTACATCATTATTTCTCTGTGTGATTCTGTTACCTAGTTGAATATCAGGATCATTTACAGTGGTTCCAATACCAATTCTTGCCTGCCTTGGTAGCATTGTGATACCAGTAGGTTCAATCTTAGCAACATCCTCAGGAAGGTTTGGATTGTAGAATGTGCAATTACCAGAAGAAGCAAAACTAGCAACATACATGTTAAATTTAAGGTCTTCATACTGTGAAGGTGTCCATACTGAGGCATTCTGTGACTTAAACAGTGAACCAAGCAGTGGTTGTTCTGTGACAAGAATTTGACCTGATTCTCTTGAAGAAGATCTAACATCTGCCTCACCAAATCTACTTGTCCATACCTTATACTCAGTAGAGTGTGAAAGAAGAACCAAAGCATACTCAGTCAGACCATTCAGGTAAACAGGAGATTGGAGTGTAACAGTTGTTGCAACTGTTCCATCATCACTCAGACTAATTTGATCTGGATCTACACTAACCTTGGAGAAAGGTAGAGCAGTGGTTGTTGGTGTGCCAAGACTAACTTCTCTAATTTCAAACAGGAAAGGAATATTAGAATCTTTTGCTTGGAAGAAGAGGTCAACCTTAGTGACAAATACACCACTCTGATCATCAACAAAGAATGTCTGAGCAAGAGGGTCAGGATCAGGTGGTGCAGGAGGTCTAGGAGGTCTAACTACCTGTGTAACATTAGTAGTATTAAAGACATTTGTTACATTAGTAATCTCATTAGTGACATTTGTTACTTCAGTGATATTAGTAATCTCAGTGATTTCATTTGTAATGAACTCATTGGTGATGTTAGTAACATCCTGATCAATATTGGTTATAACATCAAATCCACTTTCAACTGCAATATTATTAGAAATTGCAACATCAGAAAGTGCTCTAACCTGACTGATATCAGTTTGTTCTACAGTTGCATTTCTGACAGATAATGTTGTTTGTTGAGTTGTATCAACATCACCTTGTGAGTAGAATGTTGCTTCTGCAGCAGTTGTTGTGGCACCTGACGTCAAGTTGTTGATTGGACTGCTAGTCAATCTAAACCTAGATCTACCAGTCTCAAATACAGGGTTAGCAGGATTGCCACCATCTGGTACTTTAAATGATCCAAGAACTGTACCAACTCTATCAGACAGAAGTCTTACAGATTTGACTTTTGCTTGTGCCCCAGAAATACTTCCAGTCAACACCATCCCATTTCCAATAAATCCATCATATTGTGGGAAGTCTTGTGATGCTAAACTAAATGTATCAATGTTTAATATAGATGATGATTCTGAATAAACAGATGCAATAGTGTTATTTCTGTTGTATGGATTGCTATCATAAACATCTGTTGGATTGTTATATGGACCATACTTATGGTTAGCATTTGCAATTCTAAAGTTGATTGACGGAACTGAGGCAGAACTGATAATAGCAGAACCACCATCATCAACTACACCTGAACAATTTTCTCCTGGAACAAAGGTTCCATGAACCATCTCAATCTCAATAAGTTTTGGTACTGAGAAAGCAGTTACATCTACATCATCAAAGAATGAATAAACTCTTGTGAATGGCTTGAGTCTTGTTCCTTTGAATGAGATGTTTCTTGATCTCATGAAGTGGATCAAGTCTCTTCTTACAATTCTGTCACCAAGTGACTCAGTATTGATTACTTCATTTACAGTGAACTGTGAACCTGTTCTCTGCTGATCAAGTGTGACACCACCAGTAGCATTGATGTTATTGACTACTGTATCACTAGCATCAACAATCTGATTGATGCCTACCTCAGCACCCTGGAAGAGGTTGTCAAGCAGACCATTGGAGATGACATCAGAACCACCTTGAATGAACTGCTGCTGGTTGGACATTGACATGTCCACATTGACTCCCACAGTCTCCCAAGAGTTCCAGATAACAGGACTTACACCAAGTCTTACACCATCTTCTGTGGTATTTACTTCTGCTCCAAGTGCCTCAGAGATACCTTGGAAGGAACCTTCCATCATCACATTATTAACTTCAACTCTATTGACATCAATCCAGACATCAACATCAGGTGTCATTTCAACTTCACCCTGCCAGAACTGGATCAAGAAAGGAGTGACACTTTCAATTCTAGTTGCATATGGTTGTGTCAACCAAGCTTCATCTTGATAATTTAGAGTTAGAACTCTACCAGTCTTCTTGACATTAATACCAACAACCTCTGCAAAATCAGAATCTTGGTTTGCATCAGAAACAGTACCAATGCCAGTGACAGCAGTTGTACCAAGCTGAAGATTAACAGATGTAGTGTAGTGAGAAGGTCTTAGAACACCATTTCTAGTGTCAATAGCATTTCTTACACCAATAGATGTGTCTTGTGGTTCAAGAGATGAGAAGTTGTCAACAAAAACACCAGACTTGAATCTATTCAAACCATTAGCATCTTCTACAAAGGAATTGAGAGTGTTGTTTTCAAGAGCACTTAATGAAGTATAGTATTCAAGGTTCTTGATTCTCTGTTCCAGTTTTGCTATATCGCTCATCTGGAATCGTTTGTGCTCTACAAAGTTGATCTTTGCATCAGATGTTTTGTAAAGGTATGCAGGAAGGAAGATATTGGCAATATTTAAAGCACCATTGATTCCATCAGGAAGTCTTGGTTGATCATCTGGTGTTCCAGATACTAATTGAATACCACTGTCTTTTGTGAGATATAATCTGTCTGCTCTAGGTAAGAAATAATCATATCCAAGAGTCATTGACTCATCAGAGGCAATAATGTGCTTGGAACTCTGGCTTGTGCCACCATTAGCATCAAGGAAATCTCTACCATAGAATTCTAATGGAGATCTAGAACCTTGTGCAACAGAATAATCATTTACTCTAGGTCTTGCATCAATGATATCTGTATTTCTTCTACCATTAACACTTCCAATCTCAGTTGTATAGTCAAAGTTGGTATATGAATTGGCAGTGGTGATATCACCCTGGTCAGAATTCTCATAGTATGCTGAGGTGAAGAAGATCTTCAGTTTTCTAGCAGGTCTTCCTGCTGTACCCTTTCTAATAATTCTTGCATAGTCATAGAAACCACCTCTCTGACCATTATTAAATCTAAAATCTTTTGTGATATTTTTTGAACCCAGACTTACTGCACCAGCAATTGCATTGACACTAGAACTCTCAAAGTTTACAACCTCTGTATTTTTGAATGTGGTCTTATTCAGGTAAACAAAGAAGATACTAGTATCAGTCTTCTTACCAACAAACATTGCTTTTGCACCACTTTGACTACCAGTGACAATCTCACCAATAATTAAGTCATTAGTTGTATTAGTAATACCATCCATCTGGGATGTGGTCATATGTGGTGAGTCAGCATTATCTGTATTTTGTGATTCATACACACCCAAAATAGTAACAACATCAGGAGTATTCAGTGAGATAATCTCATCCTGTACTCTAGTTCCAAAGGGGTAGTCACCATAGACCAAACCATCATTTAAAGTTGTAGTGCCAATACCAGAACCAACTGAATTTGACTTATCAACAACAATACTCTTTGCAGTTGCCTTCAGTTTTACTTTTGACTTAATCTCAGATTTACGAATAGTGGTGATTAGTTTACAGTTAACTGCATTGGCACCAAGTCCTCTAATCTGTAATGTAGTAGAACCATTCAAATAAACAAATTTATCTGGAGTTAGAACTTCAGTAGTTCCATCAGATCTAATCAAAGTATATCTCTCCTCATCAAATGCCAAGAAGATTTCATTCTCCTCACTATCAATGGGAGTTGTGCTACCATTAGTAATACTTACATTATACTGTCTTCTGATAACAAGATCTGAACCAAGAAGATTTACAGAGTTAATATTCTTTTTAGGAAATGCACTGTAAATTGACTCATTGTCAGTGATGTTACCTGATCCAGCATTACCAACACCAGATGCACCAATGATTTGTACACTACCAACTTGCTCAGTTGATGTGGGAAGAGCACCACTATTGACATTAGCAGTAGATGTTACTGCCTCAATAGTGAAGTTTGTTCTTGATACACCAACTACCTTTGCATATGAAACAATGTCAAAGTCAGGTCTAGAATACTGAATAAGATTATTAGTAGTTACCAGACCAACAAAGGAGAAATTGGGATCAGCAGATACTGTAATGAATGATTGATTGGAAGCATTTTGAGCAGTTACTGATGCATTTCCAAAATTAAAACCACCAACCTGAACAGTATCAGCAGTAAATGTTGTAACACCAACCTTTGAATAGATGGATCTTACATCACTCAGTGAATAATTAATAGAATTTGTTACATATCTAGCATCATCAACCAGACCATTGAATAACAGTCTCTCACCTTTAAAGAAGTCTCCATTAACTTGGTAAGCAGTAATAGCAGTTCCTGCACTTACATTTGATCTTAGGAAACCAGTTGCACCACTGGACTCACCTTTAATATAAACTGAATTTGAAAGTGTTACTGGTTCATTAACAGTAATATTAGTAAATGTTTGGACATCATACAATGACAAGTCCCACTTGTTTAAGTCAGGGACAAGAGCATCATATGAACCACCTTCAAGGGCAAAATCATAAATTCTAGCAACACCAATCTCTTCTCCACTTGCCTGATCCTGAGTGGCAGACATTCTTGTATCTCTTAGGGATACAGAGTTTGATGTATTAATTCCAATAGTTGGAGAACCAAATACTCTATTGACAGCAAGAGTTGGTCCAAAACCAAAGTTAATTCCTTGATCTTTAAGGACCTTTGTGGTTCTTGGTTTTTGGAAATCAATAAGTGATGGGGAAATATTCTCTACTTCATAACCTTTGACATATGCTTTTCCTGGTGATACTTTATAAACACCAAGATCTGGTGCTGGTACGTTACCTTGAGTGGTAACTTGATTCTTCAGGAATAATCCTCTATTTCCTTGATTATTGTTTAAACTTTCTTTGACAGTTGCTACATATTCTTTGATATAATAATGCCCTGACTCATCAAAAGTTCTAGAAGCTAATTCATCACCAAGGAAGTTATATTCAGTACCTGTAATAATAGTTCTAAGACTGCCATTCTCAATAGTTGACAGTTGGACAAAATTACTCTCATTGAAAGAATTCAGTCCTTTCTTTGATAGAGTAGCAGTAATTCTGAGTCTATCAGCACCAGGAGCAGTAAAGTTATTGAAACCTTGAGCATTATCATTAAGTGACTGATCAATATCTGAAGATACAATCTCTTCTACAACATCCAGACCAATTCTATATGATGGTGTATTGTTGTACTGATCAAGAATCAGAGTTTGTGCAGGCACATTGACCATGTATCCCCTAAGGAAATACACACCATCAGCAATAAACATTGCTGAACCAACTGCAGATGCATTCTGAGTAATAGTGGTACAGAAACCCTCACCAGCAGAGATGAAGGTTGTGGCATATGTAATATTCTTATTGCTTATCAGAATTTCATTACTTAAGAACTCACTAATTTCTTCTGATGATGAACCAGTGTTTTCATAGTTGACATAGAGTGTATATACTCCTCTCTCAGAATCATCATTTGAAAGAACCTTTACTACCTTTGCTGTGACGCCAGAAGTTTGACCAGTGATGGTAGCACCAACAATTTGGTCAAGATAGATTCCAACAGGTACTCCTAAGAACTCAGACTGAATTTGAATACAATAAAAGTTCTGAACATATGTCAGGTCACCAGGGATAACCTTTGCACCCTCTTTAAAGAAGTGGTTTCCCATCTCCTCAACCTGGTTCTGCAGAATGGACTGCATCCCTGTAAGTTCTCTTGCCTGAACAGGGAAACCTGGCTTATAAAGGACTTTGTAATAATTCTGTTGCGAATCAAAGTCGTCAAAATAAGGAGCAACATTAAGGTTAGTTTCCTGTGGCATTATTCTTAGAATTGCAAGATGACTTTAATATCTTCTTTTTGAGAAGAGGATCTGGTGACTGAGGGTCTGTTATCAACATAAATGATGTCTCCAGAATACTTTTCTGCTTCTGGATTAGATACACCTTGATTGAATTCCTGACCCAAGTAGTATGTCCTATTATTTATTACTGTCGATACACCCGTAAATGCCCTATCAATCTGTAAGGTATTGCCAGATGTTGGGATAATATTGATATTACCTCCAAGTGCAGGTGTATTAGTAAACTTCAACATACTGAAACCATAAATTGGATCAGAGTTTTTAGATCCATCACTATTGAAACCAGCAGTTCTTCTATCTTGCCAATACTTCAGAACACCTGTGGATGGGTCATATGAAACAACTTTACCAACAGCAGTAGAACCAAGTCCAACAGTTTGAGTTACATCAGAGTCAGCAGTAAATGTTGCTTCACTATACCCAATACCTGACAACTTAAGAGCATATAGAGCACTAGCCTTATCCTTTGTGAGGATTGATGTTGCATCATAGTTAGTAGGATTTTTAACAATACCTACTTGAGCAAACTGGTTGCCAGTGATAAAGTCAGGATTCTGAGAATCATTTTCAAATCTAGCATATGAAAGAACATGGTAAGCACCAAGTTCTCTGTAAATATCTGCTCCATGACTACCAGGAGGAGGTATAATTACATCAAATACTGGGTCAATTGTTCCTTTTGGTACACCACCTTCTTTAAGGTCAAGTGTTCCAAATGAATAACCACTACCACCATTAGAAACAGTAATAGATTCTACCTTTGCATCATTATTAACAACAACAGTTGCTTCTGCATCTCTACCATCACCCCTAATAGGAACTCTAGTATAGGTGACATTAGCAGTGCCAATACCAACACCTCTATTCCTTACAGTGACAATTTTGATTTGTCCACTGGTTTTTGCATTCTCTCTGACTGCACTATATGATGAGTTTGTATCCCAATCAGTTGGGACAGCAATATAGTTTGTTGAATCAAATTTGATAATTTGATTAGGTTTAATGGAATATAAGTATTTCCAAATATAACCATCACCACTACTACCTGCTTCTCTTGGTTCCAAATCAGTGAAGTTTGGTTCATCTAGAGAAGGACCTCCTCTAAATCCATTCTCAGGAGTTGCATTATTATATAAGCAAATATAAACTTTATATTCACTATTCATTACATAATAATTAGAATCATAAATGTCATAAGCACCAGAAGGTTGTGAAGGATTGCTTCTGGTGACATCATTTCTCCACATATCATATGTGGTGCCTGACTGCCAATTAATCTTTCTTACAACCTGACTTACATCACCAGAATTAATTTTCTTGAGAGCAAGCATTGTGTCCCAATAAAAATTTGATTCATTCAAACTATCCTTGGGTGCAGGAGGATTGGCGTCCCAATCTGCCTGAAACTTGGGAGCATCAGGCAACCCAATCCAAGCGTAGAAAGAATTGTTGGATGACTGAACGGCATCTACAAAATTCCTAGCATTTAATATACGAAGCTGATCAGTAATTATCGCTGCCATTTTTTATGGGACTTTTTTCTTATTTATTATAGATACCACGAGGGTATTGTTGACCTCTATTAGGTCTTCTGCCAGTCAACCATCCAGGTCTTGTGGCAGTTGAATCTACGAAATTATAATTATTGACATATGGCCACTTCTGTTCATAGAAAAAAGAAGTTGCCACTTGTTCAGATGGTTTGGTATTTGAATAACCGCTTACAGCAGTTGTATTTCCAGGATTGTAATTTGCCATTAAGCTACCCTAGCACAGAAGAATATGCCACTAGTTTGTTCATACTTATTATATGAACCAGTGATGACTTTATAAATTTCTGAACCACTTACAGTGATAGTGTCACCCTGTCGTATATTTTGCTCAGATTGGTCAAGTTTCATATCAATTAAACAAAAGTCATCTGGAATATAATATGGATTTGGAATCAAACCAGCATTGATAGGAATACCCTTAATTACACTCTTACGATGTGTGATTGGATGATGATTTCCCCTATTATAATTTGGATCAGAAGAATCATTGACTATCTGACCACCATCCTTTAATCCACCAACTCTAGTAAAAATTCTTGCATCAGAGTATCCTGAATATTGCTCATATCCATCACCACTACCGTTTGCAGAATTTTGATTATCTGATGAAGTGCTGACATATCTGGTGGTGACGTAAGGTTCTCCCTGATGACTACTATACATCTGAATATATCCAGATTCAGCACTTCTGGTGCTGATTTGTTGATAAGTTTGATACTTATTTCCACTCAAAATTGTATTAAAACTCAATCCAATGTTGGATGCTGAACTCGTGTTTTGTACAGGACCAGGCGTTATGAAGGTATGACCTGCTGTAAATACTTCATCATAATCCCACAATGAACTATCAAAGTTGTGTACTATAAAAGTGCTAAATGTAGAATCAGTCAAAGTTCCATCAATTGATGGTTGTTGCCAAGAAAATACAGAAAAAGTAGGATCTATTGATGATTTGTATACATTCAAATTTAAACCATGTGTTGTTGGTGATGAACTAGTTGCATACTGAAAACTATCATTATTATTTACCTGGGCATAATATTGTGGGTCTGAGGTTAGTCTGTCACCATATGCATTGCATACATCTAAATGTTCAGTTCCTCTAAAGGAATCTCCATACATTCCATAATTACTAGTTTGATCATCTTCATTGGCAGATAATGATGGTCCAACCATAACATTCAATCTATAATCATCATAAATTTTAAATGCTCTATATGTTGTTCCATATATTTTACCTTGATCTCTAACCTGCCTTAAAGCACCCCAAGGTCTATTGCTATCATAAGAAGAAAGCATTTGCTTTCTGAAGAAAGTGCTAGTTGTGCCAAAACTTTCTGGACTTCCTTGACCCATTACAC
>Ga0187218_1000503_pt1 | contig 12095 bp, 12 predicted proteins | sample 14SPOviralmetaG_FD_130167 | JGI IMG/M metagenome (GOLD analysis project Ga0187218, IMG submission 130167) | Marine viral communities from the oligotrophic San Pedro Time Series (SPOT) site, San Pedro Channel, CA, USA - 14 SPOT_SRF_2010-08-11... | ecosystem: Environmental > Aquatic > Marine >...
ATATTATATCCTGTTATATAATCTGGATTATGATCTTTTATTAATTTAACCCATCCTTGTAATAATCCTTTCTCTGAATTATAACGTATAACCTCAATATTATCTAAATCACTACATATTTCTCCATATTCTAAACATTTTTCTGGACCTATAACAAGAATATATCTGTCATATGAATCTGGATCACCATATGTATAAAATACTGTTCCTATCTGAATTATAGGATCTCCTTTAACTTTTAATTTTTCACCATTATTATTTTTCAAATATGATAAGATACCTGGTTTATTTTTCTTACGATTCAAAATTTCTATCGCATCATTTCTTTTATTATTTTTCAATGCTATTTGTAATTCTATGAATTTTTTATTCATATCATAATATTTATCACCTATATCTATATCTGTTTCATCTTTATTATTTTCAATCAAGAATGCTTTAATAATACTTTCTTCATTTAATGGTCCATTACTTACATATGTTATATGATCTTCATCATCTTTTTTTATAATTCCATCTTGAGGAATAGATTTTATTAATATATCTTTAATATAATCAAATAATGATTTTTCTCCATATAAAAGACCATCTGATAAATATTTATCTACAATATATACTGATAATTTTTTAAAATCTTTCTTTGCTGATGGAAAATCTCCATGAGATGAATCACACTCAATATCAAAAGATGCTATTACATATTTACTTATTTCATCATATTCATGATAATCAATTGAATCATATGGAATATCGTCATATTGTTTTTCACAATTATATATTTGTTTGTTCTTTTTTACTACATTTGATTTAGAATATGCAAATTCAATCCATCCTGACGGTTGAATATTTCTATCATGTATAAATCTTAACAATGGATGAATATTAGATTCATATAAATTCGAATCAAATCTGAACTCACCATCTTCATCATTTAACTCATAAAATGATCTTTTATCTGGATCTACATCAGATTTACACTCTTCATAAAATTTACGAACTTTATATATCATCTTTTTCATCATATCATAATTTTTAAAACTTAATTTTAAGAAATCATATTTGTTCTCATCATATGTATAGAAATTATTATATTTATTTCTTTCATATTCCATTTTAATATCAAACTCTGTTTCTTCACTATCGCTGGTATATTTTTTATCTTTGAATTTAAGATTTTTAAAGAACCCATTCGCTGTATGTTGATTCCATCCTGACGGCACCCTTACATAAAAGAAAGGCTCGAAATCTATTACATTCACAACTACATTTTCCCCTTTTTTCGATTTTCCATATATTGTTACTGTGAATTTATCATTAATATCATCTGATATTAAATCCAGTATTTGAATATATTGTGTTCCCATAATATCTATTTACAATATATTTTTTTAAATAAATCAAATTTAAAAAAAAATATTAATTTAATCAAATTTATCGTGAATTATGTACTCCACACCGTCTACAGTAGGTAAATCTCTCTCCATACATACCATCTTCCCTTTCTGTTATCCATTCATGTCTGCATATATTTATTTTATCTGTTTCTAATTTACTTATCTCTTTTTCAATATTATTTAATTTATCCTGATATTCGTATTTTAACTTAATTAATTCCTTGAGATTTTTATTTATTTCGTCCATATTGTTTTATTTATTATAAAATAAAAATTTCAAATTTATTTTAAATTCTTATCAACTATAATACAACCTATTACTAATAATCCTACTCCTATAATAATTTCTATACTACACTTCTTTTCATAAAATAAACATGCGATTATTACCAAGATTACCAAATATATTCCTTTCTGTAATGATTTGAAACGCAATACATTTGATCTTTGTATTATCATACCACCTAAATATAATGATATACATGTTAAGATAGTATTTGTAGCTAAATATTTCATTGTTTTTGTTTCTATTTTTTTTGGAATTATGTCTTTATTGCGCAATATTAATGATAAAATATATATAAATAATATCCCAGAAGATATAATAACCACTTCATTCTCTATACTTATATCTTGTAAAATTATTTCTTTATTATAAGAATTTATAGGACTAAGTATTGCAAGAATAAAAATAAATATATAGAATGAATAGAACATATAATATATATAATATATAATTAAATTGAGTTTAGACAATCGCCAAAATCATCATCTGAATCCGATATCTCCACAGTATCAATTTCTTCTAATTCTTTTTTTAATTCATTATATGCAGTTTGTAACAGATCATAATTTTTCTGGAGATCTTTTAGATTATTTAGATTATTTATCTGATTTTCTAATTCATCTTTTTTATCTGAATATTTAATTTTTAATTTACGATATTTATTCATAGATAAATTATTTTCTCTTTTAAGATCAATTACTAGTCCTCGACAATCTAGCAATGGCTTATTAAAGAATTTATAATTATTTTTATAATCTTGATGTACTTTTAATCCACAGTGATGCTTCCATTGTGACCAATTTGAAAACCCAGCATTACACTTACAAGGACAATAGTAAGATTCGGTTGATCTCTGATTTCTATAAAAGGGTGATTTATCTTCATATACATCTAATTCAGGATTAAATTCAAGTTCATACAGACGTTTATTAGTCTCTATAAGTGCCATAATTATAATTTATTATTATATTAATTTTCAAATCAAATTTAAAAAAAAAATTTGAGAAAACAAAATTAATATTTAAAAGCTAAGTTGTGTATTGATAACTGAATATGCCGGGTATCACATCTCTTCCGATGGATCTTCTAATCTATATCTTCACCCTTGTCCCAAGTGATTCCGTTGAGTATATGGACTACACAAAATCAGGTAAACCCAGACCCATGAAAAAGAATCAATTAACGCAGCATACTGGGAACACATATACGTTTGACAATAAATATTTAGGAACAAGACTGATGCCTGATACTATATCTAAACTATCTTTAGTATGTAAAGATTTTGCTATGTGTTCTAATAATTTATGGCAATATATATATATATCATATTTCCGAAATGATATCCCATATAAGATTAATTATTCTCCCGAAATCTATAGAAAAAAATATCTATCCTATATTAAATTCCATTACGAAAAAATTAAAGATTATTACGATAAAGATTGCGAATATTTAAAAAAAATGATCTTTATAAAGGATAACAACGCATCCATATATTACAAATACATTTCTCAAGCAGTAGAATCTATGGGTATTGATCATCCAGGAAGAATATATTACATATGTGATTTAATGACTTACAGTCGTAATGCTGATAATCAAATTGATTATGTATCATATCCTATACGATTTGATCGAATTATCTCTGAGAGAATTAAGTGTTTAGATGAATTGAATTACTATAAAAGAAGCCTATTATCACATAAACAAATTATACTAAAATACTTGACTATTATCAGAAACATTAAATAAATAAATAAACAATTATAATGATAAATTTTTTTATCATAAACAGATTATCTTAATAAATTTGAGATAAAGATTAATTGGTTTTAGAAATCCAAGTTCTTATCGCTTTCAAGCAACCGAGGACACATCGAACGACTGTTATCTGTTCACTCTTGCAACATGTCCGCCCCCCGCATGTACCGCAAGAATCACCCATTTACCTCCAAGTATTCTAAGAAGAGCAATCCTGATGGTCTATCTGCCAGACAGCTTCGCGAGCAGCTTGGCCCTGGTGCCATCACGCCTCTTTCCTCACCCACCCCCACTCCTATTATATCCAGGCGTCATCTGGCGATCTGGAAGATCAGGAACGCTGCAGCTTCTCGCATACAGCGAGCATGGCGATCTACAAGACCTGTACACCCGCGATTACCGCGCGGTAATCGCTGTATCTACGGCTGCTGCAAGAAGAAGAACGTTGACTTCTTGGGATCTATGGTTCGTTAATAACAAAAAAATAAAACAAACAAAAAACTCACTAAGCATTACCTTTTTTTATCTCAAAAAATTTGAGATAAAGATTGATTAGTTTTAGAAAACCAAATATCGCATCATGACAACGTGCGTTCCTTGCGACCTTCCATCGGATCTTAATGTCGGTGGGACAATTGTGTTCTACAACAAAAACAAGGTGTTCAAATGTGAAATTGTTAGCATCGACAACAAAGTCACCATTCTCCACAAAAAGAAAAAAACACGCATATCAAAAAAAAACATTATAAAGTATTCTCCACCTGTATCTCACACCCAAGATCGCGGTAATTCTGTCCTTGAGTGTTCAGCTCCTGGATGCAGACGGACCAGCAAATCTCATCCCATCAACTTCCGTGGGATCCGTTCAGGAGTCCCTCTCTGCCAAGCCCACTATATTCAGAAAAATAAAGTTGACTTTACCAGATTCAAACCTATCCGCAATTCCGGTAAGCAGCAGATGAGTTACGATAAGCGTCCTAAGACAGACTCTCACACGTGTGAGTGTGGGCGGTCTTTCAACTCCCTACAATCACTCCACTCCCACAAAACATACTTGTCTCCTAAGACAGGTAAACCCATATGTCCCTCATAGAATAATTACATAGTATAGGTTAATTAAATAAATTTTTTTTTACATATATATTATGAACATATTAGAAGATATAATAAACATATTTAATATAGAAAATACTGATCCACTTATTGAATATGTTGATTCTAAACTTTTCACCAGTGATTATGAAAAAGAAAATTATGCTGAAAATCAAACACCTAAATTCATCAGAGAAAATATGATTAATTATATTCCTAATAATATTTGGGAATGTCCTAATATAAAAGTTTTTGATCCTTGTGCTGGAAAATGTGTTTTCATATTATTAATGATCAAAAAATTAATGATAGGATTAAAAAAAAAAATTATAAATCCTAATAAACGATATAAATTCATTGTTGAAAAATGTTTATACTTTTCTGATATAAATGAAGATAATATTAATATATGTAAATTACTAATTGATCCTTTTAATAAATATAATCTTAATTATTATATCGGTGATACACTTGAATTAGATATTAAATATAAATGGAATATAGACGGATTTAATATAATACTAGTTAATCCTCCTTTTCAGATTAGGATAGGTGACAATAATAAAACTTTTGCTATTTGGGATCGTTTTTTTAAAAAAATGATTGAAATATTATTACAAAATGGTCATATCGGATTTATTAGTCCTCCAAGTTGGAGAGCACCTTCAGGAAACTTTAGAGATATATTTAATTTAATCATAAATAAGAAATTAATATATCTTAATATGAATTCATTAGAAGCTGGTCATAAAGATTTTCATGTAGCTATCCCATATGATTATTATATTGTTAATAATGTTAATAATGATAATAATAAAACTGATATAGTTGATGTTTATGATAAAAAAATAAATATTAAATTATCTTCATGGCCATTTATTCCTTTTAGTGAATTTGATATGTTTTATAAATTACTAGCAAATTCGGATGAAGAAACAGTAAGTATCTTACAAGACTGTTCTACATATGACAGCAGGAAACTATCTAAAATTCTGACTGAAGAACATAAATATCCTATTTGCTATACAATAACTAAAAAAAAAGGTATGAATAAATTATACAGTAAAGTATATAAAAATAATCATTTTGTTCCTAAAATCATATGGTCAAATGGTATAGGTACGTATCCTATTATAGATATTGAAGGTAAATTTGGTTGTTCTCAATTTAGTTATGGCATTATAGACAAGGTTGAAAATTTAGGAAATATAAAAAAAGCTATGGATACAGATTTATTTATTAATCTAATGAAATGCACTAAATTTAATAATCATAAATACGATTATAAAACTATAAAACTATTTAAAAGAGATTTTTATAAGAATTTTATATAATTATTCAGTGTCTTCTTCATCATCATCATCATCTGAACTAATTTCTTCAGTATTCAGTTCAATATTATTTTCTTTACAAAATTTATTAATGCTATCTTTTTGAATATGATCATAAAATTCATATACACGATCTACACGACAAGCAACATATTTGGGCTGGGTCCAATTAGGTTTACCTGTTACATTATTCCATAATTGTTTTTTACCATTTGTTAGATCCTTATTTTTTCTAGACATTAGAAAGTATTTTACCCACATATTCTTTCTATCTTGAATAGGAACATGAGAACGTTCAAAATAATCAAATAGAATTAATCCTAGATCAGAACAGATATTGTAGTATTTCTTATTTTTCTCATTTGATTGCTTTGGATATTCTTCATATCCAGTATCTATAATGCTAAAATAGTATTCTAAGAATTTATTTACTTTTTCTTTATCTGTATCAGATAATTCTTTCTTAATATGCTTAAAATGAGATTTAAATGAATTATTAATATATTCATATGTTGCGACATCCCAATTAATGATTAGTGCAACAATACCTACTATATCTGATAATCTTTCTCTTTTTTGTGATGAGAATCTAAATGTCCCCATATATTTATCTAGTTTTTTAGTATTAATTAGCTCTATAGCATAACTTACCAGAGGTTGTAATTTCCAATTCCAAAACTTATCACAATCACGAAGGGGTTGTCCCATTTGTAGACGATCAAATATTTCATGAATTTCATTTTCATCTTCTACTTCAATTATTTCAATGTTTACTTCATAATTCTCAAAATAGCGCTGACTGCTAGGAGGTAATTCTGTAAAATATTTGCCATTTTCATCTTTAAATCCACCTTCATAATACTCTTGAAGTATAGATAATCTTGTTTGTCCATCTTCTATATCATAATATTCTTTAATCTTATTCTCAATAATATCATGATGCTTTGAACAAATAATACTATGAATAGGGTAATTCTTTAGAACTGAATTAATCAGACATTTCTTTTTATCTTTAGACCAATTAGGAAATCGTTGATGTTCAGGAATTCTAAATTGCTTAAATCTATCAGATACTCTTTCAATGTGATTAAAACGTTTAAATTCGCCTTCATCATCTTTTTCAAAAATCCATCCAAGCTTACGATTTTGCGTTGTTCGATTCATTATATTATGTTGAATCAATTGAATTTTCAAATCAAATTTGTGTTTACGCTCACTGGTTAAATAAATAAATTTGATTTACTGGTGATTATTACGGTAAAGCTATGGATTATGAATTTAATGTTGGTGATTTTATTGTGTCAGATAAGACAATACCAACACATTATAAAATAAGTAGCGGTTCTACGAAACCATTCAGTAAATTAAAAGAATGGGGTATCATAGAGGGCGTCCCTTGTGTAATTAAAGAAAAAGATGAATGTTATTTATATGTTGACTCATTTACCTCATCAGAAAAACGGATCTATATTATTACACAACAATTTATTCATCATTTTACTAAACTTAAATTAGAAGATAATAAAATTATGGGTCTCAGTAAATATCCTAATAATTATATTGATTCATTAGAATTTGAATGCAGAAATCAAGTGAAAAAATTCGAAGACAATATTAAATATTTTATGAATAAATTAGAAGATGGTAATATTATTAAACATATTCTAATTGATAAATTCCCACAACTACTATCAGCAATGGGGGCACCATGTATGACCATACCAGAGATAGAGAAAATTGATATTAATTCTGCTAAAACAGGTATTAAAAGATATGATAATAGGATATTTAACCGAAACAGTCGTTGGTGTCCTTCTATAGAGATGTCTTATGATGAGTATAAAGATAGTAACAGTTTCTGTTATCCAATTGGTATTCGTCCTAAAGACTATTGTTTACCATCTGAATTAATTGATACTATAAAAGAAATGATTAAACAAATTGCGTGCTTTAAAAATATTGATCCAGTTACAAAAAAATCATTATTAGACTTAATTAATGTTGATGAATATACATGTAAAGAATGTCATAAATGTAAATATTGTGGTAAGGTAATTGATGCAATAGATTATTCTTCTACTTATTCAAGTAAAGATAATTTCATTGAAATATGTCATCGTGATCCAAATGAAAGATTTATTCCTAGTAATATGTATTGGGGTCATGGTGAATGTAATCGTCAACAAGGAGGATACAGTGAAGAAGATAGAATAGATCAAGTATTAAGATTAATTAAAAATAATCCTGATTGGATACAGTCAATTAAAGAGAATTCCGAATGGAAACATTTGGCTCAAGAATTAATTAAATAATTATTGTAGTATTTCATTTTGTAATATTTTCATAGATGAATATATTTTTTTATATTTTTCAATATTTATATCTTTATTTATAATTATATTATTCATATCTTCATCTGTAATACACTCCATTATGCTTCCTGTTGTTAATGACTGATGTTGTATCTTAAAATGATTGTCATAAATATTACTAAGAATTATTAATAATGAATCTATATTTTTTGGTCTTAATATACAAACACCATTAGTTACGATTAAATTATCTTCCATTATAACAGTAAATGATATATTTCCTCGCAATCTTGAAATTAATATATCATTTTTTTTTACTTTATTCTTGGCACGACCAGGTAATAAATATCCTTCAATTACTTTACCTTTGTATAATGGTGTATTAATTTCTGATATATCTATATATTTATATTTTTGTTCCTTATCTATATTGAAAGAATAATCTATATTATTATGACATAGTTCATATAAATTACAGTAATTTTTTTGTTTCAAAAATTCTATATTATTTTTATATTCTTCTGAATATCTACCAATTTCCATTACATGATTTTTATCAGATATTATTTCATTTATATTTATACTATAATATTTAATTGATTCATCTTTTTTATTTAATTCATTTATATTATTATCATAAGCAAATTGATTTAATTCATATGATATATTATTTAAGTCATTTATAATTAATAATTTACCATCTTTGTCTAATACATATTGATTATTATTGTTCTTTTTATATTTAATTGGTGTTTGTTTTTTATTTAATTCATAACCTATATCTATTACTTTTTTTATATGAATATTATAGTTTTTTGTATCCATTTTTTTTTTTTTTACGATCAATAAATAAGTGCTTACACCTGTCCCACTTCTTGAAAATGTACCACTTGGTAGTTGCATTATAGATATAATACGAGTATTATCGATCAAATACTTTCTAATAAATTTATTTGAACTATTTCCCAAATATCCTCCCGGAACTATTATAAATAATATACCATTATCTTTTAATAATTTTAATCCTTTTTCTATAAATAATATTCCTAATTCTTGTTTATCTTTATTATTTGTTAATGTATATTTATTTAAAATATCAATATTATTTGTTGTAGTCTTAGTCCCAAATGGTGGATTCATTACACAGTAATCATACTCACCATCATTTTTAAAATAATTTAATGAATTAATCTCTTTTACATTTACATTTTTATCATATAATTTATAGTTCATTTTAGCCATATCTATTGATTCTTTACTTATATCCCATAATGATATTTCACCTGATACTCCAATTAATAGATCTCCTGTTCCACTCGCTGGATCTATACTTTTTTTCCCCGATAATAATAATTTATTAATAAATTCTGATATAGTCAATGGAGTATAAAACTGATCTAATGATTCTTTTAATATTTTACTACCATAGAACATAAACAACCTTTGTATAATTTCAGATCTATTTATTATTACATCACTTATAATATTTTTTATTTCTATTAATATTTCACTTGATATATCCATATATTTTAAATTTTCATTTATATTATTCAATACATATTTAATTATATCTAATCTTTTTAATTTATTAATTCCTTTATTATGTAAATATTGATCGATATTTTGAATAAATTTATCTGTATTTTTTATTTTTTTCTCTATTAGTTTAATATTTTTTTCATCAATTACTTTATCATTTTCTTCATTAACCTCTTCACTAATCTTTTCATCATTTTCTTCTCCTTTTTCTTCACTAACCTCTTCATCATTTTCTCCTTCTTCTATTTCAATATAATCCATTTTTAATGTAGATGGTTCATCTGGATCTCCCGATAATATTTCATTTAATGGACTGTCAGATAAAATATCACAATCATTAGTATTATTTTTTGTATTAATTTCGATATTATTTTTAGTATTAATTTCGGTATTGTTTTTTGAATTGATTTCTATTTTATTTTGTTTCTTTCTACCTCTTTTATTTGCTGGTTTATGTTGATCAATCCAATAATATCTTGAACCATCTTTATAAGGTTCTTCTGGACGAGATTCTGTTATTAAACCAAAATATCTTTTAGATTCGTCTGAATGAAGTTTGCAAAAATCACCAATTGTTTTCTTTTTTGAACATTGTATATTATCATAACTCTTTCCTTTATTTTCACCTGATAATTCCTTCCATAATCTACACAAGCATTTTTTATCATTTATTTTTTCCATATATTTTATACAATAAAAATATATTTAAATCAAATTTAAAATTAATTATGATAAAAAAAAAGTTATATTATTTATTTATTATATTAAATCATTTGTTCATATGTGTAAAATTTAAGATTTTTTGGATAATTATATATATCCTTATCCGATATAAATCTATTAATATAAATATAATAATAATGTGTTGTTATACCATATAAATATTCTTCTTCATCTTCTATACTTCTAATTCTTATTCTTAAATTTAATAATTCTAACTCATAATTTAGATCATCATTTTTAAAATCTGTGATCTCCTGACGACAATATGGACACATAAAACATTCATTTATTGTATCAAAATGTTGCATTGACGAAGCTAAACATTCTGTACAAAATGAATGACCACATTCTAATTTTAGACAATCTATTTCCTCATAGCATATAGGACATTCTTGTTTTAATATAACCATTTACAATAATAATTAATATATAGTTAAATCAAATTTATTTAAAATTAATTATTTATCTCAATCTCAAATTTTTAACTTAAATATAATATTATTATATTATTATTATTATGTCTGATTCTGAAGATTCTGAAGATTCTGATGATTACAATATTTATGATTCTCTTGATATACAATATGATGCGCAATATGATCATTTAGGGACTAATGATATTGAATATGAAGAGAAATTCTATAATTTATATGATAATTTTTTCTTCCATATTCCAGACGAAAATATTATCTTTCATATTTATGATTCTCTTTCATTTTTATCATTATCTAAATTAAGTTCAACAAGCAAATATTTTTATAATCATATTAACACATATTTAAATGATCAAACAATAAAAAATAAGATTCTGTTTAGCTACAAACATATATTATATGACAAAAATTATTATAATAAATTTCCATCATACAATATGATTATTGATCATTATATCACAAATAAATATAATCATAATTTATTTAAAGAACTACTAAATGTGTCTACTAAAGAAAAAATTAATACATGGAGCAAAAAATTAAGAACTAATAATATCAAATATAAAGATAAATATATTAGTTTTATACAAAAATATAGAAAAGGTCGTCTAAACTGTAATTATCACAATACAAATAAATGGGTTAAATTAATTATTAGATTATTATAATATATTATATGTTATATGACTAAATCCGAAGCTGTTGTTAAAATATCACCAAAAACTATCACAAAAAAATTTAAAAAAAAGAAAGATGGTAAAAAACATTTTATGAATGAATTATATGTTTATTTACTAGCAAAACAAAAAAATATTAAATGTATCCCTAAATTATTATCATATTCCATAGAAAATCAAACTATTGTTACAGAAAATGTGGGTCGTTCATTAGATTACATTCCTGAAGAAAACTGGCAAGAGAGAGAAAAACATTTACCAGGCATTTCTAAAATATACAAAGTATTAGAAAAATACAAATTATATCATAATGATTTAAGATATAAAAATATAGTATGGAATAAAAAAAAAAATAAATATTACTTAATAGATTTTGATTTCATTGCATTTAAAAATAAAGAAGCTGATGGTGATTATATTATCAGAAATATTGAAAAAAAAATTCTTAAAAAAGGAAAAAAAACTAAAAAGAAATCTAAAAAATCTAAAAAATAAATTTGATAATTTAAAATAAATTACTTAAAAATAAAAATATATCTTTAAGTG
>Ga0187218_1000506_pt1 | contig 12084 bp, 18 predicted proteins | sample 14SPOviralmetaG_FD_130167 | JGI IMG/M metagenome (GOLD analysis project Ga0187218, IMG submission 130167) | Marine viral communities from the oligotrophic San Pedro Time Series (SPOT) site, San Pedro Channel, CA, USA - 14 SPOT_SRF_2010-08-11... | ecosystem: Environmental > Aquatic > Marine >...
TATTCACGAAGTGGAGAGGCAATCGTTCGTAGAATGCTTTGCGGTCAAGCTAAGTCCCTTGGGAGGCTTATGGAAGCATATTTATATGTGGAAAACCGGGTTCAACTCCCGCTACGAACCAAGTCACATTAGCTCAGTTGGTAGAGCGCAAGACTTTTAATCTTGTGGTCGGGGGTTCAAGTCCCTCATGTGACACCAATGCTGGTCTAGCTCAAGTCGCCCCCTTCCCTTCGGGTGGGGGGGCAAACAGAAGCTTTTAACTTCTGGACGTGGTCAGAGCGCCGGACTTTTAATCCGGTGGTTCGCGGTTCGAGTCCGCGGGTCGGCTCAAAAGATTGATTGCCTTAAGCAATTATCAGGGTATAGCTCAAGGTGAGCAGTGTTCCGCAAGGGGTGAGATTTCCAATCCACCGGCGTAAGTCCAACACTTCGGGTTCGATTCCCGATATATCCACAAACTACGATGCCCGAGTGGTCTAAGGGTACGGCTTAGCAGCTGGAGGTTGACTTAGGAAGTATGTAGAGATCTTTGGATTCTCTGTTTGATCGGTCTTGATCACTCCGAGATAACTCAGAAAAAGAAGATTAAAATATATTTCCGGCGTCATTTACGTAAGACATCGTGGGTTCGAATCCCGCTCGTAGTATTAAAGTCCTCTTCACTTTGTGGATAGGCATTTTTTTTATGTATTTTTATGAATACTTATTTAAAAAGGAATCATTATAAAATTTTAAATATGAATACCTTAAACAAAGATTTACGAAGAACCGTTTCTTATCAAAAAGAATGGGAAAATTCAGAATGTTGGAACCTTTCATTAAAATATTCAAAATTATTAATGAAAAATATAAATTCTCCTGAATTATATAATTTATGTTTGGGGATTTATAGTCAATATGTTAAAGAATTAAATAATAGAAAATTATCATATCATAATAAGAATTATTTACAAGTATGGAAAACAATGATAAATACTGTAAAAAAAGGTGAAAAATCTATACAAGCTGTAAGATTATTACATCAAACTAATTGTAAGCGTTCGGTATAAACTTACTGATAAGTTAAATTATATTTTTTTATATATTTTTGTTTTTTAGATTCATAATCATATCTATAGATAGATCTGATTATTTTAAATATAAAAAAAAACCATCTTTCAAGAATTAATATCATCCATTTATTATTTGTTTGAATTAATAAATGTAATGTTAAATAAATATAAAAAGTTCTAATAAAAACAATAAAATTAAATCTTTTATATTTTACATAATTTTTTAATGAACCGAGTAAAGGAGTAACTAAATAAATTAACATAATAATACTACATAGATATTATATCTTAAAGTGAATGTAATCATTTATCATTTGGGGATTATCTAAAACACTTCTTCTTTTATTTAGATTTTTATTAAGTATTTCACATAATGAAATATATAATTGTTCTAATGCAATTACATCATTTAAGGCCCTATGATTTCCTGTTGTAATTATATTATAAGTCTTACAAAGTGTTTCTTGTCTATATGACATTCTATTTTTTAATATTTTCTTTGCGAATAATAATGAATCAATAAATACGATATTTTTTAAAGGAATTGGTTTAATATTTAAATCGTTCAATTCATTAAAAAGTCGTTTTAAAAAGATAAAATCAAAAGTTTCTCCATTGTGTGAAACAATATATAATTTATTATTTGGGGAGTTTTGAATGATTCCTTTTAAGAAATCATTAAAATCTTGATATGCTTTTTGCCATTTTAAACCTTCTTCATGAAGTAATTTATTTGTAATACCGGTAATAGATGTAATCTTCTGAGAAATACATTCATCGCTTTTCGGTTGAACAAGAGTTGAGAAAGTCATATCACTATTCATTACTTTTGCAGCAATTTCAATAATATCATCATGATAAGGATTTAAACCACTTGTTTCAAAATCTAAAAATAAGATAGTCATTTTATATATTTTATTTGTAAATGTTTTTAAATAAAATCAAATTTTTTTATAGATACCTAATATATAAATGCCTGGACACGGAGTCGGAGCCAAACCACGTCCTACACCCTACCTGACTGAGTTATCAGCGCTGCTGCAGGAGGAACCAGATGATACTCACCTGCACCAGTTGCTGCAATGGTGCATAAAATACTTTGGTCAGCAGCAGCGAATATTTACAGAGTTTGATCAGGTAAAGTCTCAGATGCGAGATCTCTCAGCGGCAGTTCAGACGATACAGAGAGATATGTCGCCCCATCTCGCCCAAGCCCGTGACGACCTCGAGGATACGAAGCCCGTATTGGAACACTATCGGGCTTCGCCCCATCTCGCCCAAGCCCGTGACGACCTCGAGGATACGAAGCCCGTATTGGAACACTATCGGGCGGGGGGAGGATCTAAAAAAAGAAAATCTAAAAAAAGAAAATCTAAAAAAAGAAAAACTAAAAGAAAATCTAGATAATATTATTTATATTTAGAGCAACGAACAGTAACTCCTTTAGGAGATTTAAAACCTCTTTTTTTATAGATTGAACTCATACAAACAGGATATTCTAAATAATCTTTAACTTTTGAATCATATTTTAATGATTTAATACAAGAGCAATAATTAATGAATAATGCTTCATCTAATTGTTTTCTTTCTTTCAGAGATAATTTTTTATGATGTTGTCTTTTTTTAATTAATTCTTGATATTTCTTTTTAGAAACAATACGTTTTTTTGAATTTTTTAATGAATACTTAGGTTTACGCTTCTTTTTTGTATTTTTCTTTTTAGGCATATAATATATTCATTATAAAATAAATATATAAATATATAATATATTATGAAGAGATATAAATCAATTAAACGAAATAAAACAAAACAAAGAAGAAAAACTCGGAATAGACGTAACAAAAAAAGGAAAAAAACTCATGGGAGGCATAATAATAAAAGAAGAAAAACTAATATAAAGGGTGGGAGTGATACTAAACCTACCCCTATTCCTAATCCTACTCCTATTCCCCCTCCACCTCCTCTCCCGCCTCTACCTCCTCCCCAGCCTTCTCCTATACATGGATTAAATTTAATAACCGAATATGAAAATTTTAAAACAGATAATTTATATATTTTATCAGCTGAAGCCGATTTATTATATATGTATATTCACAAAGATAAATTGCCAGGGCTGACACACCGCTCAGAAATCGAATTTGAAATAGAATTACTTACAAAAACAGATCCGGAAAATGAATGTATGTTAGAAATATTAGAAAGTATTCTTGGTCGCCATGATGACCCATACTATTCCTTATTCGAATGTAGTAGTTATTTCCAGCCACCACTAGTTTATAGAATTGCTCAAGATGATAACCCCAATTATCTATGCTGTAGGGAGAAGATGAAGTGGGGACTGTTGGGATTTCATTTATATGAAATATCATTTTCTTATATCAAATCAATTTATAACGTATATCAAATAGATGAATGGCCACCCTTTTTACCTACCCCACCTGAGGGTAGGGGCATAGACAATATAGCACCCTATAAATTCTCAAAATTACAAGAATGCCCTGAAGATTATATTAAACAAAATATAAATAAGGTGGAATGTAATAGAAAATGTTGTGGTTGGCCTAATTCAGGTTATGTTTGTGGGATGGTTGATGATCCAGCTGGACCGAAAGGCACATGTATTAAAAAAGAAAAAACAGGAATCAAACAAAATCCAACATATTAAGGATAAATGAAATAATCAAGGATAAATGAAATAATCAAGGATAAATATAAATCATATCTTTTTTAAGTTTAATATAGCATTGTATTTTATCAGGTTTTTTCTGAGTAATAATTGCTACGATAGTATTTTTAGGAAAATGATATTTTTTCTTTTCCTTAGAAAAGATAATACCTGCTAAATTATTTAATTTATTTTGTTTTACAAGATAGATATTAATATAAAAATCTTCATTATTTATAAATGAGACTGGAATAACAGGTTGATCAGTAAAAAATGGTAATCCATAAGGATAATAAATATCAGGATCCATTTAAAAATAATATTTATAATAATATTATTAAATGATTTTTTTTGAAAGTTTAAGGATTTTAATGAATAGTTTAATAGAAAATATTTATGAAAGAGAAAAAATGATGAATAAAAATTCTATTTATTTGAATAAAGAATAAGAATATAAAAAAAATATATATATTTATAATTGTATTTTTTAAAGGATTTTTGTTAAAATTATTAAAGAGGTTATAATGGTTCAAAATATTAATTGGAAACTTTCTTCTGAAAAATGTTTTGAGATCATACATTTTACTTTAATTGATATTTTAACAGAAAGTAAAGATCATATACAAAATATAGATAATTTAATTTATAAATTAAATAAAAAAACAAGAGTTTATAAATTACATGATTTAAAAAGATATAATTCATTTAGTAAATATTTAAAATTAGAATATAATGGATTTTTAAAATTTATTGAAGATTATAATTTTTATGATATTATAAAAATAGATAAAACGATTCATATAAAATTATATAAAAATTTAGTTGATTTAAAAAAATTAAAAGATAGTAAAAGATATACAAAAGATAGTGAATGGATATTTATTGATGATTCATTATAAAACAAGATTATATTGTTTACAAGTTTCATAGATACTATTTTTAACAATATCACCTAAAGGATCATTAGGTATAAAATCTTTAAAATTAAGTAAGCATATTCTGCATTGCATACAAATATCACAATTACAATTATTATATTTAATTTTTCTTTTATTATTTAATGGTTCATCAACAGTTATAATATCTTCTTCATCTGAAGATGATTCAGCATATAATACTGATTCGGCTTCATTCATACTTGTTTGTATTTCATCATCATTCATAGGAGTCATTAATCTATAAATTAAACCAGATACAATCATATCGGTTGTTAAGATATCATTTTGAGAGTGTTCACATAAAATTTTTGAAATTTTCATTGCAGAAATATTATTAGCAAATACTGCTAATAATAATTTTTCTTGTTCTTTATTAATAGATTCTTCAGTTAAACTTGTCATTTTATATGAATTATTTATTATAAAATTTTTAAGTGAATATATATATATATATATGAAAAAATATTCAGAGAAGAGATTTTATAAAAAAAAACGGAATAAAAAGAAGAGTATTCATAAGAAATCCAAGAATAAAATATCTAGGAATAAAAAAAGAATTAAAAAAAAGAGAACGCAGGGAAGGATGCGCCGAAAAGCAGGCGCGAAGTGTGCTGACCCAGAGCACGCCCTTACGGATGAAGATTATCAACTCGACCCCGCCCGTAAAAGATTAGTAATTGCGCGTTGTTTTAAAGATACATTATGTGCCGATTCTGTATTATATAATTTACCAGAAGAACTAATTCTAAAAATTATTTATTTTTATGATAAAAATCTTATAGATAAAAAAACAGAACTACGGAATGATATGTCCGAATATTTTGAATATGATGATATACCTTTATTAAAATTTCAAACTTCTCCAGTCAATGGAACAAATCTTCCTGAAAGGGAAATATCAGGAGAATATTTTACTTCTTTATTAAAAGAAGGTAATGAATTAAAATGTACTACAAGGGAATACTTAGACGATTCTAAACCTAAGGAGCCAGGCGATTCTAAACCTAAGAAGCCAGACCGGACTGATGAAAACTTAACACAAACTGAAAAAACTTTTACAATAAATGAAATATCAGTAACATGGGATTATATCAGCAGACGATCAACCAAGCGTGGGGGGAAACAGAATAAACCTGAGAAAATACTAAAATTAGAAATATATGGTACTTTAGATGAAGGTGAGGCACCGCCTCCGATTAGAGGTCGAGGTGCCAGTAGATCACAACCCCATGTCATCGGGGAAACCGATGCAGATGAACCATTGATGGATGAAATTGTGGCGATGCCGGTACCCCCTCCACGAAAAAGAGAGACTAGATCTAGAGATAATAAAAAATTATTTGAAATAACTATACAAAAGCGGCGCGGGGCTTGTGAACTTGAAGTGGAAGGTAAAGTGTTCTGGTATTTAATAAAGTGGGGTGGTCATATAACTCAACTTGAAATAAATAATCATATAAGTGATTATAATTAGTCAATATTTTTAAAATAATTTATATGATATAAAATAAGATGGTTGATTTTGATAGTAATTTAGTTTTAGCGATTATAATTTATTTAGGTAGTTGTTATGTTTTATATAATTACAAGCATAAGAAAATGTTTGATGAAAATGGTAATTTTAAAAGTTTTGGTCTTAATAATGATGAGACAGTTAGTCCTTATTGGTTGGTTACAAGTTTAATAGGATTAAGTAGTTATTATTTTTTAATAATGAAGAGTAATCATGTATAAATATAAATATGTTAAATAAATTTATATTTTTTATAATAATTTTTAAATGAATACTAAACCGAAATTAGTAGATCCTAATTGGTTTCAAAAACCAAAACCGAAACCGATAAAAAAAATAATACCTAAAGGAATAGATAATTCATTAATAATCAATATAATAGGATTATGTATTCTTATGATAGGAATTTTATGTATTTATCAAAGATATATAGACAAAGACAATATTGAATTAGATAAAAAGAATAAAATAATAGAATTAAATGAATATGTTAAAAGAAATATTAAATAATAGTATAAATATATAATGACTTCTTTAGAAACTGAATATGAAAAATTATTTACTAAATTTTATAGTGATTTATTTAAATTTCAGAATGGTAAAAAAACAAATTTAAGATGTTCAGGATGTGATAGTAAAAAAAGATTTATTATAGATAATGATAAATTAACTTATTCATGTGGACCTAATAATAGTGATAATCCAAAATGTGGGAAACAATATACAATAATTTTACCTAAATATATAAATTATAAAACTTTTCAAGAAATTTATGATGAAAAGATAAACGGTTCATTTAAATATCTAGGTAAAGATAATTTACAATATGATTTAAAATCATTAAGTCAGAGAATGGATGTTAAAAAGGAGTTAGATATACAAAAAAAGATAATAAAGGAATCGAGTGATAATTTAGATCATTTAATAAAAGATTATATTGAGATAAATAAATTAAATGGATATATTGAGACTTTAGAGACATTATCCGAAAAGAGATATAAGAATAGTATTGAGAAAAAGAAATTAATGAAATTATTAAATGAAGAAGATTTATCTGAACCTGAAAAGATTGAGATAAGAAAAAAATATGCTCAATTAATTTCAGAGAATAAAGAATTTATAGATATGATAATAGAGTTAAGAAAACCAAATCAGGATTTTATTATGATTAAGAAACCAGAGATAATTGATCATCAAAAAGTCGTTAAGAAAAAAGAAGAAAAGGATTCATCTAAAACCGATGAATATAGTTTTGACAAACAAGTAAAGATATTAATAGATTATTATAAGAAGGTTGATCCAAATAAAACTGAAACAGATGTATTAAGAATAGTAAATAATCGCAGACCTAAAGATAAACCAAAGGGAACAAGAATACCTATAAAACCATGGTTAGAATTATGTGAAAAGTTAAATAAAAAATATAATATTCATCCACTTAAATAATTTTATTTTGTATTAAGATAATACATACAGAAATTAAAAAGATAACAAATGAAACACCAATACCAATATTAAATAACATATCACTTATAAAACCATGAACTTCATTTTTATCATCTTTTTTAGAATCTTTTTTTTGAATTAAGGGATCTTTTCCCATAATTTGGAGTTCTCTAATACGATTCGTAAATTTTCTTTCTTGGCTATCAAGTGCCCTACGAACTTCTCTACTTGTTTCATTTGTATCACCTCCTTCTTTATATCTATTTAATAATTCATCCCGAGATAAAGGAGAAAAAATACTACCTCTAGAGACATAATAATTATTTCTAAGTTTACAATAACCGCCTTGATTATCTGGGATACAGTTTTCTGGATTACCAATAAATCTTCCTGAACCCCGACATGCTCTATCTCCTGATGTTCCACAGAGAGAACTATCAAATCCAATTCCTCTATTATTAGGATCATTTAAATAACAATTTCTTGTTTTACTAGGTGGTATATAAGGATGAGTTTCTGAAGTAGTAGTATCTCTATCTTGTCTGCCAGCACAATCTACATTAACCATATTTAATTTAATATAGATAAAAAAATACGTTATTTAGATAAATAAAATGTATGATAAACTATAATATGGGAGATTTAGAAGTATTTCAGAATAGTGGATATATAAATAAAAGAAATCGTAAAAGAACTTTAATTTTAGATGTATCGGATAGCAATGCCGATAATCATTTAGGAGGAGGAACAGAATTTAATATTGAATTATTTGAACCATTAGTTATAGATAAACATAGTGAAGTTTATTTAGATAATTTTTTATCATTTAATAGTAATATCGGTCAAACACCAGCAACAAGTGCTTTTTTATTAAAAATAAATGAATTTAATATGAATTCAAATGTAGCAAGTAGTGCAAATAATGGTAATATATTTAACAGTTTAGTAATACCGAATGAACATAAATCAGTAACAAATAATCACAGTGCGGTGGTTCATAAAGGTAAGAAATTTAATTATGTTTGTGATATTAATCCTCAAAAAATACATAGTATAAGTGGAAAAGTTACAGATTTATCGGGTAATCCTATTTTCCATGGACCGCAAGTAGGAAACACTTTTACATATGCATTAACGGGGATAACAAGTGGAAAAATAGATAGATTAATTAATAGTGGTGAAACTTTTACGAATATCACAGTCAACGGGGCGGCAATTAATCTGGTAGTTACTACTGGTGGTGCTTTTTTAGCAACACATCTTACTACTGCTACTACTCTGCATTTTTCTACAAATAGAGAAATTACTAATCCCGGTGAAACAGATAAATTTAAAAAAAATACTGGGGATATTGTTTTTACTGGATTAACTGGTGGAAATATAACTATTACCAACACAAATCCAGAACCAGGGACAGGACCTGATAATCCAAATTTACATTTAGTAAATGAACCGGGTAGATTTATTGCTGAATTTTCAATAGTTTCTCGCGAATAAATATAAAAAATAATATCTAACTCTTTTATAATGACTTTAGGAAATATTGTTCAGTCAAATGTGGGTAAAATAAATGTTACTTCTGTAGACATAGATGGAACAAGTGAAATAAATATTGATGGTGGTGGTGTTTCAATTGATGGAACAAATGATTCTAATTTAACTGTGACTGGATCTGCAAAAGATTTAGATATAGCTGTAGTGGGTGGTGGAACCCAAGAATTAAGATTAGCTTCTGCGGGAACAGGAGATGCCGTTAAAATAAATGCGACAGCAGGTAGTATTACATTAGATGGTTCTTCGGGTGTAATTGTTGAGGGAGGTGCCACGACAGCAGGTAAAATTTTATTCAAAGAAGGTTCAAATAATGGAACGAATAGTGTTACATTAATTGGTCCGGCATCCACTTCAGATATAACAGTAACATTGCCAAGTGCTGCAGGCACACTAATAACAGAGTCTGAAACTTTTACAGCACGTTCACAGGCGAACGGTGCTGCTTCTACAGTTGATATTGTGCAACATATCCTTCAACTTCATAATCGGTTATTAGCATTAGAGGGTAGTGGTTAATTTTATTTAAATAATTCAGTATTTTTCACAATAGTTATTTCAAATTCAAAATAATTATCACCATCACAACCATATAAATTAGTACTATCATTTTCATATAATTGAATATTTAATGAACTCAATTTCATAGGATAAAAATAATTATGAGTTTGTAATTCAGCTTCAGGAGAACGATAATAAACAAGTGAACCAGTTTCTGAATTTAGAGGTATTCTATCAATCACTTGTTTTTTAGATCCCATTTTACAAGCGATATCTGGTATTTCAGGAATCACTAAATCAACAAAATGTCTTGTTTGGTTGGGTTGTTTATCGGATGTATAATTATTTAGTCCAGCCAACGGATTCCCATTAAATCCCAGTAATTCCGCAGAATTACCTTCAAATGTTATATTAAAAGCAGATGTATTTGAAATAGTATATTTAAAAGAATTCCCTGAAGAAACTACATTAAAGTTTACATAGTTATTAAGCAACCCTGTGATGAGTCGTTTTAATTCATCACCAATTTGTTTAAAAGTATAAAATCCTTCTGGTATCCTAATATCAGCCTCGGCGTCTACAAGATTATCTATCTTTATATGATTATTGTTATTATCAACATTATATAAACTATGAGGAACAGTTGCTTTTACTAAACGAAAACCAATAACATTTTTAAAGACTTCAGAATAAATATCTTCTCCAAAATTTACAACATAGTTTGAAGTATTATCAGGATCTACGGATACTGAATCAATTAAGATACTTTTTTTTACGATATCTTTTGTAAATAATTTATCTCTAAAATCTTTATATTTACTATGAGTTTTTATATGATTTGCATTAAATTGTATCATAGATTGAGTTAAACTTTGTAGTTCATTTTTTAATGTTTTCATGAATAATAAAAATTCTTCATGAGAAATTTCTGCTTTTACAATTTCTTTTTCTTCACTTTTAAAAGTTATAATAGGTTCTTTATTAGAATTTTCAGATTTTTTAATGAATTCATTATAAATTAGATAAAGTAATATTAAACCGATAGTAGATCCCCCTATATGATATTTATATTTTTCAATAAATTCTTTCATTATATTTGTTTAATAATATAAATTATATAAAATATATTAACATATGGCGAATAGTTTAGTAAAGAGTTTATCGGAAGCAGAACAATATGTAAATACAACAAATTTAAAATTATCTTGTAAAGTAGCAACTACTGGTTCGGGCACTTTATCATCAAGTTTTGAGAATGGAGATACAATAGATGGTATATCATTATCAACTGGAGATAGAATATTAATAAAAGATCAGAGCACAGCATCAGAAAATGGTATTTATATAGTAAATATTTCGGGAGAACCTACAAGATCTACAGATATGGATAGTAATGAAACATGTCGTCCTAATTCATTTGTTTTTATAGAAGAAGGATCTACAAATGCTGATAAAATGTTTCAGTTAACTACAGATAGTGATATAGTTTTAGATACTACAAATTTAACTTTTGCTGAATATGGGGGTTCAAGTGGTTCTGGTGATATAGAAGGTGTGACGGCGGGAACAGGATTAACTGGAGGTGGAACAACGGGAACAGTAACATTAAATGTGATTGGTGGGACGGGCATTACGGCGAATGCTAATGATATTGAAGTAACAGCAGCACAAACAACTATAACATCAATTTTAAATACTAGTTTAGTAGTTGGAAGAGATAGTGATAATCAGGTTAAATTCTCTACAGATGATGAAATAATATTTAGACTTAAAAATGCGGATGAGATAAAGATGGCTGCTAATTTATTAGCACCTGTAACTAGTGATGGAGTTGCATTAGGGAATACTTCTCTTATGTGGTCAGATTTATTTTTAGCGAGTGGTTCAGTAATTAATTTTAATAATGGTGATATAACATTAACTCATTCTTCAAATAAATTAACTTTAGCAGGTGGTGATTTAGAAATAACGGGTCATATAATACCGACAGCAAATAATACCTATGATTTAGGTAGTTCAGATAATAATTGGAGACATATGTATGTATCAAGTGGTAGTATATTTGTTGGTTCTACGAAGTTTTCGATAGATGGTGATGGTGATTTAGAGTTATCGGATAAAGATAATGCTAGTACAAAGAGAAAAGTAAAATTACCAAATAGTTCTGTAACAAATGATATGTTAGCAGGATCAATAGCAAATGATAAGTTAGCGAATACTTCAGTTTCATATGGTGGTATATCTCTTGCCCTTGGTGCTAGTGATGCTACTCCAGCATTTAATTTATCAGATGCTACAGATTATCCTACAAGTAGTTTATCGGGAAAGATTACGAATGCTCAGTTAGCTGGTTCAATAGCAAATGATAAGTTAGCAAATAGTAGTATTACAATAGATGGTTCAGCAACATCATTAGA
>Ga0187218_1000507_pt1 | contig 12064 bp, 14 predicted proteins | sample 14SPOviralmetaG_FD_130167 | JGI IMG/M metagenome (GOLD analysis project Ga0187218, IMG submission 130167) | Marine viral communities from the oligotrophic San Pedro Time Series (SPOT) site, San Pedro Channel, CA, USA - 14 SPOT_SRF_2010-08-11... | ecosystem: Environmental > Aquatic > Marine >...
GTTGCGGAGACTGGAAACTCTATATTTAACGGGCAGGTTACAATACCTCAAAGTCCTTCCGTAGGTACTGATGCAGCTTCAAAAGCATATGTAGACAGCGTGGTAGGTGGCGTTAACGGTTTTCAAGGAGGTTATAATGCTAATACAAATACACCAGCATTGACAGGGGCTAGCAATGTTGGTCTTAGTAAAGGTAATTTTTATGTAGTAACAGTGGGTGGTAGCTTTTTTACAGAAACACTAGAGGTTGGTGACTTTATATTTGCAAACGACACTATTGTAGCTAGCTCTACACCCGCGCTTTCTGACTATACTGTGGTTATAGCAGATGAAAATATAGCAGCAGCAGGAGCAACAGACGCAGGAACTCAAAAAGGTGTAGCAGGATTTGACGAAGATTTCTTTACTGTAACTGCAAATGGTTGGGTTCAATCAAAAACTTATACAGGAGGAGCTAACCAAGGTGTTGTCCCTACAGGAGGCATTGCTACAACATTCTTAGCAGGAGATGGTTCTTGGCAAACACCAGCTGGAACATCTTATTCCGCGGCTACAGCCTCAGCATTAGGCCTTATAAAACTAGGTAGCGATGTAGAGCTTCAAGGATCTATAGTTACAGGTAACGCAGGCGTAGGAGTTTCGCAAAGAGTATATCCAGTACAATTTAATGCTAGCGACAACGCAGCTGTTTATGTGCCATGGGTAAACAACAATAACACTTATTTAGCAGGCATTGGTCTTGATTTAGTAGGAAGTACATTTAATTGCAAAGTAGACGCAACTAAACAAGCCGAACTACCAGAGACTGTTGTTAATGTACAAGATAGATGTTTTGCTATTCAAGAACAAGAAACATCAGGTAATCTAGTAGTTAACGTCCCTTATAAAGACTACTCAGCCGGACATGGTTTAATAATACCAATTCCTAACCCATCTGCTGTCACAATAGACGTAGACTATGTAGGTGTTGGCTCTACTGGTTTAGGTAATATTATACAAGCTGCTACTTTTTTTAATACAACTGGTAATAGCGTAAATGGAAGTGATACTTTTTTACTTAAAAACATACAAGCTAGCGCAGGTGTTTATCAAACAACTGTAGATGAATTAAACACTTATTTGTCTGCTAATGGTACATTAATGACTTCTACCGCACAAGGTGAAGCTAAGTTATTCAGTGACACAGAACAAACAGTTCCAGCAACCACTGTTTCTGCTGCAACAGCTAGAACTTACGGTTTGCAACTTAATAGTAGCGATCAACTAGTTGTTAATGTTCCTTGGGAAGAAACAAGAGGTAGGAATGGTTTAAGTCAAACTACCGTAAGTGGTTTATTTGAAGGATACTACGTTCAAGTTGATTATATTGGAAATAATAATATAATACTTACAGCACCTACCCAAGATGCTCAAACTACTCCAGATAAATTAGATGAAATTATTATTAATAGTACAAAATCAAGTAATGACGTTAAGAAATTAACAATAGAAAGACTAGCAGAAGCTAATGTTTTTACTAGTAGATATAATCCTGCAACTTGGTTTGGTGTAGATAGCGCAGCTGATGCAAAAGGTGCTAAATTTGTAAATGATGGAAACATAGACGATAACACTCAAGGTCTTGGAACTATAGCCGATGGCTTTGATATACAAGGCGATTCTAGTTCTTCAACTTACACGGTAACATTTGGAACTTCGCAATCAACTCAAGAAAATTATATGGTGTTTTTTACGATAGAAGAACCAATGCTCGCATCAGCACAACCATATGCTGCTGAGGGTTATATTCAAAATAAAACCGCAAATGGCTTTGAACTTAAAATGGTACCAAAAGGTCTTGTTTCAAATCAACTTGTAAAAGTTAATTTTCAAATATACAAGGGTTATACTCAACCTTAAACATAAGATAAATATATGCCTAAAATAAGTTCTTACTTAAGAGACTTACAAGTTGATGATGGTGATGCCTGGATTGGCACAGAAAGCACTAACAGACAAACTAGAAATTTTACAGCAGCTGCTGTAGCTGAATATCTTAATATAAAAGGTAAGATATCTATATCTGGCCAAATGGTGTTTAAATTTACAAACGCACCAACTTTAACAGGTACTTTTACAGGATTAGCCGATGGCGCTGCTATGACTAGCTTTACAACTATTAGTATATCTACAACAGATTCATCTGGACAACAGACAAAAGCATTTATAGAGTATTTAGTAGGAAACAATATATTAATAAGTGAACAAAATAGAATAGATCAATTTGGTCATTATACTATAGACTCATACACTCAAGTGTCTCTTGATGTTTATGCACTAGCGTTAACTAATATAGGCGGCAATGGATCACTTGTTTTAAACAAACACTACGACTTTGCTGCATTTACAATCTCAAAAGATGTAGGTGATAAAACTTTTAATTTTGTTCAAGGCACACCTAGCGGTACCTGGACAATACAACACAATTTAAATAAATTTCCTTCTACAACAGTTGTAGATACAGGAGACACCTCTGTACTAGGAGGTCAAGTAGATTATATAGATACTAACAATTTAACGATAACATTTGGTTCTGCATTCGCAGGCAAAGCATATTTAAACTAACAACACATGGCAATTTTATTTGTAAATAACGTAGAGTACTCTGAAGGGGCTCAATCACAAAAACTAAGACTAGAAAATATAGCTTCAGATCCTAGTTCTGCTTTATTTCAAGGTAGAGTATATTATAACACCGCAGACGATGTAGTAAGGTTATATACGGGAGCAGGTTGGATAGACATCGGAGCTTCTTATAGTTTTGATGTTGCAAGTGATTCTGGTAGCGATGAAACTATTAGTGATGGTAATATTCTTACAATAGCTGGAGGCACTGCGTTATCTTCTGTTACAAGCGCACCATCAAGCACAAGCAAAAAAGTTACAATAAACTTAGACAACACAGCGGTAAGTCCTGGATCTTACACTAATGCTGATATTACAGTTGATCAGCAAGGTAGATTAACAGCGGCGTCTAGTGGTTCTGCTGGTACTATGTCAAAATGGATAATAGGTTCTACAACTGGAACAAACCAAGATGTAACAAACAATCAAGTTGTTGATATTGTAGGTGGAACTTATATATCAGGTGAAATTGCTGGTACAAGAACAGTAACTCTTACTCACGACGATACAACTAGATCAAATACAACTTCATCTGCATCTCCAGGATACGCAGCTACGTTTACTGCTATAGATTCTATAACTTCAAATGCAACAGGTCACGTAACAGGGGTAAACACAAAAACAGTTACAATGCCTTCTGCTGAAAGTTATTCATGGACTTTAGATGGTGATACTGGTACTCCTCAAGCTGTAGCAAGTGGCGACACAGTTACTATTGTAGGTGGAACTAATATAAGTACAATAGTTCAAAATACAGACGAGGTAAGGGTAAACTTAGATGACAGTGTAACTTTAGCTGGCACATTAACAGTGTCAAGCAATTCTAGTACTGCTGTAGCTATAACAGGTAAAGGAACTTCTGCTGCTACTACAGGATCTGATTCTTCAACTACACTTACAACAAAAGGTTATGTTGATGGTCTAGTATCTGGTGGCTTAACTTTTAAAGGAACATTTAGAGCTGATACAGGTGCTATACTTTCAGGAGGCAATTCTGGTTCTTTCTTATATAACTGTCCAGGCGGCGCAGGAACTAGAGTATCTGTAACACAAGGTGATTACTATGTTGTTGCAACAGCTGATGGTCAATTCTATTGCTCAGGCGTGCAATTAGACATTGGTGATGCTATTATAGCTGTAGATGATGCAGCTGCAAATGCTTCAGTTATTGCTGATTGGTCAACAATATCACAGGGTGTTACTGTAAATAGTTTAACAACAGGATCAGGAGGTAATTCAACTGGTAATGCTATAACTGTTAATAATAGTGCAACTGGAGCAGTAACAGCAAATGTATTTGCATACGCCGGCGGTAGCAATGTTGGTTATGTACCTACTGGCGGAGGTTTAACTACGTTTTTAAATGGAAACGGTGGTTGGGCTACTCCAAGTGATACTGGTATAACAGGTGTTACATTAGCAATAGGAACTTCAACAGGAGCTCCGTTAGCAGAAAGCATATCAAGTAGAGAATTAACATTAACATCAAACTCTTATAATGGAGGTTCAAATATAGGTTATGTGCCTACAGGTGGTTCTGCTACAACTTTCTTGCGAGGTGATGGATCTTGGGTTACACCAACAGACACGCAACCAGCAATAGATACTGTTGCAGCTTCTACAACTAATGATGAATTAGGTATTATTGTAGCACCAACAACTGGAGATGTTAAAGTAGGTCTTGATATAAAAGGCACAACTAACTTAGGCGCGGCACCGGCTTCAGACGATGAAATAATAATATACGATACAAATGCTGATACTAACAAAGCTTTAACTATAGCTAATTTACAAGCAGCAATAGATACAAGTGCAGGTAAAAACATTGTACTAAACAGTGCATTAGCATATGTATCAAAAGCAGACTCTGGAGGTATAAGAACTTTTACAGTAGATGTTTCTAACGCTTCTGTATTTGGTTCTGGTTCTACAGCTATAAATACTAAGTGCGAAGTAATAACAGCTGCAGGGCAAACAGTTTATGCAGATATAACTAGATCCTCTGCTAATTTAAATGTAGCATTTACCGGAACACCAGCTGATTCAGCTTACCAAGTATTACTTACATACGTAGGATAATAATAACTAAATTTAATTAAATGGCAATACAATTTTTAACAGATGTAAACGCCGACAGTGGAACATTATATGTCGATGCTGCAGCAGGCAATGTAGGTATTGGGACTACTAGTCCTACAGATAAACTGCAAGTAACAGGTAGTGGTGGTACTAGTCTTACTTCAACTCAAGGTGTAGCATTAACAGTGAAAGGAGGAGGTAACAGTAACAACATACAGGTATGGGGTTCTTCGTCGTCTCAAGCCACATACGCTGTGTTAACTTCAAGTGGAAAGTTTGGCATTGGAACAACGAGTCCTAGCTCAACACTTCAAGTTTCTGGTACTAGTTTAGTGACTGGATCGGTTACTGGTGCAATAGCTCAATTTACTAACACTAGTGGAACAGGTGGAGCAGGCGTACAGATTCAAGGCGGACCTTCAAGTGGCGGTGTTATTTTAAAATTATCTGATTATCTAGGTAATCAAAGACTATTAGTTGCAGGCGATGGAAATACGCAAATAGCTGGCTCAGTAACAATAGACACTATAGCTAACGCGACAGGTGATACAGATAAGTTTTTAGTATCAAATAGCGGTATAGTTCAATATAGAACTGGTGCTGAATTAGCAGCTGATATAGGTGCTGTTACAGGAGGACCGTTTCTACCACTTGCACCAACAGGCACAGACGTAATAACTGGAGATGTTAGAATAGCAGAGAATAAGTATTTTAGATTCGGAGCTGGTGCTAATGCAGCTGGAAGTTTAATAATAGGCCATGAAAATTTTGGCTCGCCATATAGTCTTATATTAGAAAATGGATCTGGCGATTTAAAAATACAAGCCACTAACTTATTATTACAATCTGCTAATGGTGAAACATATATTGATTGTAATTTTAATAGCAGTGTAGACTTATATCACAACAATGTTAAAAAGTTTGCAACATTATCAACCGGCGCTTCAGTAACTGGCAAGCTTGGTATTGACACAACTAGTCCTAACACTCAATTAGAAGTGTTTAATAATGACGATCAAGCCGCAACATTAAGACTTGCAACTAGCACACCTGACGCTGGTGAAGTTGCTGGTGAAATATCATTTGCATTTGACGAAACAACTGTTGGTGGTAAAATAGAAAGCGTTATTAACAGTAATGAAGACGGCACAGATTTTAAATTCTATAATGGTGGTGCTAATCCTACGGTTACTATAACTGAAAGTAGTATTGATTTTGGTAGCTATACAGCAACAGCAGTTTCAACAACTGGTCCTTTAAATGCGAATCAAAACAACCAAGCACCGACTCAAGATACATTGGCAACTTTATCAGTTGATCCAAGTGGTAATGTTGTAAGAGGCGAGCAAGAAGCTACTTTTACGTTTACAACAGCTCAACTTAATTCAACATTAGGTCAAACTTTAATATCAGCTCCAGGCGCTGACAAAGCCGTTGTAATTACATACACCGATTGGATGATGAAATATTCTTCAACTGGAACAACAACAAACAATTTAGAAATAAGACAAGCAAATTTAGCACAAGCTAATGCTTCAGTGTCAGTTTTACCTGCTTTAAGATTTAATGAAATAGTTAATCAATCTCAATCAGGGTCAGCTCCATTTTATGGATTTTATACAAGAGATATACCTACTGGTTCTGGTTCTCAAGGTAGAACATATGCTGTTAATAAAGCAACTACTATACATAAACAAAACTCTGGCACATACCCAGCAGGGTTAACAAGTGTATCTATAAAAATAAGATATAGAGTATTTGACGTAGATACTTTTTAAGATATAAAACATGATAACATATAATTGGAATTGCAGAACAGTAGATGTTCACCCACAAGAAGATGGAGAAGAAAATGTAGTGTATAACGTGCACTGGATTTTAACTGGTGTTTCAGATACCTATTCAGCGACTAATATTGGAACTCAATTAGTAAAGGTAGATCCTGAAAAAGAATTTATACCGTTTGATGAATTAACAAACGACATAGTAGTTGAGTGGACAAAGGAAGCTATGGGTGAAGATGAAGTTAGTGCTATTGAACAGAGTGTATCTAATCAAGTATCAGAACTAGAAAACCCTACATCAGTTACTTTGACTATAGAAAAGTAAAAATCACTAAAACCAAGTGAGTATATAAGATATAACCGGCACGGATGAGTGCAAACCAAATAATAACATAAAACCAAAACCAATGACGTTTTTTTACGAGACTAATTCGTGGACTAGTCAACCACAACCAACTAAAAACCGAATTAAACTGTGGAGCCATATAGCTGATAAAGCAAACTGGCGAATAGTTCAATTACCAAACGGTTATTACCAAACAGAATACCAAGACCTTCGCGATGAAGAAAACTGGAAGGATGTTACGCGGCGAGAAACAATGGAAGCTGCTGAAACTTCAATAGATAAAACTATTGAACACTACAAAAAGAAAGTTGAATTTTTAAACGGACCAAAAGTAGTTAAAACCTTTAAGTAAATCAATACTCTAATTTAATCTAATCTAATATGTCAGACTTAATAGTCAAGAACCTTAACTTTGGTAACGACGCCAGAGATAATGTATTTAAAGGAATTGAAAAACTGACGCAAGCTGTTAGCTCTACACTAGGGGCTAGCGGCAAGTGCGTTATGTTAGAAGATCACACTGGAAGACCAATAATAACTAAAGATGGTGTAACAGTGGCAGATTCAATAATCTTGCGAGATCCAGTGGAAAACATGGGTGCAACTCTTTTAAAAGAGGCAGCTCGCAAAACCGTACAAGAAGCAGGCGACGGAACTACAACAGCGACAGTACTAGCACATGCTATACTGCTCGAGGCTTATAAGGTAGTAGATAAAACAAACTCAAGAGAGTTAAAAGACGGTATTAACCAAGCTGTTAAAAAAGTAGTTAAGTATCTAAAGTCACTATCAGTTGATGTAAAAGGTCAAATGATAGATCAAATAGCTACAATATCAACTAATAACGAACCTGCGCTTGGTAAAATAATAGCTGATGCTTTCAGAGCTGTAGACAATACAGGCGTGGTTATGATGGAAACAGCTTCAGATGGTGTAACATCTGTAGAAGTCGTAGATGGAGTTCAATACGATAAAGGCATAACTAACTCACATTTTATAACTAACAAAGCAACTAAAACTGCTGAATTAGAAAAGCCGCTAGTGCTTTTACTAGAATCACCAGTTGATACAATAAGGCAGATTCAATCTGTGCTAGAGTACGTAATAAAAAACAACAAACCTTTGCTTATTATAGGCGATTTAGAACAAGGTGTTTTATCAGCTCTAGCAATGAACAAAATGAAAGGTAACATTAAAGTTAATGTTGTAAATGCGCCCACTTACGGCGTCAACAAGCAACAAGTGCTTCAAGATCTTTCATTGCTCACTGGCGCTACTATTATAAATGAAGACTTAGGTGATGACATGGAAATGATACAAGTCGATCATTTGGGCACGTGCCTAAAAAGTGTTACATCACATGAAGATACAGTACTTCAAATAGAAGACACTAGCGAAGAGATTAATGATGTTATAAAAACTCTTAAAAAAGAACTAGCTAAAGAGAAAAATTCTAATAAATTTATAAAGCTAGAAAAAAGATTAGCCATGCTGTCTGCAAAAATAGCAATTGTAAAAGTAGGTGCTAATTCAGAAATAGAATTAAAAGAAAAAACAGATAGAGTCGAAGACGCTGTCTGTGCTACTAAAGCTGCTATCAAAGAAGGGATTGTTCCTGGTGGTGGTATTGCTCTATTAAATGCGGCTAACAATATAACGGCTAAGTCTATAGGTGAAACAGTTTTATTAGAAGCTATCAAAGCCCCTTTTAAAACTATACTTGAAAACGCAGGTGTTACAAACGTAGAAACATTAATGCGCAAAGGACAAGGCTACAATGTGGTTACAGGAAAAATGGTAAATATGATTAAGTCTGGTATTATAGATCCACTACTTGTCACTAAGAGCGCTCTTCAAAATGCAGCTTCTGTAGCAACAACAATATTATCTACTGATTGTGTAATCAATAATTTAAGAATAGATGAAGGCAATAGGTAGAAACTTAATTATAATAAAAGAAAAAGAGGGAACTACCAAAACAGATGGTGGTTTACTTCTTGCTGAAAGCCAGAGAGAAGATATACGCTATGTTAAAGCAAGCGTTGTTTCTGCAGGTGAAGAAGTAGCAGGCATTAAAGAAAACGATACTATATATTTCGATCGACACGCTGGTCATAAAATAGAAGTTGATAAAAAATATTATCACGTTATAAAGTCAGGTGACATAGTCGTTGTATTATGAAGTTAAACGCTAGTGACATTAGAGAACTAAACCTTTTGAAACACTATCGTATTATAAGAAAATGGGCTTGTCGTAATAATGATTTAAACGATGCAGATCTAGAACTTCTTATATACCTTGATTGTATGGAGTTTTTTACTAAGAAAGACTTTGAGATAGGTGTTTATTCTTACAGCTGGGATAACCGGCGCTGGAATAGACTGTTAAAGCAAGACTGGATTAAAGTCTGGAGACATAGAAACAGAACTACTCAAAAGTACCATATATATAAAGTATCATTTAAAGGTAAGCAACTTATAAGTAGAGTATACAGAATAATGCTAGGTGAAGAAGATATAAATACAGGTAGACGAAATAATATAATTAATGGCGAAACATATACTGACAAGGTTATGACTAAAGCTATTTATAATGTAAACAAAGATAAAGATAGGTGAAAAAAGGAAACTTTAAACCAAGTGCGCTTCAAAAAGCAGAGAAAATATTTAGCTCTGAAGATAGTAGAAACAGAAGCGTAAACTCTCCTTTAGGTTTTGTAAGTTTAGATATGTTAAGAAATTACAACTCTCAAGGTGTTGACGAGCAAATAGATACATATCAAACAATGGGTCTTCGCACTTCTTTAGACAATGAAGTAAACAGAAAAGCTAGAGAAAGACAAATGGGTAGATTAAGAACCACTGCTTACACTGGTCTTGGAGATACTAATTTTTCTAACACTAAAGCTGGTGATTTTAATAAATATGGAAAACAACAACTCTACACTAAAGCCTCTGATTTAAATGGTGGAATAGGGGTTTTTGGCGGTATGGCTGTAGAGGGTTTTAATCCTTTTAATAGATTTGAAAAACCAGATGAAATTTCATTCAGACAAGGACAGACTAATTATAGAGATAGTTTAAGAGCGCAAACAACAATGGGTCAAGCAGATCCGGGAGCTGGAAGAAGACCTTATGGTAATAAATTTGCTACTGATAGAAATAAAAGATTAAGTGGTATGACTGAGAGATCTATATTTAGAAGCAATAATATGTTTGACGGCATGGGATTCAGTGAAGACCGATGGAGAGGTTTATCAGGACCTCAAACATTAAACACACTTCACGGTGTTAATCGCTTCGATGGAAACTATGATCCTTTTGATAAATCAAATAGAGCATATGGACTTTATCATTTTGGAAAAAGTGGAAGATATAGAAATAATCAATTTAACACACCATACTGGGCTGACCAAGAAACGGGCGCTCAACCTAATATGTTTTAACAAAATAAATAAATAAATTATGCACAAAACAGATCCAAATTACGATAAAACAATGGCATCTAAAAACACCCATGGTGTTGTTGGAGAAAATGCTATATGGGACGGACCATTAGATCAGACTGGAAGACCACACGGAGTTGGTTCTAGTTCTGGTATCACAGGCATGCAAGTACTTAAAGCCAAAAGCTATCACAAAGCAGGTCCAATTACACAAACCGCTAAAGTTTATAAGTAATGTATACATCTCCATTTTTTAAAGAGTTTCCTGAAATAAAGGAAAAAAACAAAGGTAAGTTTACAGCTTGGGCTAAAAAGAACGGTTTTAAAGACGCGTGTTCTGCGGCTAGTGCTGTAATGTCAAAAAAAGATAACTACAGCGAAGAAGTTGTTAAAATGGCTAATTATGCCAAAAACTTTGGTTGTTCAAAAAAATAAATTATGACAAAATTTGGATCAAGCTTTATGATGAAATCTCCTATAAAAAAACATGGAGATCAATATAGAGAAAAAGCTAAAAAGCTTTCGGAAAAATCTGGAACGCCTGGGGATTACAATAGAGATGATCCCATGGTAAATATAGAATTAGATAAAGCAGACAAAGCAGACGCTGAACACAAAGATTCTCCTCTAGAAGGTGCATATGCATCAGGGGCTGGTGGAGCTAAATACGTTTCAATACTTCCTCATATTCAAAAACTTCAAAATGACTTAGAGGGAATGGCAGCAAAAGGTGGTAAAAAGAATCAAGAAAAATCAATGGAAAAAGCTATTGCTGCAGACGATGATTTTATGAGTTCTGGGCCCGGTAAAGACATGAGTCAATCAGGTGTTGAAAACAGAATGGGTTTAAATACACCCGACACTAAGCCTTTAAACATAGACACCGACTTTGATGATTTAATAGAATTCGACGAAGGACAAGAAGGTTTATACTAAATAATATAAATAAAAATGGGATATTCAAAAGGACATTACGGAAAATACACAGGTAACGCTAGATGCTGCATGGATCATGCTGATACTAAAGTTACTAAAGAAAATTACAAAGCATCTGAAAGAGATGATGCTGCACATATAGACTATTTAAAACGTGATGTTCTTTACGATGATCACCACGGGCATAGCGATGAAAAAATGACTGCTGATGAGAAACATATTTCAAAATTAGCAGGCGATATGAAATATGACAAAAAACACAACAGTTAAAAACAAAAATTATGGGACATTGTAAAGGAGGACCACACATGGAATCTGCAAAACAAGAAAGAAAAAATTTATTAGATATTAACCCAATAGCTAAACATGCTAGTGGCGGATCATGGATGTCAAAGCATTCGAAGTCTGCTATGCACATGGGGCATAGTCCAGCTGAAATGGGACACAGTCCAGCTGAAATGGGACACGAGTCACCAGCTAAAAATTTAGGTCATGGAATGGATGACATGAGTCCAGAAAAAGGTGCTCATAGAAAACACCATTTAAAGCAAAGAATGTCTAAGAAATCTAAAGACTCAGTAAATAAACAGTAGGGATCTGTAAAACCCAGCCAAACATAAACATTAACATAACATAAACAAAACAATCATGGCAAAATTTTTAAAAATAGAATCTTCTGATGATACTAATCCAGAGGTATTTATTGGAATTGATGAAATCACTCATATCAAAAGAGATGCAACAAATCCAGATACTGAAATAGAAATTGTATATACAGGAGGAACTTGCACAGTTACATTTACGGGTAA
>Ga0187218_1000517_pt1 | contig 12018 bp, 23 predicted proteins | sample 14SPOviralmetaG_FD_130167 | JGI IMG/M metagenome (GOLD analysis project Ga0187218, IMG submission 130167) | Marine viral communities from the oligotrophic San Pedro Time Series (SPOT) site, San Pedro Channel, CA, USA - 14 SPOT_SRF_2010-08-11... | ecosystem: Environmental > Aquatic > Marine >...
ACTGCTGTTGCCAATCCTACATAAATACTGTCACCCGGGCTAGAAAAACTAAGAGAATTATTTTTAAATATAAAATGTAATATTCTTCTCTCTAAATAATTGGTTGATGCATTTGCTGTTGCCATTTTTACTCCTATGTTCTTGGTCTGGCTGGTAAACCAACTCTGTTTGCGTCTGTGTTTTCTCTTGCCTCGCCTAAATCTTTTAATCTTTCCATGGATTGCATATACATATTATTATAATTCTGTATAACATCCGTTTCACCTTTCATATAGGTGTAGGCTTCAATTAAAGCTCCATAAAGCAAAGCAAAAGGTGCGTTGGTGCTAACCCAGGTAGTACCACTGTCCGCTCCCGCGGTCAAACTAGCCGGTCTATGATAATAGTGCAGCTCTATGGTATAATTACTGTTTGGAGTTGGCGCCACGATAAAATTATTTTCATCAAACCGTGCATAATATTTAGGTACCCCTGTGGTTGAAGCGCTAGGGGTATACTCTCTTAAAAAATTTACATCTTTTTGAAGTAAAAAACTTTCAGATCCAGAAGTTGTTATCTGCAACGAGAATGATGCTAAATAATCACTGGGTACCGTTAGGTATTGATCTGAAGAAGTTAAAGCACTTGTTACATTTTTTCTAAAAATATCTAAATCTATACTTTTAAATATTTTCTCTTCTGCTGCTTTTATAAAGTCTGGCAAATGAGTTACAAAAGATGTTTCACTGTTGTCTGTGTAATCTTGTATAGCCGTTTTTAATTGTGCTAAAGTAAAACTCATATCATGCACTCACCGTTGTTGGTCCTGCGGTAGCTCGACTACCGCCTCCTACTATACCACCTATTGTAGCTGTTTGTCCATTAGCCGTAAAGGTATATGTGTCTGAAGTCACAACCGTAATACTGTAACCAGCCTCTTGCTCCAAAACAGCCTTGGTAAAACCATCAAAACCATTAAGACTTCTAAAGCGTACAGTGTCTGTGGTAGATCTACCATGACCAAACTCTCTAACTGTTATAACACCCGAACTTGCTGCAGAAGATATAAACGGATCCAGTACTAAAAGAACCTCTACAGGATTTTCTGTTCGGCTGGGCCTAGCATCTCTAATTGCTTCTGGGTCAGCTACTGTTCTGAAAGGACCTAATTGTGGGTGTTTAGACTCAAACTCATCGGGTCCCACTAAAGAACCATTCCACTCTTTTTTTAAATCACGATACCGATACTTCATTCCAGACCTGTCGGATATACCGTATGCGTTTTTACCTGTAGCAAATCTACTCATTAATTAGACCTTAAGTAAGCATATTGAGGGCTGACCGTAAAGCTGGATCTATCTCTGTCCTCGCCCATCGCTCTTTCAAACTCTTCTTCATAAATAGCTTTTAGCATCTGAGTTCTTTGAGGGGCCTTTTTTAAAGAAATATAATAAGCTAATCCTGCAGTCAAACAAGGATAAAATCTAAAAGGAACGTCCATAGTATTAGCTTGAGAATCAACATCTTCTACCCTAGTAAGAGCATCATAAAAAATGACATCCGTACTATTGTCAGGCACAGGCCATATTTTTAAGTTAGGAGTTATTTGTCTGTCTAAGAAAAATTGTGTGGGCCTACCAGTGGTAGCTTTGTTGGGTATAGCCAATTCATCCGATCGGCTCACTCTTGTCATGGAAAAATCTGTTCCAGACCTTCTTACAACAATATTTAATATATCAATTACGTCCGACCCTAGATCATATTCCCGATCGCCAGAAGTAACCGTTTGTGTTCTTTGAGTAATAGTCCATTGATTTAAACCTCTGTTAGCCCATTCTGCAAACATAAGATTTAAAGATCTTCTGGCTGTAGTTAAGTCATAACCTGTTCTTAGTTCTAAACCACATCTTTCATAAGCTTCTTCTATGTATTCAGCGGCATCCGGCTCAAAGTTGGTAGAATTAGATGTTGTCATATTAAATCCTTATCTTAATCGAGTTACAGAACCCTTTGTCTTTTTTCGTCTATCTGACATAACCGCTCCACAACCTTTTGCAACAACACCACCATATTTCATTTTTTTCACTTTGGCAGCTGGCGTATTTCCTACAACGGTCTTGCCTTTTGACCCTTCTTTCTTTTTCTTTCTAGCTGTAGAAGCTCTTTCAGACTGTGACAAACTATTTGCTTTAGATCTAGGTAAACATCTGTCAGGGTTCTTTTTATCTTTAGATGTACCACATTTTCCCTTGATTTTTCCATCAGTTCCTATGCGAACCCAATCTTGCTTTACCCAATCTTTAAGTGCACCCATTACTTTTTACCTTTTGCGCCCTTTGCATAGTTAGGGTCTTTACAGTATTTTGAAGCAGCCATATTTGCATATGCGCTAGGATATGTGTCAAAAGTCCTTTTAGCCCACGCTTTACCAGCGGGGCATATCTTACTGCCTTTTGATTTTTTAGAGGCCGATCCACCATTCTTAAAATAAGTTACATTTAATTTGGATGGTTTAGGTCCTGTTCTTACTTTACTTGTTATCATAATAATTTCTGCGCTACCGCAGCTCCTATAATTAAAACACCTAATCCCCACATACGAATATCAAGACCTTTTAATTGAGATTTTTGATCTCCAAGTATTTCCTCTATTCTTTTGTATCGAAGAGTGCATTCAGCTTCATGCTTGGCCAGCTCATGCATAACTTGTTCTACTGTAAGCTTTTCTTTTTTAGGTCTACCTCTAGGCATTAGCACTTCCACCTTCTTCTAGCTTGTCGTAAACGACTGTTTGGATCTTTGGCTGCTTTTGGAAATTTTTTCATTTGTCCTGCACTTCTAGCACAATATGATTTTCTTCTTTTAGCAGCCGCACTCCCTTTTTTTACTTTGCCTGTTACGGCAGTCTTTAATTTACTCCCAGGGTTCTCTCTGCGGTATTTAGCCACACCTTTCTTAGTCATGCCTGCGCCGGACTTAGTGGGGCGTTTATGTCCGCCCCCTATGGTGTGACCTTTCATTGACCCCTTTGTAGCCATTATGACAAAAAGATAGTCAATTTATTACCACTACCTGAGAAAGCAGAGATATACGCTCCGCTTTCAGCTAAGATCCCAGCGTCTGGAATATTCAAAGTATGTAATCCAGTTGGAAAACTTTGTACTAATAAAGTAGCTCCGCCATTACCACTTGTAATGGTTAACGCACCCGCGGCATTACCAAATATAACTATTTGTCTTATCCTAGATCGTGCCGGACCTACTATAGCAGCATCAGCTCCTTGGTTGTGATTAAAAGCTTTTACATCAGATCTAGATGCCATGCTTACCTCCTAGGTTTAAGCGATTTGAACATACTCAATAATGAATGTGAAAGACCCTGCTGTTGTTGCATCAACTGTATTGGTAATGTTACAGAAAATAGTTCTTTCTGTGTCTGTGTACTGAACAGAAGCTGGAGCAGTTGTTCCACTTTGTGTTTGTGCTACCAATGTTGTAGTTGTGACGTTATGTACTACTACAGTTGTACCACCGTCTAAAATCTCATCAGTGACTGCTGCAACGATTTGAGCACCAGAACTAGATGTTCCAACCTCATATCCAATGTCACCAGTTCCAATGACGGGAGCCGTGTCACAAAATATTTTTATGTCCGTAATAATCGTATTAGCAGGCTGTGTAAATTGTCCTATTGCAGGACTATCTCCAGCAGTAGTATTTACGGTTACGCCCGTAGCAAAACCAACATGCTTTACATATTTGTTAGTTACAATTCCTGTTGAGGCAGTGCTAGATACGGTTGTGAGAGCACCCGTAGTTGCATTTTTTGAAACTACTTGAAATCCGTTTTCTGATCGGACGGGACCGTTAAAAGTTGTATTAGCCATTTAAATCTCCTTGTCGTGGCAAATGTCAGTCAGTTTATCCGACTGTCAAGGTTTCTTTCATTATACACAAAAAAAGAAGGGCGGCAAGTGCCGCCCTCAAAACTGGTGCAATAAATTGCTTGGAGGCTATGCCGCACCAGGTGTTCCGAATAAACATCTCCAGTCGGAAAAACCGAAGCTGTATCTTTCTCTTGCCTTAAAACGCATATTTCCAGTGTCAAAGTCACCTTCCATAGCTGTCTTTATAGCGGCTCTGTTAAAGTGCTTTAAGCCATTAGGAGCGTCTGTCTTGATAAAGAAAGCATCTGTATCAGTTAAGAAATGGTTAACGACTGCACCTTCAGGTAACATTCCCATGTTCTTAATTGCATTTGCATCATTATCAGCAGTTCCAACTCTTAAATTACTGTTTAACACTCTTTCAGCAATAAATTGTAACTCTTTTGGAATTATCAACTTAGTACCTCTTACAGCAATCTTTAAGCCTCTCTCATCCTGTAAACCAGCAATGTCTATCAAAGCTTGCTCTAGCGAAGTCTCGTTTAAGTCCGCCGCTGTTGACAATATGTTACTTTGATTTCCACTAATAGTAGGGTGAGCATTACTTAATAAAGCAACACCATCGCCACCTGCAGAAGCTCCTGCAGTAAACGCATTGTTTAAGACAGCAGCAGCTTTAATCTGCTTTGTCTGTGCCATTGATCTTGCTAATGCTTTTGTGTAACGACCTGCAAGACGATCATAAAGATTATCCTCAATAGCTTCTTCAGTAATTGAGAAAGCTAATGCGATAGTCTCATGTGTGTATCTTGAAGTGAAGGTTTCCTGTGCGTCATCAAAACTAATCGCGCCACCCTCTGACTTAGACGGTGCAGTCGAAAAGCCTGCTAACATCACTTCTTCTTCAAACGCTCTATCTGAAGATTCTTCATCAAAAATCTCAGAATGCTCGTTCTCGTAACGATCGTACTCTAGACCAAACAGGGCGTTAAGTCCAGGTTCTAGCTCTTTTGCTAGTTGTGCTCTTGAAATAGCCATTTTCTAACCCCTTCCTATATGCCTGTTGTAGCGTAAGTACCTACTGCAATAGTAGTACCGCTATTAAAGTGACCATTTAGTCTTACGATGTATTGATGACCAACTGCAGAATAGTCTGAGTTAGCAGCATCTTCGTAAAGACCTACAATCCTAACATCAAGTGTATTAGTTGTAGCGGCTGTACTGATATCTAACATATCGCTAGATTTACCAGTAGCTGTGCTACCGTTATTTACACTTGCCATGTCGCAGTTAATAAAAATATCTGCAAGAGCAGTTGCTCTGTTAGTATTAGTACCGTCTGCTACTACAGCGAAAAGCTGCATAGGATCGTCATGTACGAATGCTTTCACAGGGAAATCTGTGTCCACACTTACTGCGTTAGATCCGGGCCAATAGTTTTTAAAAGTAGTTTTTCCAGTAACAGAATCTACAAATTCTACACCGGCTAATACACCTAAAGGAGCGATTGCTTGATCAGAAATAATAATAGTTCCTGATGAAGCAGGACACACGATCCCGCCATTGTATATAGCTGTTGTATAGTTATTTGCGATCTCATACTGAGTTGTGGCCATAGTGCTTGGGTTGCCACCTACCTTACCTATCGGACGAAGACCATAACCAGCTGATAGATTATTTGCCATTTATTTTACTCCAATAATGGGGCCATCCTATTTTTTAGGACCGCCAAAGGTTACACGAGATTGACGATCTGCTTTAGAAATCGTCATGGTTGAATGTGCGTTTTCTCTCATCATGTCTTGATCCACTGCGTTCATTTGATCTGCTTTTCTCTCATTAAAGTAAGCAGTTCGCTCTGCAATAGTCTCAATAGGCATTCGAGCTAAAACTAACCCACCTACTCCGAAAACACCTTCATATTTACCCGAATCTACTACAGGGGCTTCAAAATCTGGGTATTCGTCTGCTCTTACGAGCTCCCAGCCTTCTCTGAGTTTTGCGGAAACATTCTTGGTATCATTGAAACCACGAGTTTCTGCTCTTACCCATCGATGTCTAAAGCCATCTGGTGCGGGTGGTGCATCCAGCATGGATGGTGGAGCCCACGGCTTACGCGCTGCCGCCTTCTCCCTTGTCTGTGTTGCGCGAGGAGCTCTTTTAATAGAACCTTCAAACATTTCGTCTTGTTTTTCCATAATCTTACTCCTTAACGTATTTTGCGTATTGTTCTAAACTTACCCCAAGTTTTTTCGCCATAGCGACTTGCCTTTGAGTTAGTCTAACCTTATTCCCACTACTGCGCCCAGTTCCGGAAGATCTATTAACAGAGGCAACCGTCTGGGCGGGTCGTTTACTCTGAGATTCTTCCTTAAACTTATGAGGAAATTCTTCCTTCATACGTCTATCCAATGTATCATAGTACTCATCGCTCTTCGGGTCAATACCTTCTGATTCAACAAGTTCTTTATGAATACCAAATGCTGCATAGGTCATGGCGCTATCATCGCCAAACCAATCATTTCTTTGCGCCCAACTTTCTGCTTTAGGATCTGGCCTTGCCGCAGGTTGAGTGGGCTGTTGCTGCGCCACAGGCTGCGCCTGAGCTTGCTTTTGTCTTCTCTCGTTAGCAGACTTAGCTTGAGCAGCTCTATCGGCGTCTACAGCCAGCTGTGTCATTTTTCTTTGAGCAGCTACCGCGGCTTCCGTATCGCCAACCTCCATAGCACTTCTCAAAGCGGACTCTGTCTGAGCTAATTCAGATTCTACGCGACCACTATACTGGTCAACGTAATTATTATCCATTTGAGTAAGTTTTTGAGCTAACTCTTGGTTTTCTTTTGCTTTTTGTTGTGCAAACCTAGTAGCTTCTTCAGCGCTTTTTTCAGCTTCGCGCATTTTTTTAGTAAGGCGGTTAATACGTTTCTGAGTTTGGTTTTCACTTTTTTGAAACTCATCGTCATTTGATGTAGCTTCTGTCTCAGTTGCAACTGTTTCATTTTCAACTGGTTGCTCGACAGTAACTTCCACATCTGGACCATCCTCTTCACCTAAATCTAAATCTAGTTCTGCTTGTGCTTCTTTTCCGCTCATATCTACCTCTTAATAATGTAAAACGTCTTCAGGGTCCATAATTTTTGCTAAAATCTCATCATCATTTAAAATTCTGACTTCACCGCCGTCTATTTTAAAACGAGATCCTGCATATCGGGCAAACATTACCCAATCTTTCTCCGCACACCAAGGGCCCGCTGGAAACTTCTCTGTATCCTTATAAGCTAAGGGTCCTACCTTTAGCACATAACCAACTTGTGTGGAAACCTGTCCTTCTTCTACAATCTTATCTGGTAGCAAAATGCCTCCTTCTGTCTTACCTTTACCTCTGTAAGGCAAAATAAGTATTCTCCAGCCTGTGGGCTGCGGCATTCTTTCTATTAAACTTTGTTCTATTAAATTGGGGTCTAAAACCCTGTCTTTAGGGTCTACATAAGCCCCTTCTAATTCTGTAGCTGACGCTTCCATTTAAACTTCCTCTTGTTCTTGCTTATCTAAAAGATTCTTTATTTCACCCTCCAGATAATCTAAAGATTTCAACTCACCCATCAGACCTTTGTAGTGTTCCATGTCTTTAACATTGTCAAATTCTAAAGTCTCTCGAATAAGTTCCCTTCTTTCTTTTATAAGCCTAAATACAGCTTGTGCAAGATAAATCTCATTCATTTATATAAAAACCTCATATTGTTCTATTCTGTCGTATAATCTCTTATACTTTTAAAACTACTCTCGCACATTGGGCATTTATATTCAACAAATTTTACAATTCCTGCAAAAGGAATAGGTTCTTCTTCAATAATCTCTTGAACGGCTATTTTATGTATGTAACAGATTTCTGGTTTTACCGGCATCGTCTGACACCTTTAACATGCTTTTTGTAAAAGTAATTACCAATCTTATTAAAAAACTTAAATAATTCTAAATTAAGTCTAATCATACTTTCATTTTCTTCATTGGTTTTTTAGCTGTCTTCTTAGCTTGCGCAAAGTTTTTAGCGGTCGGTGCTCCTTTTGCACCTTTCTTTTTCATCTTCTCGCCACTACCTGCCGCTATTCTTTTTTTCTTGGCGTTAATGTTTGCATATAAACTCATTTTTTGTTCCCTTTCTTGAGCACAGTTTTTAATGTTTTTGCTTGTTTAGCATGGGATTTACTTGCTTTTTCTAAACCTTTAATAACTTTTTTTATCTTCTTTTTCATTTAGTTAACCCCTTATACTTCTCGAAGCTGCGAAGTCCGCCCAATCCGAGCATTCCCATTAAAACCGTCATCAATGAACCCATATCAAATGTAGGTAATTCTGGTATAATAACATCTAAATAAGCACATATAAACATAGTAACAGGTGCCAGCACAAAGTGCCAACATAGGGCAACACCGCATGTCCAACCGATAAAAGGGCGCCATCCGGCTACAAAAATAGATCTATGCTTTGCTTCTGTTTGATTTATAGCTAATTGCCCTTTTGCAAGTTCTTGTGCATGGTTCTCAGCCATCGTTGCCACTTCATGTGCCAACTTGTTCTTCATGTCTTTGTCTTCTATAAACTTACCAAGTAAATTACTTACTGGTCCTATCAGAGCTGTTAACATTGCTGTCTCCTTTATGTTCGTGACCCATCCATATACCGAAGATACCTGTCATTACACCCATAACCACAGATACAAAGGCTGATTGTTGCATTGTAGGTTCAGGTAAATCCATAAACCATTCAGCACAACGCCAAGACATTATGGTACTAGCAAGCATCATACATCTTGGTAAAATTTTCCATCTTAAAAAGGTTTCAAAATTCATTGTATTAAAATCTCATTTAATCCAAAGCCCTCTAACAAGACCAAAGTAAAAAATAATAACAGAATACCTCCTGCTATTAATTTACCACTGAAGTTTGTCGAACCTATCTTAATTGCAACAAACTCATTACCTAGTATTCTAAGTGACAGCTCGAAAGAATTGTTACTTAGATCTAAGTTTATTAATTTCTTTTTTTCATCCGTCATTAATACACCTGTACTGTACTAGGATCTATCTTGGGTATAAGTTTGCACATACATTGATATGTTTGTTCTTCTGTGCCTTTCATAACAATTTGATTATGCAGTTTATTTTTATACATAAGACAATGGTTCACATCTTTAAAATATATACCGCCTTCTAGTTTAAGGCCTAAATAACAAACTAATATGAAGGCCGTCACTTTTACAAGAACTCGTTGTAATAGTCAGAATTAGGTGCAAAGACTTCCCCGCCATCCTTCATCTTCTTAGCTTTGACTTTATCCCCATGACCTTCTCTTATTAAGAACTGCTCGAAGCTCATAGAGTCTGAAGCTGGTCCATCAAAGAACTCTTTTCTTAAATCTTTCTCTTTTCTGTTATCACCTGCTTTAGCCACCTTGACCTCCTTGGTTGTTTTGTTGTTTCATTTGCTCACGTTGCATAGACGAATCAATCCTAGCCTGCGCTATATTCTCAGAGCTCTGGATCCGTTTATCAAACTGCTCTCCGCGCTGCTCGACCTTCTTCTCTTCTAGTCCAAGTTTAGCTTTGTCTACCTGAGAATCATTCTGTTCAGCCTGCGCTTTCAACTGTAGCTCCTGTTCTTTTAATTTTACAAGAGGATCCGGCTGACCTGCACCGCTTAGTTGTCCGCTTAGTGCTTTCAGCTGCGACATGCCTTCTGCAACATACTGAGCTGTCTTGGCTTCCATATCAATCATCTGCTCTTCAGAAATAGCCTGACCACCGCCAGCTTGGATCAAATCAACCGCAGCTCTTTCACGAGCTCCAATCTTAACGTGCTCCATTATGTGCTTCTGTAAAGCCACAGCCATAGGAGGTGATTGAGCCACAAGAGGTGTAGACCCAAAAACCATGTGAGCCATTATATGGGCCTCATGAGACTGACCTTCAAAAACAGTAAGCTTTATCTGATCCAGAACATCTATGTTTTCCTGAGCAGGATCCTTTGGTATTGCCTCCGGCTCTGGAGTTCTCTTCAAGACCCTGTCTATATCTCTTACACCCAACGCCTCATACATGTCCCTAAACACTTCATACATGTTGTGCATATCAGGAGCTGACGTAGCTAACTGCATCTTGGTCTGCGCCAAAGATATCCTCTGAGCCTGACTAAATACATTCGGATTAGATACAGGTAATACATCCACCCTATTATCAAAGTCCGCTCTTCTAATACTCCCATCAACACCCGTGATGCTGTAAGGATACTCATCTGGTAAAAACTCAGACATAACTTTAGATAAGAGCTTGAACTCCAGCTTCATCGCATAATGTAATCTTTTATGCACCGCAGACATGACCCGTGAGCCCTGTTCCAACATAGCGATCGTAGTACCCACAGCTGCATTTTGATTTCCATCGCCCACTTTCAAGTCCGTTATGGTAGCGAATCGCTGTCCCGCATCAACTACAAACCCTAACAAGGCCATCAAAGTCTGGTCCGGTCCCTTGAACGGTAACGACATCAAACTCGCTTTTATATCACCACCCGGAGCATCTACGTCTCTAAACTCTCCCGGCTGTAACGGCTCGTCATCATCCCTGATCCGTAGGCCGCGGGCCTTAAATCCTGCTGGAAGATTAGATAACGTACCAGCATCAATCAACTGCCTCAAAGCAGAAGTCGCGGTTCTGGATAAACCACCTATGGTATGTATCAAACCTAGTCCATAGAAACCAAAGCCTGGAAGAAACTTGTAATGTACAAAATATTGTATCTTTGCCTTCTTCTCGTCATCTTCTCTGTAGTTCCTGCGAATCGACAGTATCTGGCCATTATCCTGTGATATTGTCACAACATACGGTATCTTTATACCTGTAGGCTCCCCGTCTTCGCCAACTTCTTCATATCCTTCTAAATCCAGATCTACATGACATTCCAGTAATGTGCAGTCATAATCTATCTGTGACGGGTACATCCCATCAATTCTCTCTATCTCATCACTTAAGCTTCCTGATTCGCTTTGAGCTGGTACAACAGGTATATCTCTGTAAAAACCAGCTACCTGCCTCTTTCTTAAATCATTTAAGCTCATCTTTAAAACTTGCGTGATATTAGGACACGTCTCTAATCCGCTAGTGTTATACGGTACAATTAAATTCTCAGCCGGAACAAACTTACTTACAGCTCTATCCAAGTTCTCATCATAATAAACCTTCTTGAACGTACTACCCGCTAGTGGCAAAAAGAATAACATCTGATCTAACTCAGGCGTATACTCTTCCATCTCACAGGTTATGTAGTAGTTCATAAACTCCTTTACACGTTGAGCTTGGTCTTCTTTTTCAGGAGTGCTCGATCCAAGCACGGTAGTTCGCACGGGTCCAGTGGGAGGCAACAACTCATTAAACGCTTGAGCTTGGAACTGTGTGGCTGACTCGGCAAGCAAGGGGTGCGTGACACCGCTCGCGCCTCTGAACGGCTGTGATCGTTCTTCGTAACTAAATCCCAACAACTCCAAACCGTTAGCGAAAGCATCTTCCCACTCCTGTCTACCACTCTTGTTTTCATCAAACTCACCCACAAGCTCACTGGCTATCCTACCCAGTAAACCATCCGGCATCTCTTCAGCTAAGTTGGCAGAAAAATCTTCAGTCGTGCCTCGTTGATCCTGTGGCTCAAAATCAACGATAACACTACCATCATCTTCTTCCATAATCTCTATATTCTCTGGGATAGGACCCATATCCAGACTGTCAGGCATTTCCACTTCTACTTCAGCAGCTAACTCCTCTTCGTCTAACTGAGACGGTACGTTTTCTACCATGCTGCCTATCGGTTCTCTTGCCATGTAATTCTCCTTTTTGGTACTATACAACATTCCTATGCATTTTAACAGCCCTGTCCTTTAGGCCTATAACACCGCCCTCGGCTTTGTTTTCTTTCTTCTCTCTCTCTTTTCGCTCTTTTTGGAACTTTCTTATAAATTTATCTCGCGCACTCATAACCTGAAAATAATCCATGTCTGGTGTAATATTAGTATACGTCTTTTCATAAGACAGATTTGGATCTCCAAATTGTTGTGGAAAAAGATCTGAATAAGACTTTTTATTCATTAATTGGCCACTCGGAGCTG
>Ga0187218_1000537_pt1 | contig 11822 bp, 13 predicted proteins | sample 14SPOviralmetaG_FD_130167 | JGI IMG/M metagenome (GOLD analysis project Ga0187218, IMG submission 130167) | Marine viral communities from the oligotrophic San Pedro Time Series (SPOT) site, San Pedro Channel, CA, USA - 14 SPOT_SRF_2010-08-11... | ecosystem: Environmental > Aquatic > Marine >...
AATCAAAAGCATATTTCTTAGCATCAATAATCTTTTGTCTGCCCACTGCTGTAGTACATGCTGCTACCTTCTTAAATGATAAACAAGATGTCTTTGCACCCAGCTGACCATATACTGAGTTTGCTGTTAATTTATATGCTAACTGAAAACCATCTAGAACTTTCTTTTTATTTTCATCTTTTTCTTTCTTGAGTAATTTCTTGGTTGCTGAACGAGCACTTAGTAGTTCTCCTACAACCATAGGAATAATACCCTTTTTCTTTTCCACATGTATATTATGTTCAGATAAGAATACACAATCCATAACTTCTTTAGTCCCATCTTCATTTAATACATTCTTTTTCTCTACTACACTTGTTCCTTCTTTTTGAACATATTCATAATTATCATATTGAATACGATTATAATCTCGTCCTTCTTCATAAATAAGGTTACCATTTTTATCTTTTTCTTCCAATTTATCTTTTAAATCTTTATAATCACCTAGATATGTATCATGAGAAATATTCTTCTCAATAATAGAACTTGGATATAGAGAAGCATAATCCACAACAGCAATTGGATCATCCAAATATACACCTGGTTTCGGATCTAATACAATAGCACCCTCAAATCCAGAATTATCACTTTTTTCTTCATCATATCCCATTAATGTTGGTACTTTATAACCTTCTTTATCTGCAAATTTTGTTACAATGGATTGTACCTTAATACCTTGACCACGCAGAAAGATATATGGTTGAGGTACTTTACATACATTACTCATACCAATATTATTCGGAATAAAATCTAACATTAATAATAGATGAATACATAATTCACAATCCATAATACAATATTTAGCAATCAATCCACGATCTTCACCTGTCCCCCATTTATGTTTATCAAATAATTCTTGTGGTGATACATCATCCTTATTTAAACACCATTCTGAATATAATATATCATTTTTTTCACTCGATATTAATTTAGAACTTCTGATTTTAGAATCTAACTGAAGTGTATATAATGGTTTTTCATCATTATATTTAGTTTTATCTGTGATGTTTAATATCATAAATTTATGTCCATTATCATATTTCATATCACCATAATTATTCTTAACACTGAATGATATATAATCACCCTTTTTAAGATTTCCTAATCTATCTGTATCTACATAAGACCAATCTCTATCTGCTATTGTGCGAACTCCTTTTACTTTTCCTCTGATAAAATGTGCAGCCACATTATCTAATTTATATGAGTCTAGTGAATATCCACTCTTTACTTCATTCTGTACATCAAAGATGATCCGACCATCCATATGAATATATTTAAGTGTATTATTCATAAAACTATTTTCCTCTTCTGTCTGTCCCCCTAATTGTTTTATAATCTTTTTACACCTTTTACTTGGATTATTATCATAAGTTATACCATCATTCTTAAATAATCTACCTAAATTGTAAAACTTATTTGAAGAACAATTATCACAATGATCAATACCTTTAGTAAATCCGTTATATTTACATTCATCTTTACACGGAAATAATTGTTCAACTCGTCCGATAATATAATCAAAATCAAATCCAAAGATATTATATCCTGTTATATAATCAGGATTATGATCTTGAATTAATTTAACCCATCTTAATAGTAATTTTTTTTCAGATTTACAATGAATTACATTTATATTTTCACCTAAATCACTACATATATCTGGATCTTCCATATTATCAGATGGACCAATTACTAATATATATCTTTCATATGAATTTTCTATCCCATATGTATAAAATACTGTTCCTATCTGAATTACTGGATCACCACTTACAATTAATTTCTTCCCTTTATTATTCTTTAATTTATGTAATAATCCTATCTTTTTTTTCTTACCATTCAATATTTCAATTGCCTCATTTCTTTTATTATTTTTCATTAATGTTTCTAATTCAGAGAATGATTTTTTCATATCATAAAATTTATTATTAACATCTATATCACCATTCTCACTTTCATCCAAGAAAACCTCTACTATACTATTTTCATCATATGGTCCATTCTTAAGATAAATACAATTTTCATCATCATCTTCACTTATTTTATCTTTCATTAAATATTTAATTGTATCACATATAAAGTTATATAATATAGGACCACCTGGTCTATCTTTACCTGATAAATATTTATCTACTATATGAACTGCTAATTTCTTAAAATCTTTTCTTGGTGCTGGAAAATCTCCATGTGATGAATCACACTCTATATCAAATGATGCTATCTTATATTTACTTGTATCACTACTATCATAAGATTTAATATTTTCATATGGTATTTCATCATATTGTATATCACAATTATATATTTTATTTTTTTCTTTCACTTCTTCTTGATATTCAAACTCAATCCACCCGGAAGGCTGAATATCTCTATCATGAATAAATCTCAAAAGAGGATGAATATTTGATTCATATAAATTAGAATCAAATCTGAATTCACCTCCTTCATCATTCAATTGATAGAACGATTTTTTATCTGGATCTTGTGCTTCTTTACAAGCATTATAGAATTTACGAATCTTATTAATCATTTTTTTCATTAAATTATGACTACTGAAATTTAGTTTTAAGAAACTGAATTTTTCCTCATTATAAATATAGAAATTATGATAAGATTTTGGTAGATATTCTAATTTAATATCATATTCTGTTTCATCTTTGTCGAATGTGAACTTTTTATCCTTGAATTTGAATTTTTCAAAGAAGCCTTTCGCTGTTTGAATATTCCAACTATTAGGTACTCTTACATAAAAGAAAGGTTTGAATTCAATCACATTTAATACAATATTTTTATTATCTTTAGACTTACCATATATAGTAACCATAAATTTATCATTTACATCATCTGATATCAAATCGAGTATCTGAACATATTGCTTGCCCATAATATCTTATTACAATATAAGTTTTAAATAAATCAAATTTAAATATATCATTCATCAAATTTATTGGATTATATTATATATATTATAATTATATATGTTATTAAAACCTGATACATTAGTAGCTAAAACTATATATGCATCATTAGTAATTCAAATTATCACCACCATAGTTAGTTTTGATGGACTTTTTAAAAAATTAAAAGAAAAAGATTTTGTTCTTAAAGAAATACTTGTTCTTGAAGGTATTGTACAATTTATAGAATCTTTTTTCTATATATGGGTTATATTCGCTATACATGATCTTAGTAAGGTGACACCTCGTAGATATCTTGATTGGACATTCTCCACACCAATTATGCTTATATCTACAATTGTATTTATGAAATATCAAGAATATAAAGAAAATGGTATTGATAAAACTTTCAGAATGATTGATTTCTTTAAAGAAAATAAAAATAATATAATCAAAATATTTATTTACAATGGTTTAATGTTATTATGTGGGTTCTTAGGTGAAGCTGGTATTATAGATAAACATATTGGTATTCCGATGGGTTTTGTATTCTTTTATTTATCATTTGACTTAATATATCAAGAATATGCTAAGAAATCTGAGTTAGGGAAGAAATTATTCGCATTTTTAGTTATAGTTTGGGGTTTGTACGGCGTTGCTGCTATGACTGATTTGAAAACTAAAAATATATCATATAATATTTTGGATATTATCGCTAAGAATTTCTACGGATTATTTATTTATTATATTATTATACAAATTTCTAGATATAATCCTTAATTAACGGAAAAAAAAAATCTATGTTATATTATAAAATATGAAAACAGAAATATGCTTAGTAATTTGCTTTTTAGTCGGTGTATTGGTATTCTATCTTTTAAAGCAAAGTTGTGGCTGTGCAGTTGTTGAGGGGGGGGGCTATTTGGCTGCGATTGCACAGGAGCTAGTGGCTTCGCAAGGTGGTAATACAGATCCGGGTGACCCCGGCTGTTGCACAACAGGTACATCCTAATAATCCTTTATAATTTCTACAGGTGCTACAGGTGATTGTATAAAAAATATTAAATCTAATAGATGATGAATAAAACTATTTTTTACTATTATAGTACTTCGTTGTAAGTATTGTACTGGTTCTTTTTTTAATTTATGAATAAACATCGCCATCTTAAAACAATATTTTATATTATATACTTCAAGATTTGATGTATCAAACTCAAATTCAAATTCCTTTTTTTCACTATAAAGTCTCATCCACTCGTTTATCAAAATATTAAAGTCATTATCAGATTCTAATTTTCCAAACTCTACAATCACTTTCGGAAAATTATCATAATTAAATTTCACAAACATATAGATAAATTATATAATAATTACAATTAAAAACCTCTGTACACACCACATTTATTACATTTCCATAATATTTCTCCATACATTCCTTCTTCACGATAGCTGATGAAATTGTGTTTACAATTTTTTACTTTTTCTTCTTCCAATATCGATATTTCACGATTTATCATATTTAATTTATTTGTTAATTCTATTTTATATTTATATAATTCATCAATAGTTTCATCTAATGATTGTTCCATATTGTTTTTATATTATTGAATATTATAATATCAAATTTTTAATATTGTAAATTTCTGTCTACTAATATACATCCCAATACTAATAATCCCACACCAATTATTACTTGAAAATTACATTTCTTTTCATAAAATACACACGCTATAATTACGAGCAGAACTAAATATATAGGCTTTTGTAGTGATTTGAAACGAAGTACATTTGATTTTTTTATTATTGTTCCTCCCATATAAAGTGCTACACATGCTAATAATATATTTGTGATTAAATATCCTATTGTTTTTGTTTCTATATTCTTTGGTAATATTTCTTTGCGCAATACCAATTGTGATAAAATATAAATAAAAATAATCCCCGAAGATACCAAGATAATTTCGTTTTCGATAGTTATATTTTTCAATATTTTTTCACGATTATAAGCATTTATAGGACTAATTATAGCTAATATTAGTATGAATAGATAGAAATTATAATACATATATACTATATCTATAAATTAAATATATTAATATTGACAATCTTCAAAATATTCATCTTCATCTGAATCACTACTAATAATAGATTGATTATTAATAATAGTTAACTGATCAGTTAATACTTTATTATCTTCTTTTAATTTATTGATATTATTTTCAAGTTCTTTCTGTTTTTTTACATTCTCTTTTAGATTATGTTTTATTTGTTTGTATTTCTTATTCTGACCCATGTATTTCGCTTCAAGTTGATGATTTTCACGCTTCAGTTCCTTTATTTCAGATTTGGCTTCCAACAGATGTGAATTTAGGAATGTATAGTTTTCTTTATAGTCCTTATGAACCTTAAGATTGATATGACGCATCCATTGACTATAGCTGATGAATTTACTATCACACTTACAAGGACAAAACCATTCTATTGCGCTGCGTGCACTCTTTTTAACTGGAGGGTAATCAAAATACTCATCACGCTCTGGACAATATTGAAGTTCATATAGAGATTTTGTTGTAGGTACAATATCAGTCATTATATTAATTTTAATTTTATCATATTGATAAATCAAATTTATTTATTAGATTTTTTTCCATTTTTCTTTTTAGTTTTCAATTTTTTTTTTATATTTATTTCTATGTAATCTTTTGCGTCATGACTAGTCCTTTCAATAGAAACAGATTCAAAATCAATGATAAATAATTGTTGGTTTTTTGGGTTAAAAACAAAATTCCTATATAATACATCATTGTGATATAATCCTAAATCTTTTTTAAAAGATTTTAAAACTTTATTTATTAATGGTAGATAACTTTCTCTTTTTTCATAATCTTCTTCTGGTATTGTTCCTAAATCATATCCATCTATTTTTTCTATTGTGATCGTTCTTTTTTTAAAATCATAATCTATTAATTTGGGTATATATTTAAGATTTTGTTTGGTAGCAGCTTGATATACAGATAATTCTTTAATAAATTTTATAAACGCTTTTTCGCCTTTCTTTTTATACCTTTTTGTAATTGTATTATCAGATACTTTTATAGAAGCAGAATGTTTGGTCATATATATATATATAATATATTATATAATAATCTATTCATAAAAAAATTATCATAATTATTATTTATTAAATAAGGCGTTGGAGACGAGATTCAAGCGCTAATATATTCATCGCATCTCTTTTCTCTTTCTGTGAGAAAAGGATATACTGATTGTTAGAGACCCGTCTATGTTTAACAAGAAGATCAAATTTCAAATCAATGCTAACATTTCTCATTACTCTTTCGCCATAACAATTTGTGACATCCATTCTAGAATCATCTAAGGTGATTAAATCATTTACCCTATATATATAGTTCTTATCATCTATTTTTCCGCTTGATACTGCATCAGATATAACTTGTAGATAAATAGCCGTATTGTTGTTTTCAATCATTTTCCACGTTTCGTGATATTTTTTATTTTTCTCCGCATTTTTAATAACGAGCTGAATGTATTTTTTTATCATATCATATACTTTTCCTCTATAAAATGTTGAAGGGTATCTCCTTTTATATGGTGATTGTCTAATATGTATCTCATAAAATGGACGCCACAGATTTTGAGCCGCGAAATTAAAATCTCTAGATACTAAACAGAGTTTACTAATTGTATATGGCATAACCATATATTGTTCTTTATATTCATTAAATTTAGATTGTGTATATGAATGTGTTTCGTAGATTATATTATTTTTTTGTGCTCGATTGAGGCCAGGATCCCACAACGGGGGCATCCTAACGACCCTAGTGTTTACTACAAATTTGTGTTTGTGCAAATTCCATAAGAGGAACGGATTCTCCGAAAATGTACCACCCAACATACTGAAAATGTACATAAGGATATCATGTGGAAGATCTGTTAGAGTGAGAACCATATAGGATTTTTTTTATTGTGAACTGACATTTATCTCAAATTTACAATAAATTTGATGAAAAGATATTTTAAAAATATAAAACGATAAATGACTAATTTATTCAGTTCTCTTCCAGAAGAATCCGATGATACATCTACTAATAATTCTAGAAGAAAATTGGAAAAGATGATCCGCAAGCAAGAAAAGAATCCTAATGATGATCGAGCCAAGAGGATAAAAGAACTAGATGCGATTGTTAATCCTCCAAAAACTATTCCAAAAAAGAATAAGAAAAAGAAAAAGACATCTGTTAAAAAAGAAAATAAAGAAAATGAAAAACAAAAAATTCGTGATGAAAGATTCAGGGAACGTGAAAAAAAGCGGAAGGATAAAGAAGAAGAAGAAAAAAGAAGAGAAGAAAATTATGAACAATATAAAAGAGAACAAGAAGAACAAAATAAAAAACGATATGAAAAGTATATAAAACGAGAAGAAAATAAAATTAAAAAGGAAAAAGCAGACAGAATATTGACGATACATAAGAATCTTCCTGAAGACATAGTTAATTTCTTAATTTCTTATCCAGATAAAACAATTTACAAAAAATTGGTACGAAAATACCACCCTGACAAGGGAGGTGACGAAGAACATTTTAAAATTATCAATAATCATATGAATTAATAAATTATGATTAAATTAAATACTATTTTTTTTATAAATTAAATAAATAAATTTGATTTAAATATATATTAATAAATATAAATATAATGGATTACAAATCTTCAAGGGAATATATTGTTAATTTTAGAAATAAACCATCATTATCTAAAAATAAAGTAACACTTGAAGAAAAAGAAACTTATATTAAAAATATAAAAAAATTATATTTAAAAAAATTAACTAAAGGAAATAAAGTCACAATTAGATTTCGTAAAATTACAGAAGCAACATTATTAAATGATGTAAAAGATAATGATAAAAATATAAATATATTAACAGATGATGGAGAACAAAAAAATAATGTAGATATGATCAAAATTATGTATATAGAAGGTGAAGATGAAGTAAGTTTTGAAAAAAAGATAAAAGCTATATCATTATTTTCCGGAATGGGTGGTGATTCAGTAGGTATAGTTAAAGCTGGATTAGAATTGGTCGCTTATTCAGAATGGGAAAAAGAAATGAGAGATACACATGAATTGAACTTTCCAGAAACAGAATTATTGGGCTGTGGTGATATTTTAAAAACATCTGATGAAGAATTTTTGAAATATAAAGGTATTGTTGATTTAATATTCGCAGGATTTCCCTGTCAAGGATTCTCAAACGCTGGTAATAAGGACCCGAATGATCCTAGAAATTCTTTATTTAGAGAATTTGCTAGAAGCGCTAAATTAATTAAACCGAAATATGTTATAGGTGAAAATGTAAAAGGATTACTTCAAAGAAAAACTGCCACAGGTGAAGAATATATGGATATTATTAAATCAGAATTTGATAATATTGGATATGATATTTATTATAGAGTTTATATGTGTAGTAAATTAGATATCGGTGTCCCACAAAATAGAGAAAGATTAATTATCGTTGGTATACGTAAAGATTTAAATCAAGAGTTTGTATTCCCCGAACAAAATGAATCAAAGTCGGGTAATTTAAAAGATATTGTAAAATTCACAATGGAAGGTGCTTTGAAGATTGAACCAGAATATTTAGATTTTGATTTTGATGATATACCTGAAGAATGTATTATTACAGACATGAATAATGATGAAGAAGGTTATGATCCACATCCTAACTTGGTTCAATATGCTATTAAAAGAGATTATGAAAGGTTAGGTGTTAAAAGACCACATAGACTACATTTTGGTAGAAGGCTTGATGTGGGTGGCGAGATCATTGATATTAGAAAACCAATTAATACAATTATATGTTCATATGCTCACTGCCCAAGGTTCTTTATTCCACAAAAAAATAAAAATGGAAATTATCTTAGGTGCTTAACACCTGACGAACTTAAACAATGTCAAGGATTTCCTGATGATTATCAAATATCTGGAAATACAAGTAAAAAAATTAAACAGATTGGTAATGCCGTACCACCACCATTAATTGAAATGATTGTTAAAGAGTTGATTAAGTGATATTTATCATTTTAAATCCATTCTGAAGCATGAAAATCCACATCCTTTTCCCCATCGCATTATACCTGTAAATGATGTTTTATCATCTAATTTAAATATAAACTCAATATCTTTATTTTTTACTAATTCTACATCTATTATTTTTTTTGGTTCTATTTTATTATACCATTTAAATGAAAATTCTTTTTGTGGGTCACCAGTTGTTTGTAACCATACTTCTTTTTCGTTCATTATATGGTCATAAATATCTTGAACTTCTTTTATTAAAGTTAATTTTTCGTCTTCTGTAATACTAAAAGCATCATTCGGTTTAATTCTATAATCTATTTCATCATGTCCCCAACCATTCATACTTTTTTTTGGATATATATATCGATAATTTTCTTTATTTTTGATAGAATATTCTGATGTTGGATCAACCATACAATATGGTCCCCCAATTAACCACTCTTCAAATGGTGGTGAATCAGGTAAGTTATATTTTTTATTAATATCAGAATTGTTTGTAACTAAATCATACCATAATTTTAGATATTTCTTTGATATACTAAAATTTTTTGCTGGTCCATTATAAAATTCTACCGATTTTTCATGTGGTGGAGTTTTATCATTAATAACTTCATTATAATTTAATGATCCCTTTTCTTCACATTTATTAATAGTTCCATCAGTATGATATATTAAAATATCATAATGAATATTGTTACCGCCTTTTTTTTCAACTTTTAAAATTTCTAATCCAAATAATTCATAATATTCTTTTATTAATTTTAATCCCAAATCAGTTTTATTATTAATATGATTACATATTGATTGTACTCGCATATCTTCATCTTTTTTAGCAGTAGATTTTTTATCACCATTCATCAAATTAAGAACTATATTTCTTATCCCTTTATTCCCTTTAATATTTTTGTTAAAATATATATTATATTTACTTAATTCACTTTTATCTAATCCTTTTATATATTCTTTTAATTCTGATACTAATATTATATCACACACAATGTTAACACCATACTTTTTATAATATGATATTTTATTATTAAAGTGATATGAATAATAATTATTTTTTTTTGTGATATTTATGATATTATATTTTCCTATAATATTATTATTAACAATTATAAATATAGTTTTATTTTTATCATATTGTTTGGTATTAAATCTTATATATGTATGATATTGACCGTTAACTTTTATAATACGTTTATCGTGTCCTTGTCCTAGACACATTATTTATCATAATTTATAATATTGTATTTAAATATCAAATTTATAGTAATAAATTAATTATGATTAAATTATGATTAAATTAAATATTATATTATATTATATTATACAAATAAATTTGATTTTATTATTATTTAAAGATATAATTATATCTTTAAGTGATACCTATGGACGATTCATATTTCAACTCGCTTGATTCATTTCAAAAAAAAGAAACTTTGGAAGGGGGAATTACAAGGTGTTGCGAAAATATTGAAAACTATATGGTTTGTGATGCATATACAAAATGTAGAGTATGTGATCAAGAAATTAACATATTAAATTCTAACCCTGAAAAATGTTATGAAGGTGGTAAAAATACTAGTCGTATAGGAATGCCTACATCTGAATTGTTGCCTGATTCTACACAAGGATCTGTTATACAAAATAATTTTATATCGAATTCTAATATGCGTATGATTTCTAAACTAAATCAGTACCAGGGTATTCCCTATAAAACAAGGTCACTTTTAATAGTGTTTAATACTATATCTGAAAATTGTAATAGAAATGGTATTAGCAAAAAAATCATTAATGAGAGTCAAGGATTATATAAAATAATATCTAATTATAAGATAAGTAGAGGATCCAATAGATGTGGGATCATCGCAGCGTGCATATTTATGGCTTGCAAAAATTGTGGATCTGCTAGAAGTTCTTCAGAAATAGCAAAGGTTATGAATATTGAAAAAAAAATTGTTACTAAAGGAATTAAACAATTACAGGATATATTACGTGTAAATAAATTACCATTGGAACGAGTTATCCTTGATCGTGTCACTTCAGTTGATCTTATAGACCGCGTTTGTAATGATATTTCTGCATTAGATTATTCACAAATAAATGATATAAAATTAATGTGTCAATATTTCAATGATAATTATAAAAAAGAATTATCATCGTGTACACCTCCCAGCATGTCTGCGGCAGTAATAAATTATTATATATTAATTAATAAACTAAATATAGATAAAAATATAATATCAGAAAAATCTGGGGTAAGTATTGTCACTATCCAAAAAATAACTAATTTATTAGTTAATATTTCTATTTCTTAATGTATATATATTTCTTAATCATCTTTTTTTTTCTCAATATCTAACATATTTTGTACTTTATTATAATCAGATTTTATATGATTATTGAATAAATATAAAAACCACGTAACAATTGTTAATCCACATGATGTTATAAATACACCTAATAATGATACATGTGTTGCAAGTAATGAAGTGCAAGTAGGTGATGCCATAGTCCAAAAATGATCGAAATAACCATTTATTCCTTCACCAATACAATTTATACTATATATTCTTGCAGAATACCATTCGCCTGAATATGATCCTATTAAAAATACTGATTTTAATCCAATATATGATATAAATGGCTTCGATACAAGGTATAAAGATTGTAAATATTCCATTATAATTATATTATTAAATAAATCTTAAATAAATTTGTCAAAAATAATATTTTTTTACTTTCTTTTTTATTCATTTTTTTTTCACTTTTTTTCAT
>Ga0187218_1000538_pt1 | contig 11784 bp, 23 predicted proteins | sample 14SPOviralmetaG_FD_130167 | JGI IMG/M metagenome (GOLD analysis project Ga0187218, IMG submission 130167) | Marine viral communities from the oligotrophic San Pedro Time Series (SPOT) site, San Pedro Channel, CA, USA - 14 SPOT_SRF_2010-08-11... | ecosystem: Environmental > Aquatic > Marine >...
AAGCTATGTGTCTCCGTACATAAATGACAAAGAGGCTATGAATGTAATTAAACAAGAGTATCAAGAATCTAAGTATGGTATGAACAAAGTAGATTACAATGATATAGTTGTGGAAGATTTAAGTAATGATAGAGATGGTTTTATATCTTACATGAAAGAAAGAGTTAAGAGTTTACTTGGCTATGAAAAAGAAAAAGAGGTAATTAAAGCACCTCCTGGGCAAGTAATTCAAAGCACTCCCACTGAGGATAATAAAATTAAAGAAGTTAAAACCCCTATTATCCCAAAAGATAAACCCGATGAAATTAAGTTTATGTATGATGCAGACTTAATTGCTAAAATGATTGTTACTGAAGCAGGGGATAAAGATTTAAACGAAGCGGAGATGTTAGCTATGGCAAGTGTTGTAGTTAACAGAGCAAATAAAAAAACAGGGTTTAGTATTGGAAAAGGAGAAACCAGAATAGAAAAATTAATTAGAAGTGGAGACTTCTTAGGGGTTACAGAGTTTGAAGATAGATTTAATAACCCTAGAAAAACTCATGAAGAGAAATATGTAAAAGCCCTTAACATAGCTAGGGATTTATTAACAGGTAAAGTAAAAGATAATACTGGGGGTGCTTTGTATTTTAACCAAGATTCAAAGTCTGGTGGTAAAAAATACGGAGAACATTATTTCTATGTAGACCCATACGAATCTAGATAGACCTTAATAGTTTTCTCATCTCACTACCAATATAATCTAGTTCAGTAACAGTATTTCTAATCATAGCCGCTATTGTGTGGGTGTGAGGAAAGTCTGGGTTGACCCTGTTAACCTCAGACACAAAAGTATCTGGGCTAACATAATCATAATCAAAACTAATAGTTCCATCTTTATTTAACTTCACTTCGAGGTTAATTAGAGTGGAACTATTTTTTTTTGGAAGGGTCGTCATTTTTCTTAACAAAGTCTGGATTGATATTATCATCCAAAGTTTTTAGATTTTTAGATAACATTTCTATTAGACCAAACACTTCTTTATAAGGTCTGGTAAATAGGTAGTTTATAAGTTTCTCAACTTGTTCTCTATTTATTATGAAGTTCATCGTGTATATCTCCTGCTATTGCCATGTATGCGGCCCCATCTATAAAGGTATCCTCTGATACTTTACCTTGCTTTGTTCGAGCAACTTTAAGTAAGGCCATCATTACAGCTACATCTCTAGCTGTAAACTCTATGTCTTTGTAGGCAGACCACAATTTTGCGATGTTGTCATGGTTCTTTAATTTATTACCATACTCTTTTTCTCTGCTATCTCCTACATAACTAACTGCTTTCTTTAAAATATCTACGCTTTTCATTAAGCTATATTCTCCTTATTAAATAATTCTTTTAGTGGTATTAGGATGCACTTATATGCGTTTCTATCTCCTAACATTCTTGATTTATCTTTATATTTTTTAGTTAATTTTTTTATTCTGTCAATAGGAAATACTAATTTACAGTAATCTTTTTTACCAATGGCTAGTACATGTATCCAGTAGTCACATTTAGTAACGCTAATCCCACTGGGTTTACCATTACATGCTACTTCAATAGCTATGTTACCTGTCTTAGCCCACCAGTCTCGTTCTGTTTTAACTTCAATCTTCTTATTATAAAACATATTGTGGACTTGTTTCTCACGCATCTGTCCATACTTTAAATCAAGGTCAAACTTATTGTTGTTGTTTAATTTAGGGTTGGTTTTTTGAATTTTTTTAGCCATTCTTCTATATCCACTATGTTGTTATTTTCATCTATGTCAGCATCATAAAGGTTTGCTTCCATCTGTGACCTAACTTTTAACCCTACTTCAAACACCATATCTGGTTGATGTAATGCTAATTCACAAAGACCTAATGCTATAGTCTTTACTGCAGTCTTCTCTGCGGTATCATCTTCGTAACCTTTGTCTATACCACAAGCAAATGTGCTAGGGGACTGAGGAGATATAACTATAGTTATACCTTCCCCAAAATTATATTTATCTTTGCCATTGGCCTTATCATCCGACATTGTTATCCTCTCTAGGTTGATTAACTTCCGTATACCAAAACCATCTCGGATTACGGGCCTTTGATTGTTGCTGTGGTAGGAACTCTATCTTGTCACCCCAACAAGGTTTCTTGTACGAACAAAAAGAACAGATAGTTCCAAGTTTTCTGTTACCAGTTTTTACTTGCCTAAATGTTTCTTCTTCATCAGTAAAGCATCTCTTAAACTCTTTACCAGTAAGTATATGTTCAGCATTGCGTTTAGCTAAACCTATTGCTTGTTCTTTGTATTGTCTATCATCAGTGGGAGGAGCAGTAAGTTGTATCTCTCCTGTGGATTTGTTAATTACAATCCATCCACCAAAAGGTTTGTTAAGAGACTCTGCATACAAATACCCCTGGGATAAGTACCCAAACACATCGTCTTCTGCAACTTTAGTAAATCCTCCACCATCTTTTCCAAATTTTTTATCATAAGAAAAAGGACTAGCAGATTTAATATCATAAACTTTACCATCTATTTCTACATCAATACTTCCAGACATTTCTAACTCATCGTGTATTTTGTATTTAACTTTCTTCTGATAATTTTTTACATCTACATTTGAGGCTTTCATCATAGCGTAAGTTATTGCTTCTATAATATCTCCAAACATATTTCTTAGCTTAGAATTATAAGGTTGCTCTTCAATGTCAGCACCCTTGTTTTCTTTTTCCATTTGCAATTGACATATGGGCCTACCTATGTTGGACATTCTAATTCTAAATTTCTTTTCTCTCTCTTGTGTAAATTGTTTTTTAAATGCTTCTTTACACAACTCTCCAAACTCATCAATAATTTCTGATGATACAGACACAGGCTCTTTACAAGCCTGTGCCAAAAAGTTCTGTAGTGTTTCAACTACATTGGACATGTTATGCTGATACCTTTTCTAAGATTTTTGCGTCTGCAATATCTTGGGTATTAGTTTTACTTTTGATAGCCTCGTTGTAACTATCCATTACACTAGCATTTTCTTTTTCCATAACAGCTTTGAATATATCCATAGTCTGATTATCCTTTGCAGAAAAATCAATCTGTGCATTTTCAATAGATGTCTTAGCTACATAGAAAACATTAGAGCCTGTCTTTTTTCTTTCAGTATCTAAAGATATATTATGTCTAAACATAATCTTATTCTGTCTACCAAGACTCTCAATAGCAAGTCCAATGGGATTGTAATTTAATCCAGAGACACGATAAAGAACAGGATAATCCTCAAGAGTTACATCATCTTTAGATGCTGTCTTACCTTTCATAGTTAGTAGACCATAGACTAGGCGATATGCTCTAACCTTTTTTTGTTCTACTAATTTATCTGGGGTAAGATTGTCCCACTCTTTTCTATTGACTCTACCACATTTTTCTGTGCCTTGTATATCATACTGGTGGGCATCCCAATCAGTAAAGATTATAGAGCGATTAGAATATGCTTGAGCTTCTTCATCGTACTTCATCCATTGAAACGCATTAATAAAAGGCCTTATCTTAACTGGCTTTCCAAATACGCTTTGCTCACTTACAGTATCGTAAGTTCTAAATACTCCCACTGGGAGTTGGTTTCCCTCATCATCTGTAGCTTCTCTATTAATAGATAGCTTGGGAAGAAGGGGAAGGTTAGTGCCTTTTGACTGACCAATGGCCGCCATAATATCAGCATTAGACATACTGTCTATGTTTGATAATTCATTCATAAAATACCTCCTTTAAGGTAACATTAAAAATTTAAGATTAGATTATTAAAAGAACTTGTCAATGTATTTCTTCTAAATTAAGCCAATCTATTCCCATCTTTACGTCTACATCAAGAGGTACATTAAAATCTATATCGTATCTAGACTTTAGTTCCTGCTTAACATCAAGACATCCTTGTTTTAGTATTTTACTTAGAACTTCTACTTCAGTCGGGTACACATCGACTACTATCGAGTCGTGAACAGTGTTTATTAATAGGCTTTTACACCCATGTTCTTTCATCAGTTTATGTATATTTATACACGCAAGAGGTACAACATCTGCTGTTGCAAATCCTTGCACTGGATAATTCTTTACTTGTGTTGGATAGTTAGATGCTCCCCAAGACATTCTTCTTATGTATGGAAAACAATATTGTCTCCCAGTGGGAAGAGTAACCATCTTTGTTTTTATTGCTTTGTTCTCTAATTCAGTATGCCATTTAGATATATCTTTATACTTATTTAAAAATGCTTTGTAATATTTTCTTTCATTCTCTGTGCCAGACTTACCACCATACAAAGGTTTAAATGTATGTGGCTTTGCTTCTTGCCTAGAACAACCAATAATGTTTGCAGTGTATTGATGCACATCAATGCCATTAACAATATCTTCCATACCTTGTTTGTCTTGGGCCAAAAATACTGCGGCTCTAAATTCTAATTGGGCATAATCTATTTCCATAATCTTGCCACCATCAAACCTAGACCTAATTACTTGTCGTATAGGAAATGTCTTTGCCCTTGGTTGGTTTTGAAAGTTAGGATTTCTACTAGACAATCTTCCGGTAGCTGTAATGCATTGCATAAAAGCAGGGTGTAAAAAATTACCGAGCAGTGCATCTTTTATTCCTCTAACAAATGTACTTAGCCATACTTCTAATGCACCATACCTTGTAACTAATTCGACAAACTCTCTAATTAAACCAGAATTATATGATGCAATCTTTTTTAAAGTTTCTTTATCTGTTTTAAATCCACCATCAGAAACATCGTTAGCAAACTTAGTTGGTATTTGAAATCCTGCTATCTGTTCTCTCTCTATGTATTTTACACCTTCTGCATTGCAAGGAGAACACTTAGACATATTTTTATAAGGGTTACCATCAACTTTAAATTTTTGTATGTAGCCTACGCCTTTACAATTATTACATTGTATTGCAGAAGTTTTGTACACTGGCTCTGTCCATTTATTTACAATACCTTGAAAGTCTCTATCAGAATGGCGTGTTCTTTTCTTTTGTCTTCCTGTATTTTTATCAATACCAATGTTAAATGTTTCAGTCCAAACTTTTTTATCTACAACTTTCTTACTATAAACCATCCATGATAATTGTTCTGGGCTTGATAAATTTATACGGGTATCACCCATAACTCGTTGAATTATAGTTTTTATTTTGTTGTGTACTTGATGGTACTCTGCAGTAAATTCTTTCTCTACCTTATCAAGTAAATCAGTTTCAATATAAATACCATTGCGTTCCATTTCTATTAAGACTAAAAGAAATTGATTCATCATGGTAATACTTTTCTGTAGATGTGTTGCCTCTCGTAAGTTATGTTGTTGAGAATCATATAACTCTCTCGTTATCTCTACATCTTTTCTTCCATACTCTTCTAAAATATCTATAGGAATGTAACTGTAATCTTTGCCACCCTCAATATACTTATCAATTGTATCTCCAAGTTTCTTTCCTAAGTGTCTTCGCTTACAACACTCTGATAATTTTAATGATTGTTTTGTACCTCGTAGTAAAACATATTCAGTAATCATAGTATCATAAACAGCACCACTGTATTTAAATCCTGCTTCTAACATCCACATCAAATCAAATTTTATATTATGCCCAACAAGTAAAGTAGTAGTGTCTAGTAAATCTTGCACCTCTTTAAAATTTTTAGAAGTGTCTCCGTTAAATTCTGTGTGATAAAAAAAATAATACTTATCGTTTATTCCCACTGAGATTAGTTTATTTTCTGGAACAAAGGGAGAAGGATTAAAGTTAGCATCGTAAGTTGTTTCTATATCTACTGTGGTTATCATCCGCATTTCTCCTCATCATTAACTTTACTACAATAAAACTCTCTTGCCTTATCCTGTTTCTTTTTTTTCTTTTCTAATATTTTCTTTTTCTTTTCTGGGTTAGGCCCTTCATCTAACAATGTGTCTACAGCTTTCACTGTTTCTTTTGCTACTATCAAAGCACAACTACTACAGGTAAACATAATAAAAATAATTAAAAATATTTTATGCATGATTTACTTTCTGATAAGATACCCCAAGAATCTCATATTGTTTTAGTGTTGTGTAATTAAAAGGCTTTCTTGTTTCTTCTGAGTATAAATTTTTCTGCAGGTAGTCTAACATTTTTTTCTTAGTTGGAAAAGTTTCGTAATCAAAGTGAGTTTTAATGTACATCCCCTCGTTGTAGTATGCATCATGAGGTAAAGATAATATATATTTGTATTTCATTTCTTTGGTTTCCTAAATTTTCTTCCTACAAAGAATACAATTAAATTTACTACTGTGTTTGTTGTTACCATAATTAATAACCACCATTGCCAAAACTCTACTGTCATTAGTCTACAAACCTTGATAGCTCTGCCTGTAGCTGTGTAGTTACTACACCATGCCAACCAGACATTTTATTTTTACTAATAGATAAATGCCTTTCAATAGATGTTTGTTCTAAATCATCCTTCTTACCTATACCTATAATCAAGTCAGCCTCTGCGGCTTTACCTGTCTTTGAGTTCTCCATCATATCAAATCCTATTCTCTCTCTATCATGTGCATCAGCACTTGCCTGGGATACACCTATCACACAACAATTTCTACGCTTACATAATTCTCTAGCTTGTTTATAAATCTCTCTTAGCTTTTCATCTTGTCTGTTATACATACCTCCAACATTTACTTTATCTAACTGGTCAATGATAAGTAAGTCTGGATTGTATTGTTCACAGTGGGCATCGTAGTCTGACATATCCCAATCAACAGTATCATATAGCTTAATATTGGTACTAATCTGAGACCATTTTTCCTTGGCTAACTCAATGTCTGTAGCAATTTGCTCTCTTGACATACCACAACACGCAGTAATTAGTCTCATCTGTGTACGAATTGCAGGCTCTTCATTAACAAATGCATGTACATTTATATCTTGATGGGCAAATCCGTTCTCATTTGCGACTAATGAAACCCAGAAAGCTGTCTTCCCTGTCTCTGGTCTTGCAAATATTATCCCAAAGTTACCTTTACCTATGCCACCTATTCTATCTTGTAGTTCTCTAATATTAAAATGATAATGATTAGATGTATCAACACCTTGCATGATGTCTTCTATCTGCGTAGACACTGGCTGTATCTCTTTTTCTTTTATGTTCTCTATATCATTTAAGTATGTGCGAATACTGTGTAAATTATGTGTCTTACCATTGAACACATCTGTTGCTAAATTGGCTAAATCCTTAGCTTTTTCTCTAATATAAATTCTATTTAATGTGTCCTCAATTGCACTCCCACTGGGAATATCTTGGCTACTAATTATACCTATTAAGTCTTCCATGTTTCTTCTGTTAGCAGTAGTAATCATGGGATTATACTTATCAAAATGTAATGTGCGTAACGTATCTGTATCTACAGATTCTATCTCTGGATATTCTTCATACGTTTTTGCTAATGTTTTATACAGTTCAAAAGAACCATTAGTAAAAGTATTTTTATTTATTTTGTTTTTTGTCCTCTGATAAAACTCTTTGCTCATCAGAAGTTTTAATAATTTTCGCTCTAACATCCGCCTCTATATTGTTTAGTATTTTAAGTTTCATATTGCTGTCTTGAAAAGTGTCTGCCAACTGTATCAATTTAATATAGTTATCTAACTTTTTTTGATGGGTACTTGTCATTAAATTCACTTACTCTCATTGTTCTTGCATCCTCTCTGAATTGCTTTATCAATTCTTTATTGCGTGGATTCTTTATATCCAGGGCCTCTACCTCTGGGTCTTTAACAAAGAAGTGTGGATGCTCTGGGTTATCCTCTATCTTATGTTCTGGTTTAGAAGTATCACTAAGACCCTTCTCAATTAAACTAAAAAAATGTTCATGCTTGTGATTAATAATTGTGCTGTCTTCAAATGTTATCTCCCAATCAAACTCATCAATGTCGTTTAGTTTTCTAACTCTTACTATCTTTTTCATATCTCCTCGTTTTCTTTATTGTCTCTATTATTGCTCTTACTTTTTTTGTTAGTGTGTTTTCTTGTAGTCTCTCTATTTCTTTTTTTCTATTCTTCATTGTCATTCTCGGTATATAACATTCCAGTGTAGTTTTTCCGTCATCACTAGAACGCAACCAAGTGTGCAAATAATTAATATCAAATCTTTGTAGCACTGTTGGACTTGCTCGACCAATCCTAATCTTAATTGATTTATTTCCGTAGGGCTTATAGCAATGATGATACTTCCTATCAGTCCTAATATACCAGAAATATGTGCCACAATTAATTAGTTTCCACATTCTTATTGATAGTTATTCCCACTGGGATAAAAGGTATTAGTCCAATCTTCTCAAAGTTTTTAGCCTTAGCTTTAAAGTCTTCTCCAAACAATTGATAAAGACATTCTTTTTTAATACTCTCCCACCATTTATTTGTGTCCCATTTTCTAGGGTCTTGTATGAGATAATAGTTTGTAAAGGCAGACCTAAACCCTGTGTTAGACATAGGAAGTCTATACTCTTTTTTCTTTTTGTAAGTTGTAAGACCATCCTCGTCTGTAATTTCATCGCACTCTTCATACTCTCTAGACTCATCCCCATAGATTCTTGATACATCTGCTAATTTTTTATTTATAAATTGATGATGTAATTGATAACGCCGTTCATCCCATACTTCATCCATCCATGATACTTCTGTGTAGATAAGAGATGAAACACCAAATAATTTTATCTCGGATACAACATGAGACTTCTTATAAAATTCATACTTAGTAAAGTCTGTCATTGAAAAAGCTCCTTCAGTTCTTCTTGATTTAGATACTTAATATCATCATCTAGTATCTTAACTTCTGTATCTACATAATACATGAGTTCATTGGCAATGTCAAAAGCCTTGCTTGTTGCATCCTTATCAAGACACACATATAATTTTTTAAACCTCCTCATCGTGGGAATGTAACTTTGTTTAAGACTAGTCCCAAGGATAGCAACCCCAGTCATGTTAGTAGAATGTAAGCGACAAGCAGATATACAATCCTCCACAATAACTGCTGTAGCATAGTTGCCTACAACAAAGGGGTGTGTTTCATTGCCATAAATATACCACTTAGGTTTTTCTTTTCCTAATGACCTACCAATTGCATTGACATACTTGTTATCTTTTTCGATAGGAAACACCAAACGATTTTGTTTTACATCATAATAAAAAGATAAGTGTCCCTCTTCCCACAGATAAAAAATATTATATTCTTTTAGTAGTAGTATAGAAGCTGTGCTTGTAGGTATGTTTATAAAATGTTTGGGTATAATAAATCGTTGAGTCTTTTGTTTGGTAGGGCTTAGATACTCCTCAATATCTTTAACAGATAACTCAGTAGTATGCCCACCCTTTATGTTACAAGACGCATGAAAACAATTCCATAATAGTTTGCCGTTCTCATTCCTAACACTGAAAGTATTACGATGATAACAAAAAGGACAATCTATTCTTTTGCTAGTCCCAGTGGGAACATCAAGACTTTTTATTACTTCTAGTTCTTTTGACATTATCTCTTCTTTTTATTTTATATGTGTCTTTGCCTAATGAAAAAACACCAGACAGTTTATCTGCCAGGGCCTGTAATTCTTTTTGTTTTTCTTTATCAATTTTTTCAGACTTTAATTTTTTTTTCGACATACTCTTTAAATACCTCTGATATATCTTCCTTAGTTATAAATCTTTCCCAGTCTCCAAAGTTTGCATTTACATAATCCATGACAGACTTTAATTCTAAATGTCCTTTAGTAATGTGAACTTTAGATATGGCTATACCAATATCATCTAGCATGGTTTCTTTTTTTTGTTCAGCATAAGAATCCCATTGGGGGTTACTCATCAAAAACCTCCAAGGATTTTAATTCTTTTGTAGGTATAGAGCCATGCTCATTAAATAAATTAAATTTATCTGCGTTAGTTAGCATAACTAATGTAACATGATTTCTAGGTTTTTCTAACAGCTCTGCTTCAATAGGAAATCCTAAATGTAATGCCAAAACTTTGTCTCCCTTTTTTAAATTAGCTAACCCATTACTCTTAATGGTATCTTGTAATTCACTCATAATAAAATCCTTTTGTTATAATTAAAATGAGAGAGACTCCCAGGAGCTAAATGAAAGTCTCTCTCTACTCTGCACAACTAATTATTTACAGAGATATGTGATAAGCCAACAACACTGAAGTCAATGCCACTACGCATTAACAGCTTTGCTGATTGCTCAAATTCTGCAGGTACAACTTGTAATGTTGTTATCCTATACAATTGGTTCTCTTCAATCTCTACTTTTTTTAATGTCCCACCATATCGTAGTAAACGCATTTGATGATACTTTAAATTAGTAAAGTCATGAGGTTGCCACTCGGGTTCTCCATTTAGCTCTGCCTGTTTTTCTATGTACTGCCTATTGCTAAACTCACATACAGTAGTGCCTAACTCTTTAGGCATGGTCGAGGGCTTCCCACTGGTAGTATAAGATTGTCCATCTATATATGATTTAGATTTATTTCTAACACCAAACTTATATATACCTTCTCGCATGTTTCCGTTCTTCTTTTCAAACATCATGTAGAAAAAGCCATTACCAATATGATTGCGTAACACTTGTTCTAATGTGTTTACTTGTCCTACTTGTGCCATAGTTACCTTCCTTTCTATTTGTATAAATAACCCCAACGCCCTGTTGTAGGTATATTAAACCTTTCTAAATCTCCCCAATAACAAAGAAGATTATTAATTTGTTGTTGTATATCATCTTCTTTTTTATATCGTTTTGCTAAATACTTTGGGTGTTTTGCTGTTACACATTTATCAAATACTTTGATAACAACACCATTTAATTTATCTTTTATAATTCTAGGTTTAGCCATAGTACCCCCCATACAACCAAGATGCCATAAACATTCTTGTAATCATAAATGTTGCTAACATAAAATTACTTACTAACAAAATAACTATTGTAAAAACAACAGCCTCTTTCATACTTTTCATACTGCCTTCCTTTCTATTGGTCTGCTATGAGTCTTGAATATAATATTATCTTTAGTCTTTGTCCAACAGAGACCACAAGTCCCACAGTCCTTCGTTGCACCCAACTGTTCTGGACATACAATACCTTCTACTCCCATGTCCTCACTGTTAGCTGACAGTTCAACATGAGGCATATTAGAATAACGTATTGCAAATCTCTCCCAGTGGGAATCCCTTAATTTTTTGATAGCCTTACCTATAGGGGTGTTAGGCTTGTAAGCTGTGTACCCATAACAATAAATATTTTCAAAGGTATCAAATACCATACGCCAAAACTGCACATACTCCACGGAATAGAAGTCTCCAAGGACATGCAATCGTATTAGTATGGGGTATGGTTTTTTATTTATCTCTGTTAGTTCTCGCCACATTTTAAGCATAGTTGTTTTGTTTGTGGAAACTCTATGAGCAAATGGCATAGTGTTCCCATAACAATCATTCCAATGAAAGCAAGATTTGGGGCAAGTCTTACGCTCTTCAAATGTAACTGTGTACATTCTAGCCCCCTTCAGTCTTCCCTTTGTAACCCACTTGCCTAGCTTGGCTTGTGTTGTTACCTGCTTAATAATCTTGAATTGGTATTTACTAGAAGGGAAAACATTTTTCTTGTAAATAGTCCCAGTGGGAATAGTCATCGTTAGCTCCTTTGTTAGTGTAGGTACAGTAAGGCCCTAGGCTTATTACAGCAATAACTTACTGTACCTAC
>Ga0187218_1000544_pt1 | contig 11750 bp, 12 predicted proteins | sample 14SPOviralmetaG_FD_130167 | JGI IMG/M metagenome (GOLD analysis project Ga0187218, IMG submission 130167) | Marine viral communities from the oligotrophic San Pedro Time Series (SPOT) site, San Pedro Channel, CA, USA - 14 SPOT_SRF_2010-08-11... | ecosystem: Environmental > Aquatic > Marine >...
ATATAAATAGTGCTGTTGCCATTATCCTTTATAATTTGGGTGGTGTCCGTTGTTAGGCATATCCTTTGGGGCTTTTGCTGCATCCTTATACCCTCTTGGTGTTGGTGCGTACGATTTAGGTATCTTATCTACTTCATCGTAGTTTTGGATATTTTTTTTCATAGTCTTGGATTTAAGTCTATATAAAACTTCCTCCCATACATGACCACAAGAAACACCACCTTTGAATCTAAATAAATCGTATGCTTTACCTTTATGTCCAAAAGACTTATTAACACCTGCGTTACTTGCCTTGTCAATATCTTCTATGCGGTACACTACGTTTCTATTGCTTCTGCTCATCATAATACGACAAAACTGTCTTGACTTGCCTGAGCTGTATTTTTGTGCGTATCTGTATCTTACTTTATAAAGGGATTTGTCTAAGTAACTAAATCCACTCTTTTTAGAATCTATTGACTTTTTCTCTAACTGTTGTTCTTTGCTTTCAATGTGCTTAACAGCCCAATCCTCAATGTTTTCGTTTTCATCGTTTTGTTCCCTAACATCTACTGCCTCCCAACGATTCGACATTGTCTCGCCTCTTAGTTCGTCAAGTATTACATCAAAATCTTCATCAGATAAATCCTCTTTAGACATTTTTACACCTGTTTCCTCTTCTCGTGTTTCTGAATCCTCTACATTGTCAAGGTCAGTAAACTCTAAAGGTTGTAATGTCTTAAAATATAAATTAAGTGATATGTTATTATATGCAAGAATTTGGTCAAAGCTCTCAATAAGCAATCTTTGGAACGGACGAATAACTGTGTTATCCATAAGGATAGTAGCTGTTTTAAGCTCGTCTGCGTTATTACCAAGCCCTGTGTTATCTTTAATACCTAAAAGCATAGGACTTACTACCCTGTGAGATACAAGTATCTTACGTGAGCTTTCATCACTTAAAAACTGATATTGATTATGTGCATCACTTAGCTGAATAGGCTGTATGTCCGCAGCAGTTTCAGCGTTATCGTTAAACGCTAAGATAAACTTACCTGCATTACTTGAACCACTAAACTTCTCGTATATACGTCTTTCGATTAGTTCTCTTTGTTCAGGATCAGGTGTGCCATTGTTAAAGTTAATTAACATAGATGGGGCTAACCCATTCATTATATTATTTAAGTGGTAGTTGCTTATCTCTTCCTCTAACTCTGCGTATTGTGTACCCCCTTGATAATCCACAGGCGAATAATACTTAAACCCTGCACGATAAGGTTTGATGTACATAATCTCTAATCCCTCTTTAGAAGTTCCAAAGGCAGGAATACGTTTTATCTCATCACTCTTTTTGTATTTAGCCCAATCATAATGATAAAAGTACGCTTCGATTTCGCCTTTATCGTTGCATTTTTCAGCACGTAGTGTTTCAACAGGGATATGTTCAAGACTTACAATTTTGCTTCTATCCTTAGAGTAGATAACTTGTAAAGCACATTGCCCCATAAGTTTCAAATCATACACTACTTTACGAACACAGTCAGCATTAAACAAAGATACCATCTGTGCGTATTGGTCAGGTTTTCTATTGCTGTCGGTAGCATCTAAACCTTTCCCATAAATCATTTCACTAACACCATTTATAATAGCATTATTTGTAGGGCTACCATTGTACCTATCTATAAGATATTGAAAGTAGTTGTTATCTTCCCCATAGCTTACAAACTCCTGATTCCGTACCTCTTTTACCGCAGGGCTTGTGTAGGTGCTTAAACTAACTATTCTTAAATCGTTTTTCATAATATAATATAATCGTTATCGTAGGTTGTTTCTGTTGTGTATTCCCCTTGATTAACTGAGTAATAATTATTCGTGTCTTGGTCAACTGTTTGGTCTGTGCAAAACACTTTGTCTTTATATATAACGCTTGTTCCCTCTTTTATTGTTAAATCATAAAACCTACCCTCTGTAAGTGATAATGATTCGCTTATAACTAAGTGGTCTTTATCAGTAGTTGCAGATGTAGAATAGGTAACAGATGTGTTTGTACTATCGTCTCTAAACACCATACTTACACTCGTTGCATAAGAACGTGGTATAACCTTAATGGTTTGTGCATCCGTTGATGTGGTTAGTTTTATCATAGTATAATAAACTCGTTATCTGCTGAGTGTGTTACATATTGGTTTTTATTCATCTCGTAGTATTCGTTTGTACTTTGATCTACTGTTTGATTTGTACAAAACATCATACCTTTAAATAACTTACCTATTGTGTCCTGTATTACAAATGAATAATAAGTATCCTCTGATAAGCTGTATTTGTTGTTTATCCTAAGATATGTTTGACCCTCTGAAAACGTCAATGTACTACCACTCCACTCTATTTCTGAATCGCTAAAAGTAGCTTCGTATGTATCCCAATACTGATCTGATGTGTATTGTGTAACCACGTTTGTTGATTCGTTCCTAACAAACAAAGATATAACCCCTGATACGCTTCTGCGTGGTATTACATCTATGCTTTGAGAATCTGTCGATGTAGTTAGAATTTGCATACACTTATATAACGTATAAATTATAAATTTTGTGTAATAAAAAAGGGGGCTTTTATACCCCCTAATTATAACTAAACCAAACTTAATGAAAATTCTTTGCTAATATACAAAAAATTATGGAGTTGGGTTAATTGGCGATGAAGCATCATCAGTAGGTTGGTCACAGAAAAATGGTGGTGCTGTTTCTTGTGCTGTTAGCGTGAGAGTAAAACCTGATAGGTCTCCCATTGCTGCACCTGTTACAACTGTACCACCTGTAACCTCAGAACCATGATCCTTACCCATCAAAAAGTGATTACCATTGTAATCTTCAATCACGATCTGTGGTCGTCCATGTGACAAGAGTTTAATTTGCTCCTGTGTAGCTACATCTAAAAACGTAAATGTAACATTAAGGGTTGACTCATAGAATGTACTGCCATTCTCTCTACTCGAATTTATACTTGTTTCGAGTGATGAGTTACCCTTGATTTCATATTTGTAGAAAGATACTGTTTCATCTAAAGCAATAGTACCTGAGCTGTCTGTTAAGGCAGCAGTAGTACTTGTGTAAGGGGCAAAGTAAATACTCTTTAATCCACCTACACCACTCTTACATGGTAACGCTCTTCCATTTGTTACTGAACAAGGCATAAGATTTTGTTTTTAAATTAAAAAAGGGCAGGTAGGCACTTAATTGGCTTACCCACCCTAATTTGTTAGTTAATTATCTACTATGTGTAAAGAACGATATCAGAACCGACACCTGTTTGTACACCTGCTGTATAGCGCATTACTACACGAACATTTTGCGAACCATCAAGGTCAGCCATGTCAATAACTTTAACTTCATTGCGGTCATCAAGCAATCCTGTTCCAAAGAATAGGTTAGATTTCTGAGCAGCAACAGCTACGTTATCTCCAAGTCCACCTGTCGGGAACAATGAGATACCCTGAAAGTTCATCTCAGTTTGTCCTACGTGGAATAACTCTCTATAACCCAAAGCAGCCTGTGCGCCGATATATGCTTTAGCGATGTTTTGTGATACATAGATAGTTAAATCTTCTTTTCCGTAAACTCCACTTGGGATAGCATCTACGATTTTTTGAAGCTCAGCGATTACGTTTGCAGTTGTAACAGTAGTACCTACTACATCAACAACAGTTGCATCAGCAGCTAATAGAGTTTCAAAGCCATCAAACGATCCCTCTCCTGCGCTACCACTCCAAATAGAAGTTTCAGTTGCTTTAGCAACCTCAGCAGCTACACGTGCGATAACGAAGTCAGAGAATAATGGTGGTAATTCATCAAAAGCACTAAAGCCCATTTGAGCAGCTTCCCAATCAGAGTGCAATTCTTTCTTACAAATTTGTAAGTTTACTTGCAATTCAGTTGGTGTAAGCACTTTCTCAGTAAGAGTTAGTGTAGATGTAGATGAATCAAAGTCGCAATCAGCAGAGCGTACAAGACTTCCGAACGCACCTACTTTCATAGCAGCTTTGTACTTAACATTAGGTAGAATTGTTACTCCACCTTTGTCAAGTGTGTCAGCACTTAATAGAGCAGCCCCGAGATATTTACCTGCAAATTCCCCTGCATAGCTACTTCCTGTAATAGTTGGATTTGGCATTTTTTAGATTTTAATTATTAATAATTTTATTCATTACTTTGTCAAAAGTACTTTGCTTTCTGTTTTGCGAATACTTTAGATTTACTTTTTGTTTTGGCTCAGGGTTATGAGTGATAGGTTCAGATGCAGGTGTTTCGGATAGTTCCTCTTTCACTTGTTCCTCTACTTCGCTCATCTCCTCTTTCTTGTCAATCATTGCTTTAATTTCTTCGAGCATTGATTTAACTTCTGCTAACTCTTCTTTAGTTGCATATTCAGCTTCCACTTCTTCGATTTCCTCAGTTGCTTCTACTTCTTCTTCTTCCTCTTTAGCTTCTTCTGATTTGATTTCGCCAATTAGACCCTCTTCACTAACAACAAGGATTTGACCATCTTCCATTAGGTACTCCCCAACAGGTACAGCCACTTTCTCATCATCAGATACAATAAAGACCTCATTGCCTGATTCAAACGCTTCCGCTTCAAGGACAGTACCATTGTCAAGTTTAGCTTGTGCTAACTCAACCTCTTGGGTTTGCTCAATATCATTTACGATATCAGCAGTATCTTCTCCAAGATAGGTTTTGATTTTACTTAGAATTTCTGTCGCTTTCATAACTATATAACGTATTTAAAATTTAATTTGTATTTTGGGTTATACTTTCCCAATACCTTGACCCCTTAATGAGCCATCACAACACTTAATAGAATACGTGTTATCCTCGCATAAGCAAGCACGTTTTGAACCCTTTGGGCTTGTTCTTGATGGTGTGATAAATCGTTTAATTTGCTTAATCATTTGCCTTGACCTCTGTATTTTTTCTTATATAGCTTTGAACCTTTAATGCTACTCATTTTGGTTTTAGCGTGTACACCCTTTCTGCGTACCTTTGGCTTTGTTACTTTTGTGTAGTCTATGCGTTTAGCCATCTATCTTTATGCAATTAGGTACTTTTTTTCCGTTTTTCATTTTCATGCCATATTGGACATATCCATCTTGGCATGGTTTTTTTAGATCGTGCTGTTCGCATGGCATATACCATACCTTACCCTCGTATTCGTGTTCGTGGTAAGATTCACAACCTATATCTTTTGCTGCTGCTATTGCTAATTCTTTTGTAGAAAACGCAAGCCTATCGTCTATGATAGCCATCTCGTCATTAATAACCTGAGAAGCTAAATCTAATTCGCCTAATTCTTTTAACTTGCTTTCAGCCCATCGTTTACCTGCTTTACCACCCCATAGAAGATATGAGATAGTACCACACGCTTTAGTGTCGCTTTCGTTGTAGTATTCCTCTGCTCTGCTTAGATAGGAGTACATACGTTTAATAGTTTCTTTTGAAATGGGTTTACCCTGTGCGAGTTGTTGAGCTGGTATCTTACCTACATCAGTAGCGCATTTATTGTTTACTTTCTCGTTAAGCTCGATGCCACGCTTTGCATTATTCTTTACACCACTTGGATAATCTGTGTAGGATTCTAATTCCTCTTTTTGACCATCTTTGTATCTACCATCTTGTTTAACAACTCTACGGATGTGTTTAAGCATGTCTTTTGCTTCATCTTCATCAAAGTCATCAATAGGTTCTTTTGGGCGTTCCATTTTATCAGCGAAGTACCCCTCTATTGAGAAGCCTTTAACCTTTCCGCTTTTTACAAACTGTTCCCATATCTCTTGATTGTTTACCTTTACAGCCCCCATCCAAGTTCCCACAGGTACATTTAGTCCGTACTTTCTTGATTTGTCCTGTACTTCGTCCTCTACTATCCAACTTTCTACAAGTGTTAAACCATTAATACTATGTTGATGTTCTAAAGTCGCTTTGTTTTGATTACCATTTTGTAAGTAAAGCTGTGATGCTTTTTCTACTGTTTCTTTTGAGAAGTAGATGTAGTACTCATCATCGCCATTACGTCTGTAAATAGGTTTATTAGGGATAAGTAATGCACCAAGTAAGATACGTTTCTCGCCTGATACCTCAGCGAGTTTAATCTCCTCGTTCTTTAGTGCGATAAAATCTTCCTCAATCGCAGGGTTTTCTACAACTGATATCGCCTCTATCCCTGTTACTTCCTCGTCTCCTAATATAAGTTCTACGATTCGCATATATATATAACGTATTAAATTTGGTTTTTGTATTTTATCCTATTGATGCACCCTCTACGATGTTTCTATCCAATTCCTGTGCGGTGCTTACATCGTTTGATACTACAAATGCCTTAACAGGTTGTTGGGCTTGTCCACCTATTGCAGATGCTAATTGATTCGTGTCTGATGCACCTACTATGTTGAACGCAGGTGGTTGCGGTGGTGTTGGTGTAGGTACAGATACACTCGCTGCCCCCCTACCACCACCTTTAGCAAAACTTGGTGCGGTTGGTTCTTTTGCAGATGTGATTGCCTTTACGTTTGCAAGTCCACCTGCCACAACAGCAGCAGCCCCTATAAACCCAAATAGACCACCCTGAGCAAGAGCTTTGTTTGCCCCTGCATAAGTATCTCTAATCGCTTGTACAACAGCAATAGCTTTACCAAACTTGGAGTTTTGACCTACAATACTCGCTATGTTTCCGAGTGCATTTGTAATATCTTGTTGCTTTTGGTTTGCAAGTTGTTTATCTAACTTAGCTTGATTAATAGCATCTTGTTTTGCTGCATCTGACAACTTTTTTGCTTTAGCAGCAGCATCCTTATCCCTTTTGACCTTTTCATCAGCTGCCAACTTTTCTGCATCCGCTTGTTCTTTTAGAGCTGCATTTCTCTCCGCTTGTTCTTCTCTTACAGCACCTGTGATTTCGGCAGTTAATCTTTTTTGTGTGTTTAGTCGTGCTGTTTCTAAGTTTATTAATTCAGCTTGTAGGCGTGCCTGTTCGTCTAAGTCCTCTTTAGTTGATTTGCTTAGTGAGTTTTCTAATTTTTTAGCTTCAAACCTTAACTTTGCTGTTTCTATTTCTTTTTGTGCAATTTCATCATTAACCCTACCTGCTTCCCTTAGTGCATCAAGTCGTTCCTGAACAGATACATTTTCTTTATCTGCTGCAATCTCACGAAGTTCGGCTATTTTTCTATTTGCTTCGGCTCTATCTAAAATAAGTTTACGCTCTGCCTTGTCCGCTTTAGCCCTTGCATCTGCTATCTGACCTGCTAATTTTATTTCGTTTTTAGTTTCCTCGCCAAAGTTCTTAATACCATCAACAGTTTCAGATACGTTTTCTTTAAGTTCGCCCCATGCTGCTGATGCACCCTTTAAATCTCCTTTAGCGAGTTTCATAAGTGCTTTACCTGCTGCAAATATTGATTCGCCTAAGTTAGCTAAGATATCCACAACATTACCTGTAACAACGCCAATTTGCATCATTATTTTAGCAAACCTATTTTGACCTTCCTCAGATGATGTAAACGCTTTTTGTAGTGAAATTATACCAATTACTAACGCACCAATTCCTGTGGCAATTATAGCAACCCTGAGATTTTTAAATCCTGTTATTGCCTTTTTAACACTTTGACCAACACCCTTAAATCCACTTATCGCACCACCTGTTACCTTATCTAAACTACCTGTTAAGCCCTCAGTACTTTTGTTTAAGTTGTCTGTGCTTTTTGTTAAATCATCAATGCTTTTTTCAGCACCATTAGTTTGTGCATCAATTATTATTGTTTTTTTGACTGCCATTTTACTTCTTTTTTAATTTGGGTAAACGCTTGCTTAAAGTTCTTAGGTAAATAGTTTTGTCCTTTAGCTATACGGATATTTTCCGAGCCATCTTTTACATAGGGTAGTAATTCTAATATGTTCTGTATCATAATTCGTTTAATAGTTCTATGTTTGATTCGCCTGTTGCTAAGTTCGTATCTATACTATTGATCTTATACCTTTTGCCATTGATGTCAAATCTATCAGCAAGTGTAAAGTTCAAAAGTATTTTAAGGGGTAGGTATGCCTTTACTTTTGTAAGTCTGTTTTTTGTGTCGAATACATTTGTGATATAATTAGAATGATATTCCTGAAACAATGTGTTTGTAAACGTAGTGTCTAAAGACCATTCGTTTGTTTCATTGTTGAAGTTTATATTACTTGTGTCCGATGCAGATGATAGTGTTACAGAGTTACTTGGTAGTGCTATATTTGTTAATTGCTTATGATCGTCAGCTACACCATTTGAATCAACCGAGTTTACAAAAGATATCCCACCTGTGTTTTGTCTTATAGGGTAAAATAGTAATGGCGCACCTTTATAAGCTTCTTGGCTTTCATTAACACTATAACCCCATTGTATGTCTTGTTGAGAACCACCATTAACATCGTTAAGTCGTTCATATTGAAAATGTGAGAATGGCACTTCTATTTTGTATTCGCTCCCTGATAATTCGTTTTCCCCTGCTTTATAAGTTGTAGAAGCCCAATCCCTGTTAGCAAGTTGTGTAAACTTATTTGCTAAAAATGTTTTAGTGTCTTTGTATTTAAGCTCTATCTCTTTAAAAGGTAATGCTAAGTTTACTTGACTACTCTTAACATCTACAAACTCACTTATATCGTATGCTGTGCTTATTGATTTTTTGTTTGCATAGAAGTTGTCTAAGGTGTCTATATATATCGTTCCTCCATCCTCTACAAATGCCACAAGGTTAAACATCTTAAAAAGACCTGTTAAAAAGTCTATAATCTTAATTTCAGGGGTTTGTAACGCTATATTAAATATAAACTGTGCTTCTGTTGTAAAAGCACCTGTTACATAATCTACACGCAAATTATCGCCAACCTGTTCGTATATAGCTGTCCATCTTACATCAATAAAAGTAATCGCAGATGTAGATGTTACATAGACTTTGTAATCCCCTGTATCCCCTATAAAATCGCTATCATCATGCCCATCTATTGAAATAGAACCAACGTGACCTGTTTTAGTATAAACTGTGTTACCATCACGCTCTAAGCGTATATCGTAGCTATCTACATCCGTTGTGATAAATCTAACTCTTATTCTTGCTAAATTCGGATCTGATGAATCTACATAAGTTCTAAAGGTATTGTTATTTATCATTCTAAAAATACCATCGTTTGAGTTAGTAAACCCTGATATAAGGGTAGTGGTAGCTGTTGTGCCACCTAAGTTTTCAACTGTACCACTCTTTCTATGAAGCCATAAATAAAGATTATCAAACTCTTTTTTACTTGTGTTCTTAAAAAAATCACTTGAAAATGTAAGCCCATATTGCTCTTCTGCTTCTATGGCTCTTATTATTTCGTTTACTCTAATAGCGTATTTTAGCTGATTCCATTTTACACCATGATCGTGTGAGCCACCCCCTGAAAAGTATTTTAAATTACCATCATCAGCAGCTTCATCGCTTGTGCTACTATTAAAAGATAATCTTTGGGTGTGTGTTATTAATGGTGTTAAAATGTGATTGTTAATTTGATACCCTTGACCTACTGATGTAAATATCTGCTCATTCAAAACAATAGCAGAAGATATAGGAAAAGAGGTTATATAAGTTGTTTCGTTTGTTGTGGTGTTTGTGATTAAATCGCCTACACTAACAGCACCAAAGCCACTACTGTCTGTAATTGAGCTTCCGCTTATACTATCAACTGTGCCTGTTGAATTTGTTAATGGGCTTCTTTGTAAATTCCTTTCAATATCATCAGGAGCATAGAGTACATTGTATTTAGTAAGTGTTAAGCTACTAAGCTGATCGTCGCCTAATACGTCTTTTAATGTTACTGTGTTACCAAAGAAAGTAATGCGATACGATTTAGGCTTTCTGTTTTGTAGATCAACACCCTCTAACTTTATCTTCCCCTTTTTGAATGGTAGATAGTTTAGTTCAAGTGTAGCATCTTTCTTTGTTCTCGCATCAAAGCCCCCTATAATATCAAAGTTATAATAGTGCTTAAATATCTTGTTATTTGTTTTAGAAGCAGGTAGGGTAAAGGTTTTAGTAAACTCTGTAAATATCTTAGCTACGTCCTTTACGTTCTTAATAGATTGCGTAATGTTTACGCTTTCATCTTTGAACATATCAACCCTTTGCCCCTCTATGTATAACTGTATGCTTTGCACTATCTTATGTTATTTATTTTATCAAAAGCGTGTTCAAAATCTACTGTGTAGTTTGCGAGTTTATCGTTTACACTTGTCTTGTATGTAATGGACTTGGTTTGTGGTATTACAGGGATTACTCGTTCCTCTGTGTCTGTTATCTTAGTGTACCACACTTGTTCACTTAACAATAGTTCCTCTAACACAGCGTTATGATCGTCATTGACGTACCCTGTGTTCATTGTAATCCTATCCTTACCTTGTGCTAAGAATGATTGTTGTTGGTGTTTATATGTTTTGTAGCTTAGTGTAGATTGGTCAAATATAGATGCCTTAAACTGCTCAGATGTTACGTTGGTAGATTCTACTGATTTCTTAAAGAACCATAGGTCTTGTAATGCACCATACTTATTAACGAATGTAACTTTATAAGGTTCGTACTTACATTCCTCCGTACTGAATATCTTAACTATCTCTGTGCCTGTGTCAGTAGCTATCCACACTTCATCAACAAGACCTATGTCTATTTGATTTAGAAAGCCTGTTAAACACTTTGACGTTTCAAGTGTACCACCATCAGCTACAACCCTTTCCTCATAGGTGTCGGTATTATCAGAACCACTTACAGTAACATAGTCTATTTGTGCGTTTGTGTTTGTAGAGCTACTTATTGTTATACTTCGTTTAAGTGCGCCCTCATAATAAAATGCAATGCTATTGGTGTCCTCTGTAAATACAGGGATTCGTACATTGCTATCGTTTAGTCTAAATATAGTATTGTTTGATAGTAATAACCCTCTTGACAGCTCAGGATTCGTACCCTCGTAAAAGTAACCATAACCATCGAACGCTATGTAATCAACAGGCGTAGGTGTTTCTGTATAATCGCCACCTATATACGAATAATCAATACTTAAAGTTGGTCTAACCCATACACATTGACTATCATATTCGCCATCAAACTCTATATCGAGATAATCTCTTACAAGTTCTGCTATTTCATACACTACATAATTATTGCTATCTATTGGCGTTTTAGTTATTGTGTATCTAAGTTCGCTTGATGTAGGCGTGGTAAGTTTTGCACCTGTATAAACATATAATTGCATTGTAGCACTTATGATAGTACCTACGCTTGGTTCTGCTTTTATGTAAAACGGGCTTCGTACGTTTATCTTTGTAGCCATTAGTCTGTTATTAAGTTTTCTAAGTCAATAGCAAATTGCTCTTGTAATTCCGTTGGTAGGTCTTTAAATCCTTTCTCAAAAGGCTTGGTAAAAAATAGCGAGGGCTTAATACCATAGTTCTTTACTATTGTAGCAAGTGCAAACCCTGTTTGTTTGAAGCTTAAAAATCTACCTTTCTTATCTCTAAATTGTATTCTCTTTGTAGCAGCCCACATACCAAACGTGCCTGTTTTACTTTCCATACCAACAAGGTTAGACGATTGTTTGTAGCTAAACCCACTTAAAGACTTACCACCTTTAACACCTTTAACACCACGATCTTGAAACATACCATAATCTTCCATCTCAAAGTAAAGGCGAAAACCTGTACTTACTTGTTCCATCGTGTAG
>Ga0187218_1000552_pt1 | contig 11665 bp, 20 predicted proteins | sample 14SPOviralmetaG_FD_130167 | JGI IMG/M metagenome (GOLD analysis project Ga0187218, IMG submission 130167) | Marine viral communities from the oligotrophic San Pedro Time Series (SPOT) site, San Pedro Channel, CA, USA - 14 SPOT_SRF_2010-08-11... | ecosystem: Environmental > Aquatic > Marine >...
ACAGGTGGTACAGTAGTAAGTGGAGATACTAATATACATTTAGGTTATTCAATTAATGCTTCTGGTACAGCAGCAACAAACGAAATAGTAATAGGTACTAGTGTAACAGGACTTGGTGATAACACTGTGAGTCTTGGTAATTCTGCTACAACTTTAATTAGTGGTAGAAACAACGGTGCTATGGATTTAGGTTCTTCATCTGCAAAATTCAAAGATGTTTATTTAAATACTGGTAGAGTGTTAACAGGGGCAATGGCAACACCTCCTGCTAATGCTACAGCAGCAGGAACTATTGGAGATATACTTTTTACAACCACTCATATATATGTATGTACTGCAACTAATACTTGGAAAAGAGTAGCTATAGCAACATTCTAGTAAAAACTACACTTTACAAGTGACAATATAAATAAGAAAACAATTTAAAAATAAGACATGAACACATTAACACTACCGTTTCCAGCAGCTACTGCAAATACAGAAGCTGAAGAAATAATAATAGATCTAGACAATTTAGTTACTATAGAGCAAGTTAGCTCTACTAGCACTATTTTATATGTTTCAATGGCTAACGCTGGAAAGATAACGCTAACGCATGGTTCGGCAGCTGATGGATCAGTTGGAAATGCTATAAATAACGCGATACTAGGCTCTAGTCCAGGAAACACAATTGTTCTAATGCCTACAGGAATAGCAATATCAGCTGTTTCATATAATTAAAAAAAAATAAAACATGAGATTTTTAGTACTTAATAATGAGAACGGCTTAGGAACAGCTAAAGAATTAATAATAAACTGGGAAAGCGTAAAATATATTAGACCTTTTAGTTCTGATGTCTTTTTTATGGAATTAAATAATGGCTCTAGCATAAAATTAACTGTTAATACCGGTAATTCCTCTGTTGTAATAGACGCCATTAACACAGCAGTTAAATCAAGAAGTAATTCAAATAGGGTTATTCCAATTCAACAAAAAAGCATAGGAGCTTTTAGTTTTACAAGTATAGAATATCTTGAAGGAGGTGGTTTTATTGATGGTAGAGTAAATGTTTATGTAAGTGGTAACGGAACAGAAACTGAAAATGGTCAAGCTCTTTTAGATGGTTATCAAGAAGCGGTTGCTAAAATACCACAAACATCATCCATAATTCAACAAAATTCACTAGGAGTTTTTGGCCGAGTTGATAATGTATATGAGGTTTTTTTAAGTACCCCAGGAATTGGATCAGCTATATTTAAACTTCAAACACCTTATAATTTTGTTATTGATTTGCAAAACGGAGCTGGAGCGCTTAATTATACGTTTGAAGTATTAAGTAATTCAAGTCAACAACGTTTTTTCCAAAAAATTACTTTAAACGGAGCTCCAGTTACTGACGCGAGTTATACTAGCTTGCAAGTCCCGGTGTTAATATTAAGTCAATTACCTACTATGTTAATAGTTGGACCTGGAACTTATGACCTTCCTTCTGATTTAGTTATTGATAACATAGTTAGCATGGTTTCTTTATTAGGAACTAAATCAACAATTATAAAAGGAGCTAATGTTAAAATTGAAGCTGGAGCTAACAACTCACTTACTCCTAATATTTATAAAGGTTTTCTAGTTAATTCACAATGGTATGTCGCGAGTAACTTATCCAGTGTAACTTTTGAAGATATATGGGTTTCTGGTACTATTGGCAATTTCCAACCACAAACAGGTGTTGGAACAGCTTCTTCAATTTATAAAAATTGTTATGGTAGCGAAAGTTTTGCTACTGGAAGTGGAGCTTCTTGCTCAGGAACTTTTATAGAATCTTGGGGTTATAAAAGTTTTGGTTCTAATGAAGCTAACGTGAGTGGTCAATTTTATAGATGTGGATATGATAACTCTAACACTGGAACAGCAAGTAGTTCACCATACAGAAACGGTGAATATCAATTTGGACACAAATGCAATGAATTTTCAGGATCTTGTATAAACTGTATAGGTGATTTTGGTTCGTTTGCGTCTAATACCGACGGTGGACAAATTATTAACATAACAAGTAACGCTCAATTTATAAATTGTGTTTCACTTGGAACTGAATCTTTTGCAGCTCGTGCTTACTTCAATAGTGGTAGCTTTGTAAACTGTAAAGGTGTAAGTAATTCATTTAGTTACAACGTTCCATTTAGTGGTGATCATAGCAACGCTGAATATATAAATTGCGTTGGAACAGGCTCTAGAGTTTTTGGAGCTCCAAGCTCCTCTAGCCCAGCAGGATCTTTTACAGGAAGATGTATAAATTGTACTGCTTTAAGTGTCTTTAATTTTGGTAAAGACACTAATTCAAATTCTGCAACTACTGCATTATTGTATAATTGTTACTCAAACGATGGCTTTGCAGCTGTATCAGGTAGTGGAAAAATTAGAAACTCATTAGATAACTCAACATTTAGTATAATAAACTTAGGATAATGGAAATATTAGATAGTAAATACCTACGACCTGAAGGAATGAAATCAGGTTCAGAATATTGTTTAACAAGTGATAATGTTTGGCAAATATTAACTGAAAACGGTTTAGAAAAAGCTAATCAAGAAGAAGCTGATTATAACCAACTTATTTTAGAAACAACACTTGAAGATAACGATCATGTTTTAGCAGAAGTTTCTATAAGTGAAGTGCGTTTTACACAAGACAAAGAAACAAGAGGAATTATAAATTTTGTGAAAGAAAAAGATCGTTTCCAAGTAAGAATTTAAAACCTTGCTCGGGTTAAGAGCGTAACCAAATATTAATTTAATACCAAAACCAATGACATTTTTTTACCAGACTCAATCGTGGAATAGTCAACCACAAGCAACACAAGAAACCATAAACCTTTGGAAGCACGTAGCTGAAAAGAAAAACTGGCGCATTGTGCAATTACCAAATGGTTTCTATCAAACCGAACACCAAGATCAAAAAGAAAAAGATACTTGGCACGACGTTACAAGACGTGAAACTTTAGAAGGAGCAGAACAAGCTATTGATTCATCAATTGCTCATTATGCTAAAAAGCTAGAGTTCATTAACGGACCTAAAGTCGTAAAAACCTTTAAATAAAATCAAATAATCTAATTTAATCTAATCAAATATGAATGACGCAATTGTCAAAAACCTTAACTTTGGTAAGGAAGCCAAAGCTAACGTGTTTAAAGGGATAGAAAAACTCACAAAAGCTGTTAGCTCTACATTAGGAGCTAGCGGCAAATGTGTTCTTCTTGAAGATGGTACAGGTAAACCTGTTATAACTAAAGATGGTGTAACCGTAGCAAACTCTATAATTCTAAGAGATCCTGTTGAAAATATGGGTGCTACACTTATAAAAGAAGCAGCAAGAAAAACAGTACAAGAAGCCGGCGACGGTACAACTACAGCAACTGTTCTTGCTCATGCTATTTTAGAAGAATCTTATAAGCTAGACATTAATTCAAGAGATTTAAAAAACAGTATTAATAGTGCTGTTGAAAAAGTAATTAAATACTTAGATAAAATAAAAGTAGATGTAAAAGGTGATATGATAGACAATGTAGCTACTATATCAACTAACAACGATAAAGATCTAGGTAAAATAATAGGTGATGCATTTAGAGCGGTTGGTGAAACAGGCGTTGTAATGATGGAGCCAACACAGTTTAGCAAAACTGAAATTGATGTAGTTGAAGGAGTTCAATATGATAAGGGTATTAAAAACTCTCATTTTATAACTAACAAAGCAAACAAGTCTGCAGAACTAGAAAACCCTTTAGTTTTACTACTTGAATCACCAATAACTACAATAAGACAAATACAGTCTGTACTAGAGTATGTTATTAAAAATAACAAACCTTTATTAATTATAGGTGATTTAGATGAGCCAGTAATAAGTGCTCTTGCTATGAATAAAATGAAAGGTAATATAAAGATAAATGTTATTGATGCTCCTACTTATGGTATTAGTAAAAAAGATACATTAGAAGATCTATCTTTATTAACAGGTGCTACAATTATAAATGAAGACTTAGGTGATGACACTAGCTTAATAAATGCAGATCAACTAGGTACATGTTTAAAAAGCGTTACTACTCACGCAGAAACTATATTTCAAATTGAAGAAACATCTGAAGAAGTTAAAGACATTATAAAGAGCATTAAAAAAGAATTACAAAAAGATTTAGCTTCTGCTGAAGTTATAAAACTAGAAAAAAGATTAGCCAGATTAGCTGCTAAAATTGCTATAGTGAAAGTTGGTGCTAATTCTGATATTGAACTTAAAGAAAAAACAGATAGGGTTGAAGACGCTATTTGTGCTACTAAGGCTGCGATAAAAGAAGGTATAGTCCCAGGTGGTGGTATAGCTTTGCTTAATGCTGCTGATTTTATCAAAGCAAAAACCAAAGGTGAACAAGTTTTACTAGATGCAATTAAAGCACCGTTTAATGTTATATTAGAAAATGCTGGTATTGTGGATCACCCTGAGCTTAAAAGAAAAGGACAAGGACTAAACGTGGTTACAGGAAATATGGTTAATATGATTAACAATGGAATTATAGATCCGTTGTTAGTTACAAAAAGTGCGCTTCAAAACGCAGCTTCAGTGGCAACTACTATTTTATCAACTGATTGTGTAATCAATAATCTAAGGATCGATGAAAGCAATAGGTAGAAATTTAATAATAGAAAAAACAAAAGAAGGTACTACTAAAACAAAAGGTGGTTTACTTCTTGCTGAAAATCAAAGAGAAGATATTAGATATACAAAAGCTACAATAATTACTGTAGGTGATGATGTGCCAGGTTTAAAAAAGGATGATGTTATATTCTTTGATAGACATGCTGGCCATAAGATAGAAGTTAAAGAAAATACATATCACGTTATTAAGTTACAAGACGTGGTTGTTGTTTTATGAAAAAGCTAGAAGCAAGCGATCTTAAAGATCTTAACTTGTTAAAACATTATCGTATAATACGTAAATGGGCTTGTAAAAACAACAACTTAAACGATGCAGATCTAGAATTATTAATTTACTTAGACTGTATGGATCTTTTTACTAAGCATGATTTTGAAATGGGTACATATTCTTATAGTTGGGATAATAGACGCTGGAACAAATTACTTAAAAACGACTGGATAGTCGTGTGGAGAAATAGAAATAGAACTACACAAAAGTATAACATATATAAAGTTTCATTTAAGTGTAAGCAATTAATAAGTAGAATGTATCGAATCATGTTAGGTAAAGACGATATACCAACAAGTAGTAGAAGAAATAAATTAGTAGCTGGTGAAACATATACAGATAAAGTAATGACACAAGCTATATATAATGTAAATAAAGATAAAAAAAGATGAATAAAAAATCACCAGCAAATTTTGGATTAACTCTAGCTTCTTCATTAATAGGACGCGGTGGCGGTAGAAAATCTAGAAAAATAGCTAGATCTACTAACAAAAGAGTCAAAGAAATACAAAAAACCTTAGAAGAAATGAACGCGGGTAATCAAGCTGTGCCAACAGAAGGTGGTTTAGCAGAAATAGACGGAAGTGTAGAAGAATCATTAGATGCAAACAATGAAATAGAAACTCCTGGTATGGAAGCACCTGCTGAAATTCCATCAGCAGTTCAAGAAGACGAAGACACTTACGCAACAGCAGGTTCGGCTCTAGGTATGATGAAAAAAATAGCAAGAAGAAAATAAATAATATAACTATGAATAAAGACAAAGCAATTATTAGCAATCCAAAATTACAAGGACAAGTTGGTGAAAACGCAGTATGGGACGGGCCATTAAGCAAAGAAGGTTTTCCAATGGCTCAAGGATCGAGCTCTGGTATAACGCCAATGCAAGTATCTAAGTATCCAACTCCTTATAACGCTGCGCCAATAACGCAAAAAGCAAAAGTATATAAATAATGTATTCTCCATTTTATAAAAAAGGTTTTCCTGAAATAAAACCAGAGAACAAAGGTAAGTTTACAGCATGGGCTAAAAAGAACGGTTTTAAAGACGCTTGTTCTGCTGCATCATCTGTAATGTCAAGTAAAGATAAATATAGCGAAGAGGTTGTTAAAATGGCTAACTACGCAAATAACTTCGGTTGTAAAAACAAATAATATGGCATTCAAAATACAAAGATTTTATGGGTCACCATTAGATAGCTCAAGTCCTGATAGACCTTTTACTGCAAAAGACACTAAAAGAAAAGAAGACAAGTTTATGAAAACTTCTAGCCAAATAGATAATTTATCTGATGGTAAAAAGAAAGATAGAAAAATGAAAAAGCTAGCTAAGACTATGGATCAGTTAGACAGAAATGCTTCTGGAGATAAAACTCCATTATATATGGAAGATGCTAAATTAGCAGCAATGAAAAAACAAGCTGCACAACTTAAAAAAGAAATAGCAGCTATGAGAGCTGAAAGTAAAAAAACAGGTAAAGTAACTAATTGGGACGATAAAGCTGATCAACTTTCTAGATTAAACGAACAAATAGCAGCGTACAAACCTAAAAAATCATAATAACATGAGTTCACCATTTCAACAATCATTTAGTGCAAAAACACCTTTTAGAAACGAAGGTGTTGTAACACTTTCAGAAAAAGATATTAAAGATGCTAAATCAGCTTCATCACAACCAGCTAAAGAAATAAGCTATGAAGGTCAAGGTGGAAAGGATTATGAGAACAGACCTGAAGATGCTACTAATCCAGAAGGACAAGGCGGTATTGATTATGAATCTAAGGATTATAAAAAAAAAACTGAAATAAGCCCGTTAAATAGTTATGCTTCTGGAGGTAGAGGTGAAGTTTATTTATCTGATCAACCTGCTTTTCAACAACTGCAAGGGCAAGTTCAAGGAGCTATAGATTCGTTTATGAATGAGTCTAATGAAAGCAAATCTAAACGTTTGCAAAATAGATTAGATAATAGAAGCTCAAGAAAAGACACTAGGTCTTACATGACTGATTTTGATGAAAAAACAAAAGAACTTGAAAAAAGACAAGCTCGTTATCAAGACGAAGCTGTAAAAGATAAAAAACAAAAAAAATATAAAAAAAATAACGACGGAACATATTCAGAAATTTAAATTATGGGACACAAAGGACATTACGGAGAATACACAGGTAACGCAAAATGGTCAAAAAACCATGCTGATACAAAAGTTACTAAAGGAAACTATAAAGCATCTGAAAGAGATGATGCAGCTCATATAGATTATCTTAAAAGAGATGTTGATTATGATAACAAACATGGTCATAGTGATGAAAACATGACGGCTGACGAAAAGCATATATCTAAATTAGCAGGTGATATGAAATACGATAAAGAGCGTCATGGCTCACCAGCTCATATAAAAGGAACTAAAAAAGATCACGGGTATAGTAGTAAAGAATTTGAAGAACACGAGGCTAGAGTTGGTACTGATGATCACTCACCAGAATAAAGCTTAACAAAAAAGAAAACAACAAATAAAAAATAAAAAAAAATGGAATCACCGAAACAAGAAAGAAAAAACTTAATGAAAGATATGCCAGTAGACAGAGTAGCTAGTGGTGGATCTTGGATGTCTAAGCATTCACAATCAAGAATGGGTGGATCACCTGTTAGAATGAAAGAAAAAGGTATGATGATGAAAGAAGAAATGAAAGACTCACCTGCTAAAATGAAAAAATCAGCAATGGAAATGAACGAAGGTTTTGATAAGCTTCCTGCTGATGTACAAGCTAAAATAAAAAAGAATAAAAAATAAAACAGAGAGGACTGTAAAAACCTCAGCCAAACACTAACACTAACACTAACACTAACACTAACAAAATGGCAAAATTTATTAAATTTGACTTAACAGCACCAGGTGCTACAACAGGAAGTGAATTATTAATTCCTCTTGACGCTATCGTGCGTGTTGCTACAGCTTCAACAACAACAACAGATGTATTTTTAAATACAGCTGCTGCAGCAACTACAAAATGGAGAATAACACATTTAGCACCTTTAGTTGCTAACGACGTATTAAACGCTATTCAAGCTGCAATGGTTGCTAACCCAGGAGGTTATGTATCTACTGTAAACGGACCAATCAATACTGCTCAAGCACCTATTGCACAAGGAGCTACTCCAGCAACTGGAAGAGGACCACAAGGACAAGATGCTATTACACAGCCAGCTGTTTACGTAACTTTCACGTCTGCTGCATACACAGCTTAATAATATTTATGAAATCTAGAGGTTTAGGTGACAGCATAGAGAAGTTTACTAAAGCTTCAGGTATCAAAAGTATTGTTGATAATGTATCAAAAGGTTTAAACATTCCTTGCGGCTGTCAAAGTCGCAGGGATGCTTTAAACAAAATATTACCTTATAAAAAATAAATATGGCTTTTAAACTTAATAATCCACCTTACACGTGTGATAATACTCCTATATATAGAGTAAGTATGGAAGAAGGTGTTATGGGTAAAGCTAATAACAATGGTTCTATAATTTTAAATATGGATTTAGATCCAAAAGATGTAGACGAAGTAGTTAGTCATGAAAAAGTACACTTAGACCAAATGGAAAGAGGTGACTTAGATTATGATGACGATAATGTTTATTGGAAAGGTAAAACTTACTCAAGAGCTGATATGGAAGAAGGTGCTAAAAACCTACCATGGGAAGCTGAAGCATATAAAAAAGGATAATGAGTAAAAAGAAATTTAACCAAACTAAAGTCGGTCAGTTTTTAAGTAAAGCTGCGCCAGGTATTTTAGATCTAGCCGGTGATGTATTACCCGATGCTGGAGTTTTAGGTTTAGTAAAAAATTTAATACATAAAGATCCTGTGCTACCTGCAGAGGATAAAGAAAAAGCTCTTAAACTTTTAGAGCAAGATATGATTGAGATGCAAGAAATCTCAAAACGCTGGGCTAGCGATATGAAATCAGATTCATGGCTTAGTAAAAACACTCGTCCAATGTCTTTAATATTTTTAACTGTAATGACTGTAGCTTTTATATGGGTTGATAGTCATGAAACATTATCATTTACAGTAGAGCAAGAGTGGATAAGTTTATTAAAAACATTAACAACAACAGTTTACGTGGCCTATTTTGGTTCGCGTGGCGCGGAAAAATTTAAATCAATAAGCAATAAATAAATAAAAATTATGGGACAATTTCAAGGACAGCCTGATTTTGGTACAGTAGCAGCTGTATTAACACCAAGCGATACAATAAGCAATGCTACAAATTTAAACAGCGCATGTATCTACGTTGGAGGACCAGCTCCAATAGCAAATATTACATGTATATTATCTGGAGTAACAGGTGTTCAAGGAACTGTTACTGCTAACACTATTATAAACGGTGGTACTGGATACACAACAGCTGCAGGAGTGGCTGTAACACCAGCAAGTGGGCTTGGAACTGGCTGTACAGTAAATATAACAGCTGTAGCTGGTGTAATAACTGTAGTAGCAATAGCAACACTAGGTTCTGATTATAGAGACGGTGATGTTTTAACTATAGCTGGAGGTAATGGAGACGCTAAAATAAGAATAAGTGTAACAGATCTTTTACCAGACGCAGGAGACGCAGTGACTTTCACAGGATATCCAGCTGGGTCGTTTTTACCAGTGATTGTTGATTACGTATTAGCAACTGGAACTACTGGAGTTAACATGTTAGCTATAAAATAATGAGTTTAAGACTTGGACTAGGTATAGGAATACCTGTAGGACTTCCAGAAGGAGGTGGTACAAACCCACAAGAATTCTACATTGTAAGTCAAAAAACTCCTTCTGATGAATTTGTAACTGCAGAATCAAATGGAGACCTTATGATAACAGAAGTTTCACCATAACAAATATATATAAAAAATTAAAATTAAGAAATGGCAAATATAAAATTTTCAGGATTCACAGAAGTAACTAGTATATCTGGAGTGCAAGAAATTGTAGGATATAATGGTACGCAAAATGTTCGTATAACACCAGCAAACTTACTAAGTAGTTTACCTGGCGGTCCATTTTTACCACTTGCCGGTGGTACAATGACTGGTGATTTGTTGTTTGATGATGGTGTAGTAGCTAAATTTGGTACTGGTCAAGATTTAAGAATACAATCTATAGGAGACCAAGGATATATTCAAAACTACACAGGACATTTACATATAGTAAATCTTGCTGATGATAAAGATATATTATTTAGGTCTGATGATGGTTCTGGTGGAATAGCTACATACTTTTATTTAGATGGAAGTGACGTAATAACAAGAGTTTCTAGAGACTTTAGAGCATCTGATAATATAAAACTTCAAGCAGGTTCAAGTGGAGACCTTCAAATATACCACGATGGTACTCACTCAATTATAAATAATTCAACAGGAATTTTATATATAAATGGGCCAAGTGTTTACTTAAGAGCTAATCAAAATGAAAACGCTATTATTTGTAACGCTAATGGTTCAGTTGATTTATATTACGATGGATCTGCAAGCCCTAAATTATTAACAACCTTAACAGGTATAGAAGTTGAGGGCGATGTCGGGATCAATACGGCTAGTCCTGTAACATTTTTAGATGTTCGTGGAAATGATACTGCTCTACCTGCAACATCAGGTACTACCGTGAGTACAGGTACAAGATTAAGACTTGCATCAACCGCTGCTTCTACTTTAAGTGCATCATTAGATATAGGTATAGGTACTTCATCAAGGGCTTGGATTCAATCTACAAGCATAGGAGATTTAAGTGATGGAAATCGACTTTTATTAAACCCTAACGGAGGAAATGTCGGTATTGGTGAGCAAACTCCCCTCTACCCACTTTCAATAAAAGACAATGCAGTGATAGGCACAAATAAAACAGTACTACAACTGCAAAGTGAAACAATAACCAATGGCGGTAGCATGAATTTAGATTTTAGAGTTACTAGCTCTAATGCAGTAGATAGATATGTTGCTAGAATAACAGGTGTAAGAGAAGGAAATGGAGCCTTAAGTCAATTACAGTTTTGGACTGAAGACTCAGGTTTATATCAAAGAATGACTATACTTTCTGGCGGCAACGTCGGGATTGGGACCGCTAGTCCAAGAGGTAAATTAGATATTGTAGGAAACACTGATAATGATACAGATTTTTTAACAATACAAGATGACGATCCTACAGCAAATTCACACAGACCAAGTATAAGGTTTAGATCAGATACAGCTCAAATTGGACAAATTACAAGTTTAGACAATAGTATGAGATTTTCCGTAGGAACTACAGAAACCTCATTGTTAGAGATTGCAAGTAGCGGCAACGTCGGGATCGGGACTACTAGTCCTGCTACCTGGAAACTAACTGTAGATAGTGATACTGTGTACGCAGCGTCTTTTGACACCTCAAGTAACACAGGTTTAACTATAAATGGAAACAATGCTACAGCTGCTCAGCTTTTAGGTTATTCTAATTCAGCATCAACTTATAATGACTTAGATATTAGGTCTAATTCTACTCCTGGTAGTGGTGTTTATATTGATGGTAGCGAGTCAAAAGTTGGTATTTCAACTACCGCACCTTCACAAAAGCTTCACGTAGCTGGTAACGCAAGAGTCACAGGTGCATACTACGATAGTAATAACACGCCTGGAACTTCAGGGCAAGTATTAAGCTCTACAGGTGGAGGTACTGATTGGATTGATGCTGCTGCTGG
>Ga0187218_1000560_pt1 | contig 11579 bp, 14 predicted proteins | sample 14SPOviralmetaG_FD_130167 | JGI IMG/M metagenome (GOLD analysis project Ga0187218, IMG submission 130167) | Marine viral communities from the oligotrophic San Pedro Time Series (SPOT) site, San Pedro Channel, CA, USA - 14 SPOT_SRF_2010-08-11... | ecosystem: Environmental > Aquatic > Marine >...
CCAGCACCTCCTGTTATTAAGATACGCATATTAAATCGTTTTGGTATTCTTTTAAAGAATTTATTGTTATTTTTAAATTTTCTAATTCAAACTCCCCTATTTCACCACTTCCCTTTATAATATCATTCATATTTTGAATATGTCTATAATCTTCATTATTAAATCTATTACCATCAACTGTAATAATAATATCCTTACCACCATTTGACCAAGGTTCTAAAGCTTCCTCTAATTGGGGATTTGAATTAATAATATTAATAGTTTTTTTATAAACTGGAGATATTATAGGTTTCATAAATTGATCATGTTGTACTATTGTACCCCATTTTTTTATAAATTTTTTCATATTAGTAGTTGTAGTATGTAACCATTCTTCTGAATTTTTACCTGCAGCCCCACCAGCATGTTTATTAAATCTACTGCCTCTACTTGTAAAATGATAAACTAAACCTTCCCATGTTTGTAATACTTTATAACCATTTAAAACAAAACGATTAAATATATCACTGTCTTCTTTACTTTGTGGTGCAAATAATTCATCATGGCCCCCAATAGCTAAAAAATCTTCTTTATACATACACCAAGGTGCAAATATACCTTCAGTAACTAATGTATCGTGTTTTGGTTTATATTCGTTGTTAACCCAGTTATTAAATTTATCTATATCAAAGTCTTCAACTTCAATTCCAAAATCAACTAACATTTTTTCAGGTCCATCTGGATGTAAAGGTGGTTCAACTCGAGTTGCACTTACAACAGTACCTTTTTTTAAATGTTTTAATATATGTTTATCTAAATCTGGTGCAGCAACCATATCAGCATGAAATGCCATTATAATGTCTGTTCTTGCCATTTCGATTCCTTTATCAAACATGCCAACTATACCAATACGTTCTGGTCCTGGATTGTGGTGCACAATTAAGTCTTCATCACCTAAACTATCTATCCATTCTTGTGTTCCATCTGTACTAGCATCATTTAATACTAATATTTCATGTTGTGTTTTTAAATTTCTTATCGATTGATAAGCTAACTGTAGAAATTCTAAATTATTTCTACTTGGTATTACGAATGTTATTCTATTTCTTTCCATCTTTTTAAAAATTTATCTTCTTTATATATTTTATTATATAATTCTTTTGCTTTAACACTTACTCTATTATAAAAATCATTATTTTGCACTAAATCATTTGCTAATCTTCTAGCATGTAATACATTTCCTCTTTTTACACTTAGATCAGGAAATAAATCTTTTTGTGTATTAACATCATCATAACCTATACAAGGTATTCCTAAATAAGCACAGTTTAAAGGAAATTGACCAGCAGATGCAGGATAACATTGAACTGCGTATTTATGTTTTGATAATTCAAACATAAAGTCTTTCCAAATAATCCAAGGTAAATAATTAATACCATTTGTTTCTTCTCCCTGTTTAAATTTTCCTGTTTTATAACCTGTCATAGGGACATTAAAAGAACTTCCAATAACCCAAGCATCAAAACCTCTATAAGTTGATGTCCAATTTCCTGCTACAAATACTTTGTTTTCTTTTTTATTAGAAACTACAATTTCATCTTCAATCATTAAAGTAGGAAATACATCTGCAGGTTTACTAGAAATACCGCTAAAATAAGGTACATCTACATCATTATGACATAATATTTTATCTGCTTCAGTAAGTTGATTATAAAACCATGCCATAGAAGCAAAAGATTCATCTTGCCAATCCCATTGTATACTTTCTTGCATTACATATACTTTATTACAATATTTTCTAATATTTTCAATTAATGGAAAGTTTAATGATGCTAATTTTTCTCTATTTTTTTCTTTAGGGATAATAACTATACCAATATCATATTTTTGGTCTAAAGAAGATAAATTAAATACACAATGATGTATTGCTCCTAAAGCACAAATCCATGCCTGATCTGTTCTCATGTTAGGGTTATTTCTAGGTACTTTACCTTCGTATCCTCCTTCTGTAAAAAATGCTATTTTCATATGTGTTGTATTATAGAATAGTTGTTAGGTATTTTAGGTTTAAAATATGATATTTTACATGTAAATAAATTATCGTCTAAATATGTTTTTCCTCCTAAACCACTTATATATTCTGTTGCTCCTACTTCATTACATATATCTACTAATCTTTGTGTGCTTTTTGTTTTTATAGATAAATCACTACTTAATACCATAGGTTTATTTATATTTAATTTTTCTCTAGCCCATATAATTGATGCCATATTAACATCAATTAGTTTATCATATGAGTAAATGTCTGAGGTATCTATATTAAAATTTTGTTGTAATTTTTTTATTGTTTTTTTTCTCCAAGGACCATCTACTACACTAACTTCATTTATTAACTTTTTAGTAGCTTCTTTTTCAACTTGTACATTAAAAAAGTCTTCAACATTGTTTTTATTTAAAAACTTATTTCTATTTTGCCAATTATTCTTTTTATATTGTACATCATCAAGTATAACAAATAAATCTGCGTGTTTCATTTTTTCAAAGAAACCTAAATAAGGAAAATGTTCTGGTTGATGTATAGCTACTTTCATTCTAATATTAATAAAAAATCAAATTTTGTTTTATGGATTAGTTGTACATTTTCTGTTATTGATAAAGCTATTTCTAATGTAGATGATGGTGAAAAATATTCTATGTTTTTACTTCTAATAGTAGCCCATGTACTTGGGAAATTAACCATTACTTTAGAAGAATGATTTTTCATATTTAATAAAAACTGTTTTAATTTTGATGGGTGATCAGCTGGTCCTCCTTGATTTCCTGCTACCCCTGAAGATATAGCTAAATCAAATGTTTTATCTGATTTAAAAGTTAAACAATCACCAACATGAAAAGGATGTTTGTACTTATTTTTTGCTATATTAATTAAATTTGGATTTATATCTATACCTAAGTAAGAATTACAAGTAAAACCAAAATCAAAAAAAGACCCCCACCCGCATCCAAATTCTATTATGTTTTTATTTTTAAAAGATTCTATACTATTAATGATATTATATCTATGTTCAGCAGATTTACCTTCTAAATCAGACCACGTTAAAGACCTAAAATCATTTTCTCCATATTTTTTAAGAGAATCATTATACCATTTTATCATTTTTTCTTTACCCATACTAATCAAATATTGAGATCCAATCTATTTTATTACTATACGAATCAACTATTGGACAATCAAATTTTCCATATATTTCATGTAAAGGAGTATATGGTTTTCTTTTAGGATTATTTGTAAAATACATTCCTCTTAACCAGCTATTTGGTTTGTTTTTACCTATTAAATCTAAACCTGCATTTAATAATTCTTGTGCTTTATTTTTTCTATTATTATATTTAGTCTTAATACTCCAATTAAATGAAGCTTTTGGTAAATTTAATTCTTGATCTAAAAATATATACCCCCCACTACCATTATCTAACCATTTACTTTTATTAGTTGATGAAACAACTATATTAGCATATTTTCCTAATTCAGGTAAACCATGACACTGACTTAGATCTTCTATTATATTAAGTCCTTTATTATAAAAAGGTAAAACCGGAGTTTGAATACCAAACATATGGGGAATAATAATAGTATCAGCATTATTTATAACATTTTTAACACTAAATAAATCAATTTGTAAATTTTTGTTACAATCAACAATAATAGGTTTACAACCAACATTTAATACAGCAGTTAATATATCCTCACAAGTATAGGTAGGTATTATTACTACTTTAGATTTTAAGTTTTTTAAAGCTATTTCTAAAGATTGAGTGCCTGATTTAGTAATATATGTGTAATTTTTATACATTAACTATTTTTAAAATATTAAAAGCTTCAGCATATTTTAAACCACATTGATTTCCTCTAAATTTAGCTAAGGTTTTTACATTATCCAGCATATCAAACCCATGTTCTTTAAATTTATTTATTTGACTTTTATGTGCTTGACACCCCTCTATTTTAAAATTAATTGTGTCTGTAATATCAACATAATAATTTGCTACTGGATAAGTTGTTGTTATTCTAGGTAGAGGTACTTGTTCATAACATAATACGTTTTTTATTAAACGCGCTGCCGCCATAGTTGCATTTAATGTATTAATATGGTCTTGGTGTGTGTCCCCTGCCCAATGTGTATATATCCAGTTTATTTCTTTTTCTTTAATTATATTTTCTATAAATTTAACTGATTCAGAATTAAAAGGTACTTTAGTATCTTGAAAAGGTCCTAAAATTAATTCAACATCTAATAGTTTAGCTGCTGTGTTGGCTTCATTTTTACTTATACTAGAATCTCTTGTTATTTCCCCTGTGTGAGCATCTTTTACATCACTTTGAGTCATTACTAATAAAGTTACATTATCACCTTGAAGTTTATGTTTTTTTAAAGTACCAAAACAACCAAATTCTATATCGTCAGGATGTGCTCCTATTGCTAATATATTTTTCATTTAAATATTGTATCTTTTTAAAATAATATCTGTTTCGTCATCAAATGATAATCTATTATCAAAATTTTGTAATTCTCTTAATAGTTTCATTTGTGGTACTTGAGCATGATTAATAAAAGTATGTTTTTCTTTATTATAATCGTCTTGTAAATAATTATTTGGTTTTGCTCCTGTTAGGTAATCTCCTCCACCTGGTATTCCTTGTTTTATTTCTGAATGAAACGAAAAACCACTAACATGTACTTTTTTTACATCATAAAATAACATATCAACAACAGCTGACATACCACACTGCATTCTAGTACCTAAATAATGGTGAAAAGACATATATAACTCTAAATCTGACCAATTATGAAAGGGGATTTGATAAGGTTCATTTTTTCTTTTAAATTTTTTAACGTCATCATGAAAATAATCTAAATAATCAGGATATTGAATACAAACATATTCTACCCCATAATCTAACATATCTTGAATATCCCACATTCCCCCTGTATTAGGGAATTCTGCTCCTGAATGCCACCTTAATGTTGTTCTTTTTCCTATATCTTCTTGTAAATTTATTGGTGGTTTCCAAAAACCATTACAACGTACTACAATATCAAAAGATTCTATAAATTTCCCCCTTTTTGTGCCTTCTAAATAACTTGCAGGTCCTACTATTATAACAGATTTATCTCTTAAATAATGGTTAAATTTACGATCTATTTTAGCGTTATCAAATAAATGTTTTAAAATATCTTGGTTTAATTGATAATTACCTTCTAAAGGCCTTTCTAACTCTGGAATTCTATAATTTAATTCTACTTTCATTAGTCTTTATATTTAGTTGTTACTTCTGGAAATTCTTTTATTACTTTTTGTACTTCTTCTTGACATTCTTCTACTGTCATGTTTACAACATCTTTCCAATTATATGTTCTCCATTGTAAGTCAAAAGTAACACTATGTATTTGGTCTAATAACCATACTTTTGAATACCATTCATGTGATTCTCTTTTCTCTGTTGCATTAATATTTTTATCTTCACCTAAGACATACATTCTTTTTTTAGGATGTTTTCTATTATGAACTAACAATATATTTTTAATTGTATATTGAGGAATACCAATTAATAGGTTTTTTAACATATACATAAAAGCTGTGTCTTCGTGTACTAATAATACAGATTTAGGAATGTTTATTCCTGATCTTATTATTTCAGAAGACATTACTAAACCACACCCATTAACTTTATGTTTAAGAGAGGGGGTTATTTCTAAGTCTTCAGTTTTAGAATTTATTTCATCCATTTCTTCAATACCCATAGTATACCAAGTACTCCACCATTTATCAATACTTTCAGGACCCGATGCATATTCTTTATCAGTAAATTCAGGGTGTTCTAACATTTCCCATGTACTATCCCACATTTTACACGTTCCAAAAAATGATATATATTTAGGAGTTTTTTCTTTTACTTGTTGGTGAAGTTGAGATAAAACAAAAAAACATTGTTTTGGTATAATAGCATCAGATTCACCCCACATTAATATATCAACTATATTACAATACTTCTCATTAAATTCTCTTCTATAATTTGCTATAGTATATATATTTTTATCTGTATACCAATTTAAATTATATTGAATTTCACTATCTTTTATTAGTTGTTCTGATGCCTTAAACTTATCTACTATTTCTTCCATAGACATTTGTTCCTGATCTAGTTGTTCTATGTTTTGTGATAAGTAAATACATAAATCTACTATTACATCTTCTTTATTATGAAAATTAATAGCATTTATAACACTTTGTATATATTCTGTGTGTGCTTCAACCTCATACCATTGAATTATACACCCTATTGCTATTTTTGGGTTTGCCATGTTATTTTATTTTTTAATTCTTTAGTTAAAATATCTAAATCTATAATAAAATTTGTATTAAAAAATTTAGGATAAGATTGTGCCTCTTTTATAATAAAATTTACATCAATATCCACAAAATCTTTTAATGACTTTAACTTTTCTATTTTTAAATTATAATTAAAAATATTACATAATATAGGGATTAAAAACCCTAAAGCTTTACCGTGTGTTATTCCATATTTACCCGTTATAGGATAAGATAAAGCATGTAATATAGTTGTAGGTACTGTTTGGATAAATGTTCCTGCTTTATGACCTAATTTAATTACATCTATAGGTTTTATTTTAGGATCTATTAGTTTTTCTAATGTTTCTTCTACTTCTATTTTATTTAATTTATTGATATCTTTTGACCATAAAACATCTAAACAATGACTTATAGCATCATATTTAGTATATTGTAGTGTATTTTCAGGTAAAGATTCTATAAATTTAGATTCGAATTTAGTTTCTTTAGGTATATAAGATTGAAAATTTAATTTATTATTACCCTCCCAATATACTGAATGAGAAGTAGCTGTTGCCCCTGCTGCTGTTGTTGGATAACAAATTATAGGATTATTAGATAATATTTTAGCAGTATCAATTACTGCTCCCCCACCTACAGCTATAACTTCTTCATATTTACCTTGTAATTGTAGTATGTCTTTAGTAGGGGGATTATTTACTATAAATTTTTTTCCTTCTAAGAAATTTTGTGTTGAAGGTGAACAAACAATTAAAGACATGATTTAAATAATTTTTTATTTTCTATCGAATTTATTCCTACTCTAGGAAGTTTACCATCGTTAGATATTTTTATTATCTCATTAACACCTGGATAATTGTTTTCTAAATTAGAACATTTATATCCTCCTACAGATTCGTGACACCCATTATCTAAAACATATACAAATAAATTAGATAAATTATAATCTCTTATAGTATGAGTAATACCTAGATGCATTAATAATGCACCATCCCCACTTAAAACAACTACGTCTTTCTTTGTATTTAATGCAATACCTAATCCAATACATGGGGCTATACCCATACTTCCTTGCATGTATAATATATTGGGAAAAGAAGGAAATTCATTATAAACTGCCCTTGATATATAACCTGTATTTGTTACATATAAAGAATTAGCTCCATGAGTTTTAAATATTTTATGTATTGCTTCTTTTCTACTTAACATTGTTTTCTCCTTTTATTATAAAGTAATTTTTATATCCTATAGCTTTTAATATTTTTTCATCTGTCTCACCCATTACTTTATGTTGTTCAAGAGTGTGTCTATGGCCTATAATTAATAAAGGTTCTACTTCAAAGGGCATACATAAGCTAGTTAATGGGTTTATAATATTTCCTAATCCTGAATTTTGTAAATATACACATGATTTTTTTCCTGTTAGTTCAGCTCCAAAAGCTATTCCTATAGCTTGTCCTTCATTAGTAGCTACTACATGTTCAAATTTTGACTTTAGTATATTATTTTGAAAGTCTTTTAAAGCACTATCAGGTACTCCTGTAAAGAAGTTATATCCTAGATTTTTTATGTTTTCAAATAGATTATTTATCATTTAGTTCCAGGTATTAAATTTAATATTTCTTTTATACCCATACAATAATTGTCACTTGCTTCTTTACTTCTTTTATTTTTAAGAATTGATTCAGCTGTTTTAACCATTGCAGGATAAGCACTTCTTAATAAATGATTAGCATATATAACAACATTAGCACCTTTTTCAATTAAAATATCTTCTGTTACTGAATTATAAGATGAAGGTACTGTTATTAAAGGTACTTTTTTATTAAATTTACTATATGCGTCACAAAAATCAAAAATTTCTGTTGGATCGTCTTCTTTACTATGAATCATTACTCCATCAACCCCTGCATCAATATATGCCTTAGCTCTTTTAAGTGCATCTTCTAAACCTGCTTTTAATATTAAGCTTTCAATTCTAGCAATAATCATAAAATCATCTCCTACTAAGGAAGATTTACCTATTTTAATTTTTTTAGAAAATCCTTCAATTGAATCTTGTGTTTGTTTTACATCAGTACCAAATAATGAATTCTTTTTAAGCCCCACCTTATCTTCTATAATAACTGCTGACACACCTAATCTTTCTAAAGTTTTTACTGTAAATGCAAAATGTTCAGGTTTACCTCCTGTATCACCATCTAATATAATTGGTTTAGTTGTTACTTCTAACACATCATTTAATGTTCCATATCTGTCAATTAATTCAATATCTGGTTTTCCTTTAGCTGTTGAATCTGTTAAACTTGACATCCATATACCATCAAACTCATTATTTTTATAAGATACATTTTCAGCTATAATACCTGTTAATCCATTATGTGCTTCTAGTATTCTTACTATTGGTTTGTTTTCTATTAGACGTTTTAATTTCTTTTGTCTTATTTCAGGTGTAGTACCTATTTCTTTTAAAGAATTATGTAATTGTGTTGATGATATACCTTTAGTATAAGGAACTTCTATTAATTCACCTCCCCATTCAGAAAGGGCGTCTATTACTTTTTGTCTTGTACTTTTTTGTACTCCTTGTTTCCAATCATCTCCATGTAAAACATAATTAGGTTTATAACGATATAAATTATCAGTATAATCTAAAGTATCTTGAGGTACAACAGAATTAACATATTTTATACCTTCAATTACTTCTTTTCTTTGTTCATATGTTAAAGCAGGTAATCTTTTATAACTTGCTATAGCTTTATCTGTAAGAAGTCCCACTGTTAATTTTCCATACTTACTAGCTTCTTTAAGTATATTCATATGTCCCGGATGTATTAAATCCGCACTCATTCCTACGTAAATTGTTTTTTCCATATTATTAATTTATTGATGAAAACTTTCCATTAACCCAACCATGAGTCATAACGGGGGTTTTCCAATCCCCATACGTTTTTTCTAAAAATTCTTCTGTTTTATTTAATATATTGTACTTTCCATTATTTAAAGTAATAGTGTCAAATTTTTCAAAATGATAATTTGCTACTTCTACTTCTTTATTATCTAAGAAAAAATGGTAGTTTCCTTTATTGTTTTTAGCAACAAATAAAAGATCCATATAATAACCTTCTCTATAGAAACTAATTGTACGGTCGTTATCTACTATTCTCATTATATGCATGCCTTGTTTTTTTAAATCTAAAAATAGATCTTTAGTAAATAATTCTTTATTTTTTTCAAGAATATAAAAATCATCATCATGATCATGAGGTATTAAACTTTTATCTCTAAATGCTCCTAATAAAGTCCCAAAAGCTAAACCAATATCTATATTATGTTTTTTAAAAGTAGAAGATAATATTTTTATATTTTCTAAACGTTTTTCTATAGAATTTTTTGTTTTATAGTTTTTATTTCTAGGAAACCAATAATTAACAAAATGCTGATCTATTCCTTTAAATATTTTTTCATCATTTGTAGAAGATCCTAATCTACCATCTATTACAATAAAATCTTCATTAAAGTTAAAAGTACGTGTACCTGATAAACCTTCATACCAATTAGGTAATATACTTCTATCTAGAGTTTTTTCTGTGTATTTTTCTTTGTTTATATTAATTTCTTTAAAACCTATACTATAACCACTTTCTGGTCTTATAGGATTGGATTGTTGTATAGGTCTTATTAACTTATCTCCTAAAGTAAATATATTTCCTGCATTTTGGGATTCTGGATAATATACAAATCCTTCTTTACATTCAGGATGAATTGACCATTGGTTAATAGGATTTTCAGAATATAAAATTAATAAACCATCATCTGCAGATGTTCCTACTCCTTGTACTCCTTCTGTTTCATAATTAGCATTACGATATGTTTGAATAGTGCTAAATAAGAACCAAGTTTCTTTATGTTTATATATTATAGGATTATATATTTTTATATTTTGGCCTATTTCTTTATATAATTCCCATTTATAAGGAAAATCTGTTGATTTGTATATCTGTAAATTACCTTTAGCGCTTTCTGGTATCATGTATACTTCTTCCTTATATTCAAAAATACAAGGAGAAGATAAATCATAAGGTTGGTTTAAGGCAGTTGTAGGAGGAGATACTTTCATATCTTTACTTATAGAACAGTATTTTATTATTCCATTATCTACAAAAAATATATAATTAGTATTATTATGTTTATATATAAAAGGACAAGAATAATTTTCTCCTTCATGGGTAATAAATTTTGATAAATCATTTAGATTAAATATATCCCCATTATTATTTTTTATAGCTGTTATCCATTTAGTATCCATTATATAGCTGCTCTCCTAAATTAAATTGCCATTCATAATCTATATCAAAACATTCTAATTCATCCATTACATGTAATTTTATGTCTCCTTCTTTTTGAAAATCACCCATCCATATATTATTTTTTATAGTATCCATTCTACTAGCATATAAAACATGAGCTGCTTCATATACAGGTTCAACATATTTAGTGTTCATAATTGTTAATCCTTTAGGCCATGGGGTAATTAATTTACCATTTTTATCCCAATAATATGTTTTTTTCTCCCAAACACTAAATAAACCATCTTCTTCTTGGTTTATGTATGTTTCTATAAAATTATCTATAGTTTCAGTTTTTAGTAAAGGTGAACAACCATTTACTTTTATTACATATTTAAATGGTAATTTATCATGCCATTCATATATTTCTTGTAAACTTGATTCAGCATTTGCTGATTTTTCACTTCTATTATAAATGTTAACATTATGTTTTTTAGCTATTTCTATTAATTCTGATTCATAAACTGAAACATAAAAATTATCTTTAGGGATTATTTTTGATGCTAATACTTTTTTTATTGCTATTTCAAATAAATTAGTATCATTAAAAGGTTTTATCATTTTTTGAGGAACCCTTTCAGAATTTAATCTAGCTTGAACAACAACTAATACATCTTTTATATCCTTCATAACTTAATATTAATTTTTCTTTCATCAACAGTTAATTTACTTATAGATGGATTTTCATATATTGAATCCCCTTTAATATGTGTTGTAGATACTTCTTCAATTACACATCCATTTTTTGTTCTAAATGAATGATTAACTTTTCTATTAATTAAAATAGGTTTACCTTTTTCTAATTGAATATCTCTACCATTTAAGTTTAAAATACAATCTCCTTTAAGTAATTCAAAGCATTCTTCTTTTTGTAAA
>Ga0187218_1000572_pt1 | contig 11506 bp, 10 predicted proteins | sample 14SPOviralmetaG_FD_130167 | JGI IMG/M metagenome (GOLD analysis project Ga0187218, IMG submission 130167) | Marine viral communities from the oligotrophic San Pedro Time Series (SPOT) site, San Pedro Channel, CA, USA - 14 SPOT_SRF_2010-08-11... | ecosystem: Environmental > Aquatic > Marine >...
AAATTATCATCCACCATGATGGAATTCATGTCAACAATGTCGGGGTCTTGATAAATCCTAAGAATGAACTCCTTAGCATGGATGAGACCAATATCCATATAAATAGCACCAATGAGGGCTTCAAAAACATCCTCAAGAATTTTTGGATTGTTATTCCATTGGTTGCGCATACCCTTTTCATCCATAATCACAAGTTCGTTTAAATTGAGTGTATTAGCAATCTTAGCTAGGGTTTCACCACGTACAAGCTTTGTACGAGCTTTGGTGAGGAACCCTTCTTGACGACTTTCGTAACGATCAAATAAAAACTTAGTGATAACAAACCCTAGTACGGAGTCACCAATAAATTCAAGTGTTTCAAAAGATTCTGTAAACTGCTCATATTCTTTGATGGCAGATTTATGTGTAAATGCCTTTTGGTACAAATCAAGATTTTTGATCTTTGTACCAACAAGTTCTTCAATTCGTGTCTTATCAACAAAGACAACCATGTTTTATTATGTTTATGTTTTTATTTTTTAAGCCTTCTTAACGTAGTGAGGAGAAAGGTACTTCTGGAGGTTAAGGTAAGTAACAACAACGTCGGCGGGAGGAGCAAGAAGGTCCCGAAGCTTATCGTCGAGAATAATCTGGCGGCCGTTCTCTGGGTGCTTAAGACCCTTCTCAGTGATGTACTTGTTAACGAACTTGGTAACCTCTGAGCGAGAGATGAGATCTCCTTCGGGGAGGGCGAGAAACTCACGCAACTTAGGTGTGATTTCCTGCTTTCGGTTGAATCCGTTGTTCTCGGCACGCTTCTTGGCCTTCTCACCGTCAGGATCCTCCTGAGTGTTCTTAACCTTGCGTACAAGCTTAGTGAGATTCTTTACATCGTTGCGGAGGGCGGCAATTTCGGTCTGGATAGTTTCAAGAGACATTATATCTTTCTTACGGACGTAATCTTTAAGTCTAGATGAAAGAGACCAATAAGTACCACAATACATAATAGAATTGATATTGATACTTCAACAGGTTTAAGGTTCTCAAGAACATTGCGCTGGGTTGGACGGTCTATGAACCTGAATGGTTGACGAGAACCATCGTCAGGGCATCCACCAAAACAGCAGTCTTTGGGACAGTGGACAACATCAGGTCCCCGTCTGGTACCGCAGAACTGATTGGTTTCACCTTTGTATGCATAGCACCTACATTCGTCGATCACTCTACAGACCATATTATTATATCACGATATAATAATGGACGATCAAATCTATTCGAAATCTACCATTGAAAAATTCTTAAATGAAAATTTACTTTTCAGGGATGCCAAACTGAAGAAGTATTATGATAGGAATTTACAGAGGGACCTCGGTAAATTTAGGAGTCGGGTTCACAGTACCCACTCTAATAAAGATTTTGAAAGAGTCATATATCTTCTCATAACAGACTCCCTTAGGGATGTCATCCTAGAGACTGTTGGTGAACTATCAGAGTATATGAAGGATATGGGTGACATCATCGTGAGTGGAGGTGAAGCTTTCAATTTATATGTGGATTTCAATGACAGAATAGTCACACCCGATATAGATGCAAAGTTTGTCCCCCGTATGGCTGTAAATCCAAAATACTTTGGAAAACTTCAAGCAACTAAGTTATTATTATGGAACAGATTGGGTGAGATATCTAAACGCTTGAATACCCGAGTGAGGAAACGATTCGTAAATATGAAAAAGAAAAACCCTAAGCTTTTCAAGTTTTTGGGTATAAGTCTAAAACCCTCTGGTTCAGTTGTATCTCGTCGGTATACTCTCATAAAGAAGAAAAAGGGGGGACTGGGAAATAAACCAGTGAAAGGTGACGTATTTATCGATGTAGAACTGTTTGCACTCGATACAAACTTGCGCTTCTTTTCTCCAAAGACTGGTAAAATTGAAGATGTTACACTTGGAGGTATGCTCGATATCCCATTCATGCGACCTAAGGAGTTTGGGTACGAGGTAGTTTTATCTAGACGTAAAGGTATAACGTATAAAAACTATGATACGGGTAAACTAACTGTAAGTAACAAAGTATACGTGGCGAGTAAAGAGTTTCTAATTGAAGATATTTATTTGATGAGTAAGTTGAATCTTCGTCCAGATAAGAAGGCCAAGGATCGTTTACGTCTCGCAAAACTTGGTCAATTATTTGACAAGAAAATCAAAAATTCAGATTCTATAGATGATGTATTCAGGCGTGTAAGATCTAAGATTATTAGAAAAGCCCCAGCCACGAAAAAGAATGGACGCGTTTCTATGAACAAAGCAAAGCGTGTAGATCCATACAAATACAAAAACTTTACGACTAAACCATCAGAGGAGAAGTTATCAAAACAACTCGTTCAAGGATTAAAACCAGTTGTCGGAAATGCTAAAATTAATGGATACACAAACTCATCGGGTAACAAAAAACTTAATTTGAAAACACTGAAATGGACTAATGTCAAGAACAATTCTTACGTAAAGAATGAGTTTAAACTCAGGGCAACAAATGCGAAGAATTTACCAAAGAATTTCAACGTTTCGAATACTTTATATGGTTACAAACCCAGGAGAAATACATGGGTCAATAAGAATGTGCTTAATAAATCCGCCGCCATCCCGTTTGTTGGGTTAAAGAAATGAAACCTAATATAGACATAAATGATTTACAACACCCCAGCCAAGGGTGAAGATGGACTCTATTTCGTAAAGGTTCTCAGTGATGAGAAGCGTAAATGCCTTGTTCAGCTAAACAAGGTAAAAATTACTGACGTGTCAGGCGAGGTCGTATTTGATGTCGTTTCTGATGCGAATACAAAGAAGATCGGGGACATCGATGAAGGAAATCTTGCGGCAGCCCTTGAGAACTGTGAGAGTTGGTTTGGTAAGAAACTCACAGAAAGTGTCATCAAGGGTGCTTACACTTCCAACCTCGATAATGGTGCGATGACCTGCGACCGCCTTGAGGTCACCAAGGTATACAACGCACAGCAGGAGCCCGTCGATTTTGACTCACTCCAGACAGGTAAGAATTGTAATGTCATTCTTGAATTTGCCGGACTTTGGTTTGCCAAGAAGGCTTTTGGTCCAACATGGAATGTTGTCCAGGTCAAGGTTCACCCAGATCCCATCCTAGATGTATACCCAGACCAATATGCATTTGTCGATGAGGAGGACGAATAAAAAAATTGTTAGTAATATATAAAAGATGTTCGGTTTAAAAAAGGGTCGTAACCAAAATATTGTTATGCTCCTCGCCGTAGCTGCCCTCATTTTTCTTCTATTCCAAATGAATTCCAAGTCTGGTTATGCCATTGTTGAGCGTGAGTACTCCGCGTTCGGTGCTGCCCCAGCCGCTGGCCCCGCCGCTGCTCCTGCCGCCGCCTCCAATGGTTGCGGTATGGACAAGGGTACCGGCCTTGCGTCCTCCCTCCTCCCCCGTGAGGTTGCCTCCGACGAGGATTTTGGACAGTTTGCCCCAGAGGACATCCTCAAGGGACAGAACTTCCTTGAGCCCCGCGCCCAGGTTGGCTTCCCCGAGACTGTCGGTGGTGCTCTCCGCAACGCCAACCAGCAGATTCGTAAGGATCCCCCCAACCCCAAGGACCCCTTCGTATGGAACAACTCCACCATTGTCCCCGACACTATGCAGCGTGGTTTGTGCGCTTAAAGATTAAACAATAATTAGATATAACAATGTCTTCTGTTCCTAATGAACTATCTGAGAGCGTTTCAAAGCTCGTAGACCTTACAAAACAACTTTCTGAAGCAAAATCTGATATCAAAGTCCTAAACCAGGAGGAGAAACGCCTTAAGGAGGTAGTTAAGAAAAATATGGTTTCTCAGGGTATTGATACCATCAACCTCAGAAAAGGTAAAATTAGCATTCGCAAATCAGTCCGAAAGGCGGGTATGAATAAGGATGCAGTGAGAGATGGACTTTTAACATTTTTTAATGGAGACGAAGCGAAGGTCGAAGGGGCCTTAAATGCCATCAAAGATGGACTTAAAACAAAGGAATCTACTTCTATTTCATTAACTGGTATAAAAGATAAACCCGAGAAGGAAGATAAGTAAATAAACATGGTTTGGAGCCAATACGTATACGAAGCCAATAACGGATTTGACCCCGACGTCAGTGATGACGACGAGTTCAATGATGAACACACTCCTCTGAATATCGAAGACTGGGAAGTCCAATACTCAGACGAACTAGGCCACATGTGGAACAATATCCGTACACTCTTGTATGATGCCCAAATTGAGCATACAGGGCAATTTTGTGATTTTGTCGAATTTTGTTACATTGAACATGACACAAATTTGACACGCACAACATGGGAATATCAGGAGCAGACAATGTGGTATGAAGAACGACTTGCTCACATTTGGAAAAATGTCAGGCGTAGTATAAACGAGAATAGTCTCCATGAAAGAATGTTGCGTGGTGCAACGTTTAATGATTTTACCAACTTTGCGAAAAATTATATGAGTGTATATTAAATGCTCCCAAACCTTACATCCCAGAAGGTTGCCATCCCCGCTGCTCTTTTTCTGGCTCTGAGCCCCGGTCTTCTTTTGACTACCGACGGCTCAAAGGTTTCTCTCATGAACCGAAAAACAAGTCAAATGGCCATATTCTTCCACGCTCTCGTGTTCTTCCTTGTGTACAGTCTCATCGCCAAGGCTATGGGTCTCGTCCTCACTCGCAACGACCTTATCGTGACTACTGCGCTATTCCTTGTGCTCAGCCCCGGTCTTCTCCTCACTCTCCCTCCCGGATCCGGTGGGGTGCTTCGGTCTGGTCAGACCAGCCTGAATGCGGCTCTCGTTCACTCGATCGTGTTCGCGATCGTATTTGCGCTTTTACGTCGCCAATTTCCTCAGTTCTATTAAGTAGGAAGATGAAATATCTCGTGTTGGGTCCAGCTTCAATGGGTATATTTTCCCTTATAGGGTCCCTAAAAGCACGAGAGACAAATCTCGTTGATGTTAAGGAAATATCCGGCTCTTCCGCTGGTGCAATCTTAGCATTATTTTTAGCTTTGGGGATGTCCGTTGATGAAATTCTAGAAACTTCACTTTCATTGAATATCCCCAATTTTGTTAAAATACGTATAGGCTCCTTTTTTAACAAATTTGGTTTTGTTGATATGGGACCTATACGTAAAAAACTTGTAGAAATTTGTGGTTCAGACCCTACATTTGAAGAAATAGATATGAAACTGTATATAGCAGCGTTTTGTATGAATACATCGGAGACTGTATACTTTTCTAAAGATACACATCCAGATATGAAGGTAATAGATGCAGTGTGTATGAGTATGGCAGTGCCTTTCATATTTGCATGTGGTAAGTATAATGGTGAGACTTATGTAGATGGCGGTATGAAGGAGGAATACCCATTGACACCATTCTTTGATAAAAAACCGCACGAAGTTACGTGTATAAAAATTAAGATGAATCGTATATATCAAGAAGATATACAAACACCCAAAGAATTTGTAGATTGTTTAATTCGTTCTGCACTTTCTAACCGGGTACAGTACAATACACCAATCGAACTTATAGAAATTAATGTCGGGGACACTGACGTATTTGATTTCAATATGAGTTATGAAGAAAAAATACAATTATTTAACAGAGGATATACTTTTTTGTCAGCTTAATATAGATGGATGTGGATACATTCAAAATAAGGCTGACTGCACTTCCTTTTCTTAGTAAGGCAGACGTGGCGTCTTACCAACAGAGGGTTCAACAAGGAAGGTTATCCCCTGAAACCATTTTCAGAGAAGCTGTCAGGGTAAATAAGCAGAGAAAGGCTAAGGAGATTGTCAAGAAAAAACGAGAATTTCGCACTATGATTGCTGATATAGATCTCGATTTTTGGGACCGTAGAAGTCTTATTAGACTTATTGACGAAAAGACAGTTCTCGTTAGACTTAAAGCTCGAGCTGATAAACTTGTGAAAATACGGCAAAGAGAAGATGTGGGTAAACGGCGTGGGAGACTTGCAAAGTTCTTAACAGGTCTTAAAATAGACCGAACCGAAAAGGATAAACTTCTTGAAAGATTTAATAAGGGAGACAGTGTCCAAATACTCACTCAGAATGCGATATCTCTTCAGAAGAAAAGCGCGTCAGAATCCGTATCAAAAGACCGTGAATTTTTGAAAAAGTCAATCAGTCGTATTGGTATTAGTAAGACTTTACAACTTGGGATTATGTCTAAATTTAAACCAGGTAAAGATTCTGTACAAAAACTTATCGAAGAAGCAAAACGTCTAAAAACAGTATCTGGAAAACGAACAATTGGTGTGAGAAAGGGTGAACTTTCTCAATTGGCTAAAAAACTTGAGGTGGCTGCAAACTTTTCTAAACGGATCGCGGCTGTGGACACAATAGAAAAGGCTGACGCCTTGAAAGAAACAATCGAAAAAACTGGTGAAAAGAAACGTGTCAATACGATCAATAATGAAAAAGATGTGTTGAAAAAGATTGTAAATGAAATTGGTATTCAGGGTTCATTCAGTGGTAGTATCGCAGCTATCAAAAATAAGGTTGAACTGAACGCGGTTAAATTAGATATCGTTGAGGCTAGTAAGGTTGCACTCGCAAAACTATCCAATGAAAAGAATGTCTCTTCTGATTTTTCTAGAGCCATTAGTTCACTCGTGTTCATAGATCGTCTTGTCCCTCTCAAAAAACAAATTGAAAATGCTGGTCTTAAAATGAATGATACCAAAAAACAAAAGAATATTGAAGCTCTCACAAAGAATAAACAGAACTTCATAGAATTCGTCAAGAAAAGTACACTCCCTTTAAACAGACAGCAAGTATTTATTAACCGAATGTCATTGGTAAAGGTTGATATACCCAAGTTGCGTGAAGATGTTATTGAATTAGAGAAGAATCTTAAAAATACTCAACGAAAGAAGGAACTTAGCGAACTTGGTGCTTACATTAAGTTTAAAAATATTAATAAAACAGGACTCATAAATAAATTCAAGACTACTAATATTTCACTCATTAACATAAAAAAGGAAGTTGATGACCTCATACAAAAGAAAAAGAATCTCCAAGCTGAAAAGAATAATTTAACTAAAAAGGCTAAGAGAATTTCTCTGAATTTGAATATTACGAATAATGTGAAGGGTGCGCGTGAAAAGATTGAAAATGCATACAAAAAGAAAATTCAAAATAATAAAAAACAACTGTCAAATTTTGCTTTACAAGCTAACATTAGTGCGTTAGGTAATTTAACCAAAATCAGCAATTTAAACACACTTAACATGGCAAAAGAAATGGTCAAACAGGAAACGAAGAATAAGCTTTATGCTATAGCCGCGACATTAAATGTCGGTCCAGTTTTGGTATCTAAAATTGGTAGTATAAATACCATACAAGATGTTAAAAATGTTTCACAAGGGATCAAATCTGCTATTCACAAACGAACTAAAAATATGAAAAATCTCACTGCACTCGCGCACACGAAAAATACAGCTTATGTTCGTCAATTGGAAACTAAACAGAAAAAAATTAACGAACTCGTAGGTCATATGACAAATGTGGGGTTGCCACCAAATGATCATGTATACTTCATAGAACAATATACAGTCTACAACAAACCAATCAATACGATAAAGAAGGAAGTAAATGAACGTTTTATTAAAATTTTCAGGGCACAGAGAGATCAGGGATTACCAAAATTAATTGAAGAACTCCAAAAATATGAACTTGATGAATCGAATATAGAACACATTGTGAACAAATACACAAAAACATATATCGCATCAAATACTTTACTCAATGAAGCACAGGTTATAAAAAATATGCGTACGCAAGAAAGATGGGTTGAAATAGAAGAAGAATTAATTAGTTATTTAGATAGATTAACACTAAAACCAGAAAACAGAAGAAAAATTACTACAGCACTCAGCAGTTTCTGGGTCGATTTTGGACCACTTAAGAAATCTGCTACAAACATGGCGATTAAAACTCGTAATGAACCCCGTGCTCTAGGACGAAAAGAACTTGAAAATCATACCATTAAATTTGGTCTCAATCGGGTCAATAAATTTCAAATTCTTAGAAATTACAATCAAGGTGCGGTAAATTTAAACACTCTCAAGGCGGGTGTCGAAAATCTGAAAGGTATGAAAAACGCTCAAAAGAATATCATCAAGGCGGCTAAACTTAACCAGAATTACGCTTTCAAAACTTATTTAACTAATAATTTGGGTCTTAATTCTAGTAACGAGAAAGTCAAGAAATTACTTAACAACTATAACAAGTATCCAAACTATATAAATAATCATGTGTCTAAAGCTAACACACTAAAAGCTTTGAAGAATGAAAGGGTGAGACTGAAAAATAGCGCTAAAATGTTACCCATGGATGAGAAACGTAATAAAAGAATCGAGAATATTAAAAATACTAATGATGTTGCACAATTAAATAGTGATATTTCTAATGCATATATAGGTATTGTTCGTAAAGAGATATCAAATATGGTATTACAAAGTGGGGTCAAGGCTAATATAAATACAGGTCAGATTAACAGTTTACAGAAAGGTGAAGAAGTGAGGGCAAAGCTTATGAATGCAATTGAACGAAAAAGAAATCAAGAATTTGCATCTCTTCAAAATGCAGTAAAAAATATGACACAAGAAAATAAAACAACACTTTTACAAGAATTTATTACACAGAATATACCAATTGATAAAATGTTAAAGAAGGTTACAGAACTCAAACAGACACGAGCTATAGAGGCATACAAAAACAAAAGGCGTCAACTTTATGATTATATGAAAACACAACTTAACATGAATGTGAATGATAAAAAAACCATAATGAATGAATTCAATAACACCGGTACACTTGCAAATATGTTGAACAAGGCTAGAGTATTGAAAAATACTCGAGTCGCAGAAAAGATTGCCGGGGATAGACTCAAAATTGAAAAAATCATTGAACCACTAGAACTCAATGAAGCTGATAGAAATCTGATACTTAAAAATTTTAACACTAAACCTGGTACTGTGTTGTCATCTGAAACTAAAGCTAAAGCACTGAAAAAGAAGAGGAATGATGAAAAAAGAGCTAATGAACGTGTACAATTATCCAATCATCTTAAATCCCTCCGTCTAAGTGAAACTAACACCACTAAGATTTTAAACATATTTGACAGAACACCAGAAAAGACGTTAACCATGTCAAAATTGAACGCGACTGGTTTACGTAAACAAAGAAATCGAGAATCCCTCACCGAAACAATGAAGACGCTTATTTTAACCGATGCTGTTAAAACTGAACTTCTTAAACGTTTCAGGGATAAACCAGGAGACCTGAATATACTTATCAAGAAAGCTAGACAGGTAGACCAAAAGGCAAGAAAACAGTTAGATTTACAAAAACAAACCCGAAATTATGTGGTGTCTTTAAAATTAGGAAATAAAGATACACCGATCCTTAAAAAGATTACAAATACACTCACACCCCAAACAGCTAAGGTGATACGTTCAGAGGCTGAAAAAATTAGACGTGAACTCAACGCTGAAACAGTGGATAAAAAGCGAACTGAGATTAGAACTTTCATGAACAAAACCACTATCACAGCTGGTATGAAGAGAACATTCGCTATGTCTGTAAAACTTAACACAGATTTAGACGCCCTTAAAAGAAAGATACAAGCTTCTGAAATTCTAGTTAAAAATGCAAGGGGTCGGGGTGGTCGTCTCAAAGCTGAACTCAAAACATATCTTAACACTCTAGACCTAACTAACGAAGAATTAAAACGTATTGAAGGAAGTGTAGGTGCCAAAACTAAAAATTTAACAGTTTTAAAACGAAAGGCTCGAATTCTATCCGAGAGAAAACAAGTAAAGAGACTTCGAAGCCAAATGAGAAAAACTATGAATAGAAAGGCTACTATAAAGAGAGAGTCTAACAACCGTCAGCGTGCGATAGATCGTACAAAAGCAGCCAAAGCTTTCAGAATTAAGAAAGAAGAACTTGAAAAAATTGTGAATAAATTACCCCTAAATTCTAATGATAAAAAGACGTACCTGGATAAACTAAAATCACCAAAAGCACCACTTAATGGTATAACCAGAAATCTTAAGAAGTTTGTCAAAAACGCTAATATTTCTAATAAGAAAAAAGAAACCTATATAACGGAACTAAAATAAATGTAGATTTCTACAGACAAAACTTTTTTGTCAGTTTAATATATAAAATGGACACGTGTGATCCAAACGCGGAAATAGCCGATCTCAGAAAACTCATTAAGATGAATACTGGGCACTCTATTAAACTGACAAGAGAACAGATATGTCAAGTCTACGATGACATCCAGGGAGGAAAGTTACCCCTACCCCCTCTGGTTTTAGACTCGAAAATGAGTTATTTAATCGATAAGAAATCGCCATTAACTCCTAAAGATTTTGATACTTTATTCGACTCTTCGTCGAAGCGTACCGACTTAAAGCGAATTGCACGTAAAGTTGGTCTAGTGAAGACCGAGCAAATGACCAAGAATCAAATTTTTGATGCTATCGGTAAGCGCTTGAGGTACATGAATGTTCATGAACCTATTAAAATCTCGAGAAAGCGTCTCTTATCCAGTAAATCTAACACAGCAGCGAACAACGCAGCAGTGAACAATCTGGGGTTGAACAACGCAGCAGCGAACAACGCAGCAGCGAATAATTTAGGGTTGAACAACACTGGAAACAGTGGGAACAACCTGGGTTTGAACAACACAGGAAATACAGGTTTGAACAACACAGGAAATACAGGTTTTAACAACACTGGTAATAATGTGAATAGAAATAGAAATAGAAATTTCAACAACTCTGCATTTAACAGTGGTGGGGGATCTAATAACCTATCAAATAATGCTTCCAGTAAACCCAATTCTAAGGTTTCATTCCCAAATAAAAGTTTGTTCGCGACAATGAACAAACCGGACTTTGCGAAGAATCAACAGAATATGTCCCAACCCAAACCCATGTTTACAGGAATGATGGGAAATAAAACCCCTAATTTCGTCAATTCTAATAAGAAGAAAACTTCATTCTTTGGTGGTTTATTTGGTGGTTCGAAGAACAATAATAAGAATTTCATTAAAGCTAATAAATTCAACAAAGCAAAACCAGGTTATGTATTCAAGACTGGTAATCAGGGTCTAGGGTACTACAAAAATGATGGACCAGTTGTAGCTCAAGGGCCTCTCAAGAAACCAAATGGTTTCGGAGAGCCCGTAGCCCCTGTGGGTCCCAACAACAAGAAACCCAACAAGCCCAATAAGCCTGTGAACAACAAGAACAACAAGCCCAATAAGCCTGTGAACAACAAACCCAATAAGGTGAACACCGGTGTAGGTAACAACACCGTGAACAACAAGAACAACAAGGTCAACACTGGTGTGGGTAACAACACTGTCAACAACAAGCCCAATAAGCCTGTCAACAACAAGCCCAATAAGGTCAACACTGGTGTGTC
>Ga0187218_1000574_pt1 | contig 11484 bp, 10 predicted proteins | sample 14SPOviralmetaG_FD_130167 | JGI IMG/M metagenome (GOLD analysis project Ga0187218, IMG submission 130167) | Marine viral communities from the oligotrophic San Pedro Time Series (SPOT) site, San Pedro Channel, CA, USA - 14 SPOT_SRF_2010-08-11... | ecosystem: Environmental > Aquatic > Marine >...
TACTGGAACAATCGTAGAGTGCAAGCGTTTTAACGTAGAGTGATTTCGTAGGATGCATTTCGTAGAGTGATACATATCCGACGTAGACAGCTAATCGTAGAATGCATTTCGTAGAGTGTAAGTTTAATAACGTAGAAAGTGATTCGAAGGGCAAATTTCGTAGAGTGCTATATATTCGACGTAGAGGTGCTTTCGTAGCGTGCAGTTCGTAGAGTGTTAATATCACAACGTAGAGCGTGATTCGAAGGGTGCATTTCATAGAGTGCAACATATTTGACGTAGAAAGATATTCGTAGAGACCGTTTCGTAGAGTGTCAATTGAACGACGTAGAGAACGATTAGAAGGGTGCATTTCGTAGAGTGCAACATATTCGACGTAGACAATTATTCATAGAGTGTATTTCGTAGAGCGCAACAAATTCGACGTAGACGAGCATTCGTGGTGTGCATTTCGTAGAGTGTCAATTTAACGACGTAGAGAGCGATTCGAAGGATGTATTTCATAGAGTGCAACATATTCGACGTAGAAAGCTATTCGTAGAGAGTGTTTCGTAGAGTGTCCATTGAACGACGTAGAGAACGATTTGCAGGGTGCATTTCGTGGAGTGCCATATATTCGACGTAGACAGCTATTCGTAGAGTGCATTTCGCAGGGTCGACGTAGATAGTAAAGACTGCTACATATTCGACGTAGAGGCGTGTTCGTAGAGTGGATTTCGTAGACTGCAACGTATTCGACGTAGACGAGCGTTCGTAGAAGCGTTTCGTAGAGTGTCCTTTGAACCACGTAGAGCGTAATTCGGAGGGTTCATTTCATAGAATGTAACATATCGACGTAGACAGCTATTCGTAGAGTGCATTTCGCAGGGTCGACGTAGAGAGTAAAGACTGCTACATATTCGACGTAGAGGCGCGTTCGTAGAGCGAATTTCGTAGAGTGTCAATTGAAGAACGTAGAGAGCGATTCGAAGGGTTCATTTCGTAGAGTGCTACATATTTGACGTAGAAGACCGTTCGTAGAGAGCGTTTCGTAGAGTGACAATTACACGACGTAGAGAGTGATTCGTAGAGTACAATTCGTACACTGGATACATATTCGACGTGGAGGTCCGTTCGTAGAGCGTATTTCGTAGAGTGACAATTTAATGACGTAGAGAGTGATTCGTGACGTTCATTTCGTAGAGTTCAACATATTCGACGTAGATGACTGTTCGTAGAGTGCAATTCGTAGAGTGCAGTTAGTAGAGTGCATTTCGTAGAGTATCAACTAAACTACGCAGAGCGCGATTCGAAGGGCTATTTCGTAGAGGGCAACATATTTCACGTTGACAACTATTCGCTCGTAGAGAGCATTTCGTAGAGCGCTACAAATTCGACGTAGACTGTGTTACGTAGAGTGCAAATAAAGTATGTAGGTAGACAACTATTCGTAGAGAACGTTTCGTAGAGTGTTACGAATTTGACGTAGAACGTTTTACAGTTTGCGTATTAATAATTAAGTTATTATTCAAATGGCAAAGTAACAGTTTCCAAGATCGATTCAATGTCACCATCGATGTGCATAGTACAATTCATATATGTGTCTATAGATTCTATTTGAATCAGATCATATCTAGCATATTTAAGTTTGAGAGCATTTGCGCGTCGACTCGTGCGATCATGTCCAGGAAACAAATCAAGTTGTCGTGCGAAAAGATGGTCACTAAAATAACCCCGTTGTCGTTGGGTTTTGGCAAACGTCCACAATGCGTGGTTGATATCGAACGGAGGTGGAGACAGCGGACGTAATTGTTCATCACGACAGGTTGCGAGTGGGTGGGGTGTCAACCATCGAACAAGAGCCAAGGTGACACTGTCTCTATTGCACGTTGTATTTGCAGGATCGCGAAGACTTCTTGGTACATTGACACCTGCATGCGATAATCCACTGACCCGCACGAACATCTGCACCTAGTTCGTATACGGCGAGTAGATATAACGTACACGAAAGGTTTTTGACGTAGATGTTCGTTAAAACTACGTAGACGAAAACTAATTTGTTTCGTATACGCACATTGCAGTACGTCTACGTCGAATAGATGAAACGTACACGAAAGGTTTTTGACGTAGATGTTCGTAAAAATACGTAGACGAAAACTAACTTATTCTGTATACGCACACCGCAGCACGTATACGTCAAACATACCTGAACACTGAGTGCAGTGTCATTCTCCTTCCCTTTGATTCTTACGAAATCACGGCGCTCACGAGTGACAGTACTGGTACCAACAAGTTTACGGCATTTGTCTTCGTCATCGGCATCACTGATTAATAAACAACCGTAACATGCCCACTCAACCCGAGTCGCAAGCAATGTGATGTTTTCCCAAGTCTCTTGCATTTTCAATTTGGTTCTTAACAACGTGACCAATTCGTTTCGTGTGATCAATACCCGATTGGACAGAAAAGTGGCTCCCCACGTACGCGGGGGTTGTCCTTGCACCGGACGCATGGAAGACCAACCCTGTGTGAGTTCAGGGAGCGGTTCACGAAGACGATGACAACTACTAACAGATTCAATAAGCTGGTGTCCCTCCGGTCTAATGCTGTGCTGCTCGGCACTTGCAGAAATTAGATATTCTTCATTAGTAGTTTCCTTTTCATTGAGTTCATTGACAGCTGTCCACAACTGTTGCCTTTGGACGTATTGCAGCATGCCATCTTGAGTCACGTTTCTATCACCGTATGTCCGTGCAAACTTTGCCGCAGTCTTAATATTAGTCTTGTGACCAGCCTCCCCGACACAGGTGCAACAGGCGCCGTGATGTCCATACGTTTCCACGAGTTCCCTTGCATGCACTAGCGCGTGAGGCAAACATTTCTTACTGTACTCAAACATTCCGCTGCCACCCCAACCGCAATCAGCATCCGTGGACGCCGTGTCGGATTCTTCGGAATCCCTGCACGTAGACGAACAATTTTTGACACAGACGAAACTTGACAGGACGTAGACGAATTTGTTGCACAACATAGACGAATAATATTTCAACGTAGATGTACACTTAACATGACGTAAACGAATTAATCAAAAAACGTAGACGAATAATATTTCCACGTAGACGTACACTTAACATGACGTAGACGAATTGGATACAAAACGTAGACGGACCTTTTTGTCTTTTCAAACCTAACCGGTTCAGTGTATTTTTCTGGGTCTCTCTGATACATTACAGCCTGTCTATTGCAAGACTGTTCGTCGTGCCAGTCGGACAACTCTTCCAAAGCCATGAAGAATTGTTGGCCGACTTCTTTGAATATCACGTCTAGTTCACCGGACGTGTACGCCCGATGTCCGCGCACTGCAATCAAAATCAACTGTAAACTCGCCACTGCACGTCGAGCTGTTAACCTTATTGGTTCGTAAATGACGCGGGCATGTATACCCAACACGTGCGCCCAGTAGAATATCGCTCGGACACGTCTCTCCGCTGTCAAGTGGGTCATCTTCAACAGTTGAGGCAGGCGCGGATGTGTGACTCCAGTCCATGGATCTCTAAATTGTTGACATTGACGAACGACTTCGTGCACCGCGCCGTAGTTACTCTTGGGGACTGATTTTATCAACAGCTCAATTAAATATGTGCAGTATGCAATAAAATACACATGCATCCTCTCGTATCGCGCTAGTCCCCCAAACAGTCTTGGTCCGATACTGTCGATTTGTACTAGAGAGCGTTTGGCATGGTCAGTTAGTTTGCACCGTTTTTTATAGTTCAGACCATGCCGTGCCAAACGTTCACGGGCACGTTTTCGACGCCGTTGTAGTGGTCTTGTGTGCACTTCCTCATTTGCACACGCAAGTAGCTCCGCGATTTCTTCTGGAGAGTGACAGGTAGCCGTCCTGGCAGCACTTCGTCCCTTACGCTTGCGGCATATTGCACACGATTGGTTGTTTTGCAAGCCAAAGTATTTGACTCTCTCCGGAGTATCTAATGACATGACGCCAATTCGTGGGAAAAAAAACATCGTCTGCTCCCCTATGTAACATTGAAACCCATGTCGCGCCCGTGCTTCAATGGAATCCAGGACACGTCCGATGCATGTCTGTTTACACGGATAAAACATACGTAGATGAAATATCAAATTCGTAGGCGAACAATACAAACTACGTAGACGAACTTATACTAATTGTAGACGAAAAAATAAAACTACGTAGACGAAAACAAACGTAGATGAAATATCAAGTTCGTAGGCGAAAAATACAAACTACGTAGACGAACTTATACTAATCGTAGACGAACAAATAAAACTACGTAGACGAACTGAATGATTCGTAGACGAACCTGTAGAACATGTTGGCGAGCCGCTTTGTAGTTGTTCTGCTCCCGATATCCTTCTGGCACGGCAATGTGTGGTATGTAACCGATAAGACTAACTGTCAGAGTCGATGCCGAGTTCGTGTTCATAACTTGTACATGGATGGGTGTGCAGCTTCGTGACCCAAACCCTGTGCCGCCACCGTCCCAGTTTATGTTAAACAATGCAACGTTGCCGTGCGTGCCGACAGTAGCACACGCAGATCTTAACAACTTGCTGTACTGGATTCCCGCTCCGTGAAGTTCGTCACCAGTCACAGGGTGGTGCAATGTTCGGGGTTTCCAGTGCAATGGTATACCGCGTTTGTGCAGTGCGTTGCAGCATGTTATCCACGCATAAACGGGGTCGATACACACAAATTGTACCCGTTTACATCCAGGCAATTCAAACGTTGAAAGGTTGACAGTATATGTGCTTGTCACATTCTCCCAGAAGTTGCCAACCTTGTTAGTAACCTGAAACAAAACGTATTCACAATGTGTGATCAACCCAAACAAAAACACTCACGTAGATGTTGATATAATTGACACCTACGTCGCATAAAGCGACGTAGACGACACTTATATATACGCCTACGTCATAAAAACGAACGTAGACGTGAATAATTTACGTCTACGTTGTAAGAAACACATTGTGAATACGTGTGTGTGTGGTGTCGGGTGACAGACAGCGGTGACGATCTTCATTACATGTTGACTTAAAGTCGCGTGACCCCCCCTACCATCAGAAGACCACCGCTGCCCCGCGAGGAGGGTGTGCGTGAGGTTTCTCCCTTAAGGTATGGAAGGAGGTGTACACGACCTCCCAGCATTAGGGAGACATTGTCAAACAAGAATAGACGCGCACGCGCACGCGCATGACACACACACACCACACACACGTATTCACAATGTATTTCCTTACAACGTAGACGTAAATTTTCACGTCTACGTTCGTTTTTACGACGTAGACGTATTTATAATTGTCGTCTACGTCGTTTTTTCGCGACGTAGGCGTCAATAATATCCACATAGACGTTTATATGATTGACGTAGACGTACGTATGAATGTCGTCTACGTCGATTTTTTTAAACGTAGGTGTTAATTATATCAACATCTACGTCATTATTTTCCACGTAGACGTTTATATAATGAACGCCTACGTTTTGAAAGCGACGCAGACGAAAATTATATGTACGTCTACGTCACTTAAACGACGTAGACGAACATTTGATAAGTGGGTACTTACCCTTTGTCGCAAACCTCGACATGTTTTTGGCCACTTATGCCCTGTGGCGCTGTATGAAGTCTTTTGTATTAAGCTCTTCACCACCGAGAGAACTTTGTCTTTCGAGGTGGTGGTGGTATTTTTGACTGCATTGAAAACAGTCCAGAACTGTTTGCTACAACACTTGTGTGCTCCTTCAGCGTAACGCTGCCAGCCAAGTTGCAACTACAACGCATGCAAATGTAAGTATTGGGCAGTATTGGGCAAGCAAGATGTAACTGAAAATTTATTATTATTCGTTATGCATTTGCATTTATGTAACGACGAACCTCCCGATAATCTCGCGATAGTGCTGAAATGGGACGCCCAACATTATTGGCAATTGCCGGTGAGTGTACTGCGCGTGATTCCCCCCAAGGTTGAGGAGGTCGTCGTGCCAAATCTTGTAAACTGTATATCACAGGTTGTGTGATTGTCACACTATCATCAATGACTTCTGCGCATACACGCATGTGTGCGCCAAGCTGCATGGCGTTGCTGAATCTCTGGGAGCAACGCGAGCAAGTAGCCATTGGAACTTGCTTCGCTCTGTACTTTTGGTTTTTGTTTTTTTTTGGTTCGTACCCCCCGGGTTTTGACAAACGTTGGTGCCGTTCCAAACGTCTACGTCTTTTTAAGCCACGTCTACGTTGTTTATTGTACGTAGACGTCGTTTCTCTTTTGACGTCTACGTGATTTCTTGTTTTTTTAAAAATTCCACCCCGTGGGTGTACCCCCGGGTTTTTGACAAATGGCCGGAGAGAACATAGTTATCGTCTACGTCGTTTTAATCGACGTAGTGGTGACGCAGGTATGGCGCTCTGTTGCTCTGTTCTGCACTATTTGAATAACAACGTTCAACGTTGCATCATGGTGTGTGTGTACATGCATGCAAGAGAAAAAACAAGAAAAGAACAATGGCCTTTACTGGAGAAAAAGAACCGCAAAAAAATCCCGATAATTTTGCGCTTGGTCCGCCATTGCAAGTCGCATACGGATTGCTGCGCGACAGGTACACGCCCAAGTACGACGTTGCCGTGGGCAGCACCGTAGCGGTGTTGCTTGGAGCATTCAAGATTGGCAAGGTTGTCAAGATCGGCTTCACCAAAGGTAGAAAGGGGAAACGGTGTACAATGACTGTAGGCACCAGCAAACGCAAACACAACGCCTCTTTGATGGGTTGCGTGGCGATTCCGCCCCTGGACTCTTTTGTTCGGTGTGCGAGGGGCTTCTGGTATCAAGTGGTGGATAATACCAAACAAAAATGTTTGCTAAAGAAAGTTTTAAAGCTTTTCCCACGCGCGAATGATGTCGAAGAGGAGCTCGACGAAAACGATGTCGACAAAATGTTCAATCCCTCCGAGGAAGAGACAGGTACGTTGCTTGCTTGTTGCTTGTTTGTGCTTATTTGTGCTTGTTGCTGCTTTTGTTGCTGCTTTTGTTGTTGTTTTTGTTTTTTTATACATATATTTGAAAATAAATTTAATTTTACGCTTGTTTGTGCATGTATGCATGTGACCGCAGAGAAGAACGCTGATGTGGCCGCCAAGAAGAGACCATGTATGTTGTTTGCTTGCTTGCTTCTGCTGTAAACGACGTCTACGTCATTAAAAACCACATCTACGTCGTTTTGACAACGTAGACGTCGTTTACGTCTACGTTGTTTTAAACCACGTCTACGTGATTATCAAGCACGTCTATGTCATTTTTAAGCACGTCTACGTTGTTTTGATAACGTAGACGTCATGCACGTCTACGCCATTTCAAACCCCGTCTACACTATCAAAAAGCACGTCTACGATGACACGTCTACGTCAATCATATAAACGTCTATGTCGTTATAAAATTACGTCTACGTTGTTCTGACAACGTAGACGTCATGCACGTCTACGCTATTTTAAACCACGTCTACGTTATCATAAAGCACGTTTACGTCGTGCACGTCTACGTCATTTTGAACCACGTCTATGTTATCATAAAGCACGTCTGTGTCATTTCAAACCATGTGTACGTCGCGTTTTTGTTTCACGTGTACGATAGTCACGGGAGGTATGGCGCCACGACCCGAACTCGCACAGCGCGCAGCCAGGCATTATCGTTCAGATTTTCGTACGTCTACGTCGTTTTGAAAATAACACTCACGTTTACGTTCACGCCATTTTGAAACACGTCTACTTCATATTTGCAGCCAACGTAGAGACAAGTTTCAGCGCTACTTCGTCTGACACAGAAGACAGCGCTGCTCCGGCTGCTGCAACTATCGATGCGACTACTGGTACGTACGCCTGCGTCATTGGTGTCACGTCTACGTGGTTTTTCAATTAACGTCTACGTCGTTTTAACAGGTGGTGATAAGGCTGCTGAAACTGTTGATGCGACTTCTGGTTTGTACGTCTGCGTCATTTGTGTCACGTCTATGTGGTTATTGTTTTTACAGGTGTACGTGGTTTTGAAAACAACGTCTACGTCGTTTTTATGTTCACCTACGTAATTTTTACAGGTGATAAACCCGCTGCTGCGGCTGCTGCGACTGTCGTTGCGGCTACTAGTACGTCTACGTCATTCGTGTCACGTATGTGTGGTTTCGAAATCAACGTCTACGTGGTTTTAACAGGTGCTGATGATAGCCCCGCTGGTGCAACTGTCGCTGCAACTGCTGGTACGTCTACGTCATTCCTGTCACGTATGTGTGGTTTCGAAATCAACGTCTACGTGGTTTTAACAGGTGCTGATGATAGCCCCGCTAGTGCAACTGTCGCTGCAACTGCTGGTACGTCTACGTTATTCGTGTCACGTATGTGTGGTTTCAAAAACAACGTCTACGTGGTTTGAACAGGTGTTGATGATAGCCCCGCTGGTGCAACTGTCGCTGCAACTGCTGGTACGTCTACGTCATTCGTGTCACGTATGTGTGGTTTCAAAAACAACGTCTACGTCGACTGTAATGTCCACCTACGTAATTTTACAGGTGATAACCCTGCTGCGGCTGCGGCGACTGTCGTTGCAACAACTGGTACGTCTACGTCATTTGTGTCACGTACACGTGGTTTAGAAATCAACGTCTACGTGGTTTGAACAGGTGTTGATGATAGCCCCGCTGGTGCAACTGTCGCTGCAACTACTGGTATGTCTACGTCATTCGTGTCACGCATACGTCGTTTTGAAAACAACGTCTATGTTGCTTATAGATGACGACGAAGTTCCACACGTCTCCGAAATGGATACGAGGATGGTGCTACGCAGGGGATCAAAGTGTGTCGAAGAATTTCTGGATTACTGGGGAGAAAATCTCCCAGACCTCTCGGAGAGACCCGACATTGCTCCAGAATCTACGAGATTCTGGATGATGGCGGTAAGTGATATTATATTCATTTTTATTTCCAACCCTAACTACGTTTGATGTGTGTCAGGACAATCCGACAGCATCCTCCTCGTCCAAGCGACGAAAGAGAAAGCGAAAACGATACCCTGCCGCGCACCACAAGCTGTCGGGCATGAAGGCAATGGCGGTAAACAAAGCGATCGATTACTCGATCGCACTCAACAACTGGTGCGTGACGTTCAAAGACGAAGACGGCGTCACCATTGATTTGGTGACCCGCTGTATACTTTGCGTGTGGCTTCATTACATTTCGGAAATGGTACGTCTACGTCGTTTTGAAATTACGTCTACGTCACATCTAGAAATACGCCTACGTCATGTCTTGATACAGTCAACGTGACTTCTCGAAACACGCCTACGTCGTGTCTACATACACGTCTACGTCACTGCTCGAAACACGCCTACGTCATATCTTGATGCACGTCTACGTCAATTCTCGAAACACACCTACGTCACTTTTTTTATATTTCTTAACACATCAAATGTACGTTGCAGAATTACCATCCTATGCCGCAAACGAACGCTTGCCAGCTGGTGTTGAAATATTTGTTGATGAACAAGAAAACCTTCAGCAAGGCGTACCACGACAGGCTGTACTACTTCAGCAGTGGGTCAAAGTTCATGGAGGTTTCCGGACACCTACACAAGTGGATGGAAGCCCGAAATAAGGAGAGAGAAATATTTCTGGCAGATCCCGTTCCTAATACGCGGGCCCCACTGCGCCCCGAACTCCTAATGAAAAGGTTGGTCCTCCATGTCATTTATAAATTTACGTCTACGTCATTTATAAATTCACGTCTACGTCATCCACACAATACGTCTACGTCGTTTACACAATACGTCTACGACATTTTGAATTCACAACTACGTCATATCACACAACAGGTTGATCGACAACAACGGGTTGTTCGCCGTTCTGGGGGACGCGATCATATCCTTTATGGAGGCAAAGCCAACCCCGTATGGGAGTTTGGCACTCAAGTCTCAAAGAAACTTTTGGTTGGTGAGCCCCTACAAACGGGCGCTGACTTATGTCTTCCTTATGCGGTACATGTTGGGACACAAGTCTCAGCAACAGTGGAAGAAGTTCAAGATGTCAGATTTGAAGTTCAACACTCGTTGTTTCAAACGGTGGATTCAAACAGAGAACAAAATCTTTCCTCAGAGTCCAAAGTTTAACCAGTTACCGCCGATCTACATCGATCCTTTCGGAAACCGTCGGTCCGTGTCAACGTCATCGGAAGTGACGATCAGTGAGGAGTCACCGTGTAGACGTGTGTATAAGGTGCGTGATGACTCCACCGATGAAGACGCATAGGAAACTCCTAGGAGTTCTTCAACAAGATAGATCGTGGTTTTTTCAATTCATGTATGTAATGAATAATTCTATCTCTGTTCACAAAATGATTTCACGTGGACGATAAAGTACATGAACGTAGACGGTTAAAAACAACGTAGACACTGAAATATATTTACGTAGACGATCGAAAAAATATTACGTAGACGATTAAACAACTATGACGTAGACGGGCCAATATAATTACATAGACAATCAATGAAATTGACGTAGGCGTTACTGGTTTTTGACGTAGAGGGATAAATAACTTAACGTAGACATGATTTTGAAAAGTTCGTAGACAAATCTTTATAGATTCGTGTACAGATAAAGCAAAATTTATAGATGTGAAAAATTATTACACGTAGACAAAAGTAATCAACTGACGTAGACGTTGCATGTAGATTCACGTAGATCAAACCCAAATGACGTAGACAATAAAATAAATGTGACGTAGACGGCCGCGTAAATCTGCGCAGGCGACCCTATGAAATGACATAGACAATCGATTAAATTGACGTACACGTCAATTATTTTCGACGTAGAGGGATTTACAATCGGACGTAGACATGATTTTTAAAATCACGTAGACGAACATTGAAAACAGTGTAGACGACAAAATATTTTACGTCTACGTCAAAAAATTGTTCCTCTACTCCTTTTTCATCGATCACCCAACGAAATGTCCTCTACGAAGTGCACTCTACGAAATACACTCTACGAAATTACACTCTACGAAATGCACTCTACGAAAGTACTCATTAACCAAGTTCGTAGTGTGCGTTTCGTAGTCGTCCACTACGAAATGTACTCTACGACACACTCTACGAAACTAACTCTACGAAACACACTCTACGAAAGTACTCATTCATCAAGTTCGTAGTGTGTATTTCGTAGTCGACCACTACGAACTGTTCACTACGAAACGTTCACTACGAAGCATTGTCTACGAAACGCACCCTACGAAATGCACCCTACGAAAACAAAGTTTGTCGTCTACGAAACAAAAAATGACGTAGACGACCTCGCAAATCGACGTAGTCAGTCACGAAAAAAAGGAGTAGGCGGTTGTTTCGTCTACGTCATTTTAAGGGCCTCTACGTAGGAAAAACCCCGTACTGATGTGTCAACAATCTCACCTTGACAACAATTTTAAACGGAGGA
>Ga0187218_1000579_pt1 | contig 11429 bp, 14 predicted proteins | sample 14SPOviralmetaG_FD_130167 | JGI IMG/M metagenome (GOLD analysis project Ga0187218, IMG submission 130167) | Marine viral communities from the oligotrophic San Pedro Time Series (SPOT) site, San Pedro Channel, CA, USA - 14 SPOT_SRF_2010-08-11... | ecosystem: Environmental > Aquatic > Marine >...
GCTCTATATCGTTCCATAACTTTAGGGTCAGAAAGTTGTTGTTCAGCCCACAACTGCCCTTCTTCTCTAGCTGTCCAAAAATTATTCCAACCTGTAGATACAGTGTTTAAATAAGAAGTTTCTGAAGGTTGTAATTTAGGTTCAGCCTCTCTAGATTTCTTTACTGACGGATTTAATAACTCGTCTAAACTATATAGTTCTTTTTTAGCCAATGTATTATTCTCCTAAATCTATGTTGTATAGTTGTTCGGTAATTTCTTGTAACACTTCAGGACGTAATCCTAAGTTAGTAGACAACGATAACCACTGGTCATCTGTTATGTTTTTAATAACATAAGAAAGTTTTGCCCCTTGCAACAAGGGATTTATCTCTTGGTAATAATTATCTAAGAAAGATTTTAATTGTGGAAAGTCATTGTTTGCTTCTTCTTTTGTTAGTAGAGTGTTCACTCTTTCTATTAATTCAGGGTTTAAATCCATTGGGTCACGTTGGATAAAATCTGTAACACTAGATACAAAAGCGTCTCTTGCAGCTATATTAGCTTCTAGGTCTGCTGGACTAATATCTAATCTACCAAATAAATCTTCGTTGACTAAATTTATTAAGTCTCCTTCAGTAAATTCATCAGCAGCTATTAAAGCTGGTACTTTACCCTCTTGAACAGCCTTTTGAATAGTCATCTTTACGACTTCTTTAGGTGGTAGTAATAAAGCATTAGCTTTAGTTAGGATATCTTCTCTATCAAGTTTATTTAATAATTGGGTTTCAGCTATGCTTCTTAAACGTTTAACAGCTCCGCCTTGTCCAGCGTAGCCTAATTCTTTTAGTCCCTCAACAACACTTGGGTTATTTAAAACACCATCTCGTTCAGCCTCAAGTTGTTGAATAAAAATATCTCTACCTTTTAACCAGTCAAAATATGCGTCAGAACCTTGCTGTGGTGTAGGATTACCCTTGTGCCAGTCTAAGATTTTTGCTCTGTCTTGATTGTTTAATACTTGGTTAATTATTAGTTTTTGTTGGTCATCCTCTAATATTTCTAAAGGTTTAAATGTAGAAGCTGTTTCAATGCCTTTTCTAATATCCATATACTTCATCCAAAAAGGGTCGTCTCTAGGGTCAGGTGGATTTCCGTTTAATCTAAGAGAAGCACGTTGTTCTAATATTTCTAAAATGTCCTTAGCATGTTTTACTTGACCATTAACACTGCTTACTTCCGCCATTATTTGTTGTGGGGTCATATTATCAAACTGTCCCGACCAAGCTTGTTGTCTTAGATTTTCAATAACACCGTTGTCAGTAATAGTGTTTTCATTGTTTTCTAGCTTACCTATTTCATCAATTAAATCTCCTCTGTTATTCTTAATAGCTATTTTAATAAGAGCGTCTTTAGTATTCTGTAGATTGGCTTTATCATATATTAACTTACCGTCTCCTAGATTAAATTTATGGTCTTCTTGTTGTAAAAGGACTGCCGCATAATCAGTGAATAAATCCATTTCAAATTGTTTATCTTTTATTTTCTTTAAATTGTTCTTGTTTGCAATTAATGTAGCTTTTTTATTCTGTAACTCTTGCCACAGTTTACTGTCATCTTCATTACCTGAAGTTAACATGTTTCTTCCATCTCCTCTATCCTGAAAAAACACCTGTTCTAAATTAGAAATATCTTCTAAAGAACCCACTTGGTCAGTACCTACTTTAATATAATTTCTTGTATATTGGTTTTGTCTTGTGTTAGAAAGTATGCGACTACCTTTTTCTCCGTAAGTATGGTCATAATAATTAATACCTAAATCTACATCCCAAGATTGTGAAATTACTGTGTGTTCTTGCATATCTCTGTTAAGAGCCGCATCAGCCCTGTTAGTAGCATCTTGACTTAATTCTTTAGATAATAAACCATTCCATGTTGCCCCAAATCCTGAAGCAAAAAACTTGCCATTATTTTCTAATCCTTTAGGAACAAAGTTAGCCATAAAAGAATTTAAGTCTTGTGTCTCAGGGTTATATTCGTGTTGATTTTCTTTATATTTTAAAAAAGCATCAGAAGCGGCATACTTACCTAAATGTACTTCTTTAGTGGCTGTTGCATACATACTTTCTAATTCAGGATATTTACCTGACATTACTTCTTTTAAAGTGTCTTTACCGTGTTTAGCGTATAACTCTTGCATTTTTACACCAGCTTCTTTTTGTTTCTTTTCAATGTAAGATTCACCAAAGCCTTGTGCAGCGGGAGAAAAAGTGCTTTTTAAAGCGTCAACTACTTGTCCTAACTCAGTGTCAGCAGTTACTTTTCCTGTACCAGCAAAGGTAGTGCCGAAGTATTTATTACTTACTTTAGATTCATATGCCATTATTTACCACCTAATGTTCTTGTTGGGATTTCAAATTGACCAGCTGGTTTAAATCCTTCAAAACCACCTGTGCCTGAGCCATACGTAGCTGCCCCACTTGTGGCTGAAGCCATGTTAGATGGTGAATTTAAAGCTGTTAATCCTTTGTTGTATGCCATTCCATATGATAGACCAGCTGCTCCAATGTTTAAAGCGGTAGCTAAGCCTGATGGTTCTTGTATGTTTTTTAAATATTTAGAACGTGTCTGACCCATGTTAGCGTATGCTTGGTCATATTGATAATTAGCTTTATACATGTCTGACAAGAAAGCATTTTGAAGTTCCACATAATCTGTATCGGCTGCACCAGCTAAGTCTTGTATAACTTTGAATGAATTACCAAATCCTAAATTAAGAGCCGTAGCTTGTTTTTTACGTAAATCCATTTTACTTTTAAAATCTTCTAAGGCAAATTCTCTAGCTGCTTCTGTTCTTTCCATTTCTATTTTTTGAATGTCATTAAGATATGAAATATTAGCGTTTTGTTCAGTTATTTTATTAGACTGTCTAGTTGCTTCAGCTACTGCTTTTTGTTGCTGATGTCCCATTATAGCTTGTCCTATTTGTAGGGCAGCCATTGCTTCATAAACGCCACACATACTATTTCATCTCCTTAACCATTAATAAGAAGGGCATCTTAAGATGTCCATACTCTTTGATTTCTTCTATTTCTTTAAATCCTAAATACTTAAGCCATTTTAATGACTTGTCATTTCTTTTATCTACATAATTATACAGATAGTCATACCCTTTGCCCATGTCTTCTACCCATTGAGGGCATTGTTTTACAAATTCTTTCTTATACTTAAACAGTTCATCACTACATAACAACCAAGCTACACCCCATCCTTTTTCACTTGAAGGTACTGAGCCAAACATGCCAACAACGTATTCTTCTTCTGTGCCTATAACACTGTAGTTACGAGCTCCTATATGTTTAAAGGGCTCTAACAAGGCTACCATAGGTCGTACACCATCAGCTGCCAGTAATTCATCTTTGTCTTCATCCCGCATCTTAGGAGCTAGGAATAAACCATCTGCTACTATTGCATTTCTCACATGTGCCATTTTATACCCTCTTAGAACGTCTATGATAATAGCCCTCTACTTCTGCACTTGGTATAAACATGGGTAGATGACTGCTGCTTTTTACATTTAAAGTAAACTGTGTGTTTCTAGATTGTACTGGGACAACCAGTGTCCCGCTAGATAATGCTGGATTGTCTACACTACCTGAGAAGCCTACAACATAGCCATTCATTATAGTTGTATATGCGTCTCTAGTCTCAGGAGTAACTTCTACTTGAAAGAAACCTGAGTTCTCATAATCAAAAGATATAGTTCTAATTTGGTATCTACCTGAAGTAATAGCTATGACACCATTACCAGCAGCTTCTCTAACATATTGTGGCGAAAGTGTATATTTAGATTCATAAGGCACACCTATTATTAAACCAGTGTGGTCTCCTTCTATTGTATATGTACCACCACTGGTGTTAGTAGCTGTATAGTTTGCACCTGTAGTACTATCAACAGCTATAAGACCCGCTTTAGCTCCGTATGGTGCTGTAAATGTTGTTAAACCTGTACCTGAAGAATAAGTACCTGTTACACTCTTTTTAAAATCAACATGAACATTAAAGCCTATAGTTGAGTCAGCTAAGTTTTGTAGGTCTATCCTAAATAATTTAGTATCGGTATCTTCAGCTGCTATTAAATAAACATAGTTGTTTACAGTCATGCCACCAAGTATCTTTACACCTGTAAATGTCCACTTAGACCACGCTGTTTGTACCTTCTCTCCTCTATCAAAGAAATACTTGTATATAAACATTGTTGAAGCGTTAGTTGCTGAAGCTGTCCCTGAGTAAGGGGCTAGTTGTGAATCAGCTGTATCTGCACAAAGTACCATTAAAGTATCTTCTGTTGTATTGCTAATCATTTGATAAGCATTGTCAGGAATAAGTTTTTGTACTGCTACAGTAATATCAAGACCATCATTAGTTAGTGTGTCATTGTCAGCAAAGTATTCTCTTATAGCTGTGTTAGCATTCCTCTTCTGTGCAAAGTATGCAAACTTACCTGAAGATACAGGTGTTACAGCGTCATCTAAAGCGAATGTAGATACCTCATTTAGTATAGTTGTTAGTGGTGTAATAGTTTCACCAGCATAACCTACTTTGTATTGTGCTGTATCTGAGAATAACAATAGAGTCTCATTAAATGCTATTGAATGTTTTAAAGTATTAACTGTTGTACCTGAAGCTGCAACATCTATAGGGTCAGTGTCTAAAACTTGTGTTACTGTAGATGAAAAGAAGTTAAAGTAATCTGCATTACCTGAGAGTATTAAGTTCTCTCCTGATAATATGCCTAGTCTACTTTTAAAGAACGTTAAGTTCTGTATCTTCTGTCCAACAAAGGTAGGGTTAGGATTAGTTGTAGCGTCCCCACAGTCTCTATCCGTCCATGATTGTTTAGCAAATGTAAATGTACCATTATTGTTGTTTATTAATGCGTGTGGCATATAAGCGTCATTAACACCTAGCGAAGTAGATGGAGCTATACACTCTTCCCATACTCCATTACCTACATAGTTAACATAATAATCTGATGATGTATCACCAGCGTCACCTGTTACTTTAATCTTGTCACCATTTTTTGCATAGAAAGGCAGTTTAGTAAAATCTTGTATCTCATCTTTTATAGCATAAAGCTCACTGTTACCAGCCCCATCATGAGTTTCTACTGTGTAATTAGTGTTGCCATCTACAACTAGACCACGTAAAGATGATTGATGTTCTGTAAATGTAAACTCAGCTGTTACTTCTGAGTATGTTCCTAGCCCTTGAGTAGTACTTAAAGTAGCACCTGTGTCTGCTCTAGTTAATTTAAACTCAATACTAGAAGCACTATTCCAATAACCACTGCTTGTTCCTTTAAGAAAGATATCTATAAGCTTGCCTGTGTCTCTAAAATCTGTGTCATGGTTAGCATCACTACCATCAGGCATTTGTATAATAGCATTGATACCATAAGATAAGTCGGGGTGAGTTAGGTGTATTGCATACTCTCTACCAAAATTACTGACAGTAAACACTACATAAAAATGTTCTACTTTAGCTGCTGAAGTTGTTGAGTCAGCTATAGGTACAATAGATTTGTTAACTACAAAAGTGTAGTCAGCTATATTAACCATTTTAAAATCTTCTTTAGGATTTGTACTGGTTAAGTATGATGTACCGTCAGGAAAGTTAACAGTCTTTGAGTTACCATCTAAATCATAAACTTTAATACCACCATTATAAAATGATGTTATGTATCTATTGCTCTCATCTCTTTGTATAGACCATGTTTTAGCAGTGTTAGGTAATAGGTTAGAAGCATCTAAAGTTGCTACATATTCTAAAGGCGGTCTTTTAGATAAACCATCAACAACACTGTTAGAGCAATTAACTTGGTCTTCACCTTGATTAATTCCACGTTGAGTAGGTGTCTGCTGGCTAATGCCATTTAGAAAATTAGGTATACTTTGTGATACTACAGCCATTAATAAGTCCTTCTTGGGGGTCTATTTATTATTGAATAAGTGTTAGCGTCTCCTTCTAGTATGTTGTTGTCTTCACTTCTAGAATCAGACTGTTTAAAATTGTTATAAGCTTCTTGCTCATCAACTTGAGCTAATTCAGTTAAACCAGCGTCACCAATAAATCTAGCTGCGAATCTTCTAGCAGCTTTTGTAGTGATATAACGTCTTGCATATTCAGGTAGTTGTTCAAATAATTGAACCAATACTACATCTAGGGGAACACTTGCAGTTAATACATCTGTGTGATTATCTAAGTCATATATAAAACCATTACGTATAACTAAGTTACGGTCTCTATTAGCTGAGCCAGCGTCTGCTTGTACACAGTTAGAGGGTAGGGGGAGTTTGTTGTCAGTATCTAAAGAATAAGATACGTTGTATTCGGTGTTGAAATTCCAGCCTTCACTTTGAACAGCAAGGCTTGTCTCATTTAATATATTTATAGCGACAGCTACATCTACATTGTTAGTGCCGCTAATAGAGTTTACAGGTGCTTCTCCAATAGAAGAAAGCATAGTATTAATAGCTTGTAACTCTGTAGTTGGTGTTAATTGTGTTGCCATATATATTCCATAAAAAGAAAGAGGGCAGCCGAAGCCACCCTCTCGTTAAGTTTAAAAGAGCTTACGCTTCTTTAATACCTACAGCCGCCTCAGGACGTAGCACGCCGTGTCCCATTGCGTATTTAGCTACCATTAGCGTTCCCTGACGTCTTATGTCATATTCCATTTCAGTCGCTAAGTCCATCAATTTGACAGTACCAGCAGCTGATGGATGACATACTAGACATACATAGTTTGCTAAGTTAACCGCTTGTGGTTTAGTTCCACCAGCAGTAGCTGAACCAGCGTCAGGTAATGCTGTTGTAATGTTAGAAGAAACAAAATGTGGAGTTGGGATTAATTCAATTCCAGCAATCTTCATAACTTTACCTTCAGCAATAGAACCTTGACCGCTAAAGTCAACGTTTACAGCGTTAGTAGCGTTTGCTAATTTATAATACTCTTCAGTTCTAATGAAAGCTTTTCTGCCTTCTTTAGGAACGTAGTTATTATCCATTGTTCTAGCCGCATCAAATAATGCGTCTATCATTGCGTTAGCAGCAGTTGCGTCTGTAGCTGATGCAATGTTTGTATCAGTTAACACAGTTCCCGCTCCGTAACCTGAATCAGATACGTTTGCAGAAGCTTGTGCAGCTTGACCAATAGTTTGTAAGATGTGCTTATCTTTTTGGAAAGCTAAAGCTCTACCAATTTCAGTAGAATAAGCTCCTCTTACATCCCAGTGATTTTTCGCTTCCTCAATATTGCTAAGGAAAACTGAGCTAATTAATAAGTCATTAATAGTAATGACCTTTTCGTTGTGGTTTACGTCGTTGCCTGTGATTTCCGCACCAGCTGTATGGTAAGCCGCAGCCACTCTACCCATTACTGGGAAAGTAGCAGATTTACCTGAGCTAATAGAACGGACAGTTTCAGACCCTTGAGTTACTGAAGCTCTTTCAAAAGAAGTTAAAACTTCTCCAGCAAAAACTTTCAGAAACAGAGCGTCTTCAGAACCACCAGCGTTGACTCTACCGACAGATACTGGAGTAGCATTTGCCATAATAAAATCTCCTATGATTTAAAGTTAATTGTTTATAAAAGCCTCTAAGATTCACCCCAAGATTGTCTTCCGCAGAAGGTCAAGTTACTACTACTTGTCGGCAACAGCCACCTAAAAAGGTCGCACTGTTATGTCAACATTTCCACTTACGTAAAGCTAGAGCCTTACGTGTCGGTTTTCCATTTTTTCTCATTGCACCTTTAACACCACTCATTCTTGCACAAAAGCTTTTCTTTCTACCAGCTGCTTTAGAACCTTTCTTAGGTTTACCTGTTACAGGCGGCTTGAGATTAGCCCCAGTTTTACGTTTGTAATAAGCACGTCCAGCGGCATTTAGTCCGCCAGTTTTGCTTTGGTGTCTTTTTAAAGTCATTACTTCTTCTTCTTAGGAAAACCTTTCTTCATATTAGAATAAGATTTTTTAGATATAGTAGAGTTCTTTTTGCTTCTACTAGTTCCAGCTTTTTTACGTTTATTTATATTTGCATACAAAGACATAATTACTCCTATAAGTTACTGTTTGCTATTTTGCTCTGTACTTCAGCTTGATACGCTGGGTCTTTCTCATACCTAGCATCTTTCATTGCTTCTGTGACTTGAGCCCAAGACTCAAAACCTTTCTCACCAGTGCCTGTAGCTTTGCCTGATAATAGTTTAGGGTCACTACCTTCATTAGCATCATATCTAGCTTTAAGACCAGTGACTGCTAACTTAGTTGTTTCCATGTTTCCACTATTTACAGCTGAGTTATAAGCTTCTATTTCAGCATCAGTTAAATTCTCTTTAGCCCATCCAGTCATAGCTTCGTAACCTTCGTCACCACCAGCTATTCCTTTGATTTCTCCTGATTGCTTATCTGCAACCGCTTGTTGTCCAGCAATAAACTGGTCTACGTATTCTCTACTAATACCCGCTTTTTCTAAAGCATCATAAGACTCTTGAGCTAATTCACCTTTCTCAGCATACTCAGCATTTAGTGCACCCATGTCTAGACCAGCAGCTTGAGTAGCTTTCTCAGCTATCTCTAAGTTGTTGTCGTCAGCTTTAGGTTCAGATGTAGACTCCTCAGCTTTAGGTTGTCCTAATTTAGATTCCAGTTCCTGATATGATTTAGCCATATCTTCTACTGAATTAAATTTCTCAGGTAAACCTTCAGGTCTCTCTGTTTTTAATACAGGTTCAGCAGTCTCTGCTGTTGTTTCTTCTGCTTTAATTTCTACTTGTTCTACCATTTGTTTCTTCTCCTTTAATTATTCAGGTTTTGTTAAGTTGTTAGCAACTTGTGGTACAGCACTTTGTGCCATATCCATCATTTGTTGTTGCTGCATTTGTTGCTGTTGAGCTTCTTGTTCTTGAGCTAGTTGCTCTTGACTCTTCATAAGACCCTCAGTGTCTATACCTAAGCTGGTAGCAACACGAGTAAGTAGGTCACTAGTGTTTAATGACTGTACTACTTCAGGACTTATTTGAGCTAGATTACCTATCTCAGCCACAAATTCTCTTAGCTTCTGTAAGTCATTACCACGTCCCAGTGCTTCAACACCAGTGACAATAGTAGGCTTAACAGAGTTCTTAGGAAGTGTTGGTATCTCTTTAGAGTCTGACATACGCTTCATAAGTACTTGTACTAAAGGCAGTTGAAACTCTTGTGATAGTAATGAGTATATACCACCCATAGCCATCTCAAGTTGTTCTGCCATGTATCTAATTTCTTGAGCTGTAACACGCTCTGCATTACGTTGTATTGCGGAGTTTAATAAGAACGCATAAGCTAATCTTTCTTCTAGTCTGCCTATACTTCTTTCTACTATTTGCAAATCATATTGCTTGTCAGATTGCAAAACGCTTACGTCGTCTGATGAACCAGTTATGATATCTCCATTTCTAGTCTGTGCTAAATCTTTCTTACGTGTGACAGCATTAGGTCTAACCATAAAGACTATCTTACTAGCTGCAGCAGATGACTCTACTAATGATTGTGATAACCCTTCTAATGATTTTAAGTCACCTAAAAATTCTTCTACATAACCACGTCCATAGTCTTCACCATCTACTCTTACCATACGTAATGCTTGGTATGGCATGTTGTCTATTGGGTATGTGCCTATTGACTCAGGTAATTTAATACCGTTTACTTCTTGACAAACATAGTATTTCTTCTCATCTAGTTTGTATATATGTGTATATAATTCACACTCATCATCAGTTTTATAATCAGGGTCTTTACCTAATTGCATTCTAGTTTCTTCATCTAGAGCCACAGGGCTTACTGATTCTTTAATAATAACTTCTAATAATGTACCCTCTTCATCTCTTCTACATACATACTGTGTAATACCAAAGACTCTCATGTTACCTTTTTTAGGTAGATAAGTTAGGACATTACCACCTACAATAAGGTGCTTGAGTGCTTCAAAGACAGATACTCTTAAAGCTAGTTGTTCAATCTTGTTATGTACTTCACGCTCTATTTTACCTAGAGATTTCTCTACTTCACTTTGTAATTCTTTCTGCTGTTCTAGCTCCTCTTTAGATGCACCACTAAGTGATAGTCTAAAGAATGGGGCATTAGGTGGAAGTAATAGTAATAGAAGTTTAGATGCTAGGTTGTTGACACCTCGTGCACCTACTGATTGGAATGGGGTATATAACTCTGAGCTGGACTCAAAGCCGTCGTCGGGGATTAATGAAGGGATTGTAATTTCAGAACACTCACGGGCTCTATCTAGATAGTGCTGTCTGTTCTCTATTAATTTATTGTATCGTTCTTTGGCTGTAGTGTTGTCGTGCATATTGTATTCCATTAAGAAATATTAAGACCTGAGCCACTTGTAGGAATGTTTAATCCTGACCCAGTTTGTAATGATTTAGTACCACGTCTTTTAACTCGTTTAGCTTTTTCCTCTTCAGACTCTTTATCAATAGAAGTCTTAACTGTAGGAGCTAAGTCATCACCAGCTGGTGAAGCTATTGGAGCTGGAGCTGGAGCTGGTTCAGGTGCTGACACCTTTGGGCTTCCCATACACATATATGTTGTCTCCTATGATTTGTAAATGTTTAATCCAGTATTAGTATTGTCGAAGGTTTTACGGGTGCTTCCGTAAGTTTCTCTCTTATCTTTTTGTATAGCTAAATCTTCATCTCTCATTCTATTCTTATCTTTCTCAGCATTTCTTCTGTCTGCATTACGGATTACCTGTCCAACAGGTGTAGAGTCTTTGTACATTCTTTTAACATTGTCACCTTCGGTGAATAACATTCCACACATATTAGCTCCTGTATATTGATAAGCCAGTGTTTGACTTGTTTAATGGGTTAGTACCGCTCATGGTTGTAGCACTTGAAGAGCTTTTGGTTTTACTCTTTTTACTACGCTTAGTACCACTAGCTGGTGCTCGGTCATCTTCAAGGTCAGCCTGTGATATCTCTAAGTCTTGACTACTGCCAGTTTTACTGACTGCACCCATGTCTTCTAGCATGTCAATGCCACGTCCCATACCACCTCTAGAACCACACATATTACTTATCTCTCTCTACTAATTCGTTTAAGAACCTGACAACATCACGTTGACCAGCTTTGAAATACATATCTTTCACCTCATCAGAGATGTTGGGAGAGGACTCAGGGTATATCTCATTCAATAACTTTACTAATTGCTTAGATGTATTGGGCAGTTTGACCTCTTGGTCTTCGTCTGTTCCTACTATATCATTTATAAACATATATTTATCCTTCTAAAACGGGTACTTTAAGTCCATAGTGTACCAGTAATTGTTCCTTTGTTGTACTCTGTTGCTCTATTCTCAAAGAAGTTAGCGTGTTCTACACCATTTA
>Ga0187218_1000598_pt1 | contig 11281 bp, 16 predicted proteins | sample 14SPOviralmetaG_FD_130167 | JGI IMG/M metagenome (GOLD analysis project Ga0187218, IMG submission 130167) | Marine viral communities from the oligotrophic San Pedro Time Series (SPOT) site, San Pedro Channel, CA, USA - 14 SPOT_SRF_2010-08-11... | ecosystem: Environmental > Aquatic > Marine >...
ATTTTCCTCTGTAAATGTATTTTTCCATATTATTTTCTATTATAATCGTCTTCTATTCTAACTATATCATCTTCACCAAAGTAAGATCCGTGTTGTACCTCAATAAATATCAAATCTTCATTTTCTTTATTTTCAACTCTATGTTTTGTGCCCTGAGGTATTTTTACTGTTTTACCATAATCATACCAATTAACTTCATCATCTAATGTTATTGTAGCTATACCTGCTACTATAGTCCATACTTCACTTCTTTTATAATGATATTGATAACTTAATCTACCCCCTGGGTTAACTGTTATTCTTTTTACTTTACAATAATCACTATCAATTAGTATTTCAAATTTACCCCATGGACGTTCTTCTGTGGGGTGATTATTGTAGTAATTCATATACCTAATTCTTTTTTATATGTTTCAATCCATGTAGGTAAATCACCTGTTGGGTTCCAATTTAATATATTTTTTGCTTTTGAATTATCAGCTAATGTTAAAAATGGTTCTAATACTTCTACACCATATTGTTTTTCACCACCAAACATGTCTGCTAATTCATTTACTGAATAATTATCTCCATTACCTATATTGAATACTTCACCATCTAATCTTTCTGGATGAGTAGCTGCTAATATATTTGCATCTACAACATCCCCCACATAAGTAAAGTCTCTACGTTGTTCACCATCATTTATAATTGTTAAGGGTTTACCTTTTAACATTTGATCGGCAAATATAGCTATTACCAATTTATAAGCGCCTTCAAGGTTGATTCTTTCTCCATATACATTAAAATATCTTAATGATACAGTGTCTAAATTATATACTTCACTAAACATTTTACAATATTGTTCTCCAATATATTTTTGTAATCCATAAGGCGATAATGGGTTTGTAGATTCTGTTTCAGGTGTAGGGAAGTTTTTATTATTACCATAACAAGAACTACTAGCACTATAAACAAATCTTTTTACACCTAAATCATGTGCTAATTTTAACATTCTTAAAGTCCCACCAACATTTATTTTATCAAAGGGGATAGGATCTTCAATTGAAGGTTGTACTCTTGCTAGAGCAGCTGTGTGGAATATTACGTCTGTGTTCTTAAACTCATAATAATTATTTCTACTATCTACTTCAGATATATCTATTTTATGAAAATGAGCTTTTGGGTTAATGTTTTTTTCAAAACCGGTTGATAAATCATCTATAATATGAACTTCTACACCCATATCAATTAGTTTATCTACTAAATTAGAGCCTATAAAACCTGCTCCTCCTGTTACTATTGCTTTTTTAATCATCATTTTTTACTAATTTTTGTTCAAACGTGTCTAACGCTATTATTGTTATTTTTAAATTACCTAATTGAAATTCTCCAATAGCACCACTATCTTTTAGGATATTAGATAATTGACTTAAATATTCAAAATCTTGTTTATTAAACATTGAGTTTATTTCTACTAAAATTTGATTATTTTTTTCATTATCATATGGTTTTACTCTATCTCTTAAATCCATACTTGTATTAGCTTGCTCTAAAGTTATGTATTCCATAATATCACAATCAGCATATATAACTGAACACCAAGGTTCTAATGCTCTTAATGTTTCTGTGCTTGCATCTTTTAATATAATACCTATATCATATTTGGGAAGTATAATAGGTTTCATTAAAGCATTATGCTTGACAGGACTTCCCCATTTACGAATAAAATTACGCATGTTTTTAGTTGTAGTATATATCCATTCTTCTGAATTTTGACCCGCACTTCCACCAGCATGTTTATTAAATCTACTACCTCTACTTGTAAAATGATAAACTAAAGCGTCCCATGGTTGGATAAATTTATATCCATTTAAATGAAATCTATTAAATAAATCTGAATCTTCTTTACTTTGAGGTGCAAATAATTCATCATGACCACCTATAGCTAAAAAATCTTCTTTATACATACACCAAGGTGCAAATATACCCTCTGTTGTTTTAGTTTCTTTTAGTCCTACATTATTACACCAGTCTATAAATGATTTATGATCAAAATTATCTGCTTCACATCCTGCACCTATATGAAAATTCATTGTTATTTTTTCAGGTCCTGGTGGGTGTAAAGGAGGTTCAACTCTAGTTGCACTAACTACGGTTCCTCTTTTTAAATGTTTTAATATATTTTCGTCTAATTTAGGGGCGGCAATCATATCAGCATGAAATGCCATAATGATATCTGTTCTAGCCATTTCGATTCCTTTATCAAACATACCAACTATTCCAATACGTTCAGGTCCTGGGTTATGATGTACTATTAAGTCTTTATCTCCTAAACTGTCTATCCATTCTTGAGTTCCGTCTGTACTAGCATCGTTTAATACTAATATTTCGTGTTTTGTTTCTAAGTCTCTTATTGACTTATATGCTAATTGTAGAAATTCTAAGTTGTTTCTACTTGGTATTACAAATGTTATTTTTTTCATATTATTCTACTAATTTTATATTAAAATCTTTAATTAATGTTTTTACTAAATTTTTTTCGAATTCCCCATTATGTCCCTCACTATTTTTTTTAGTTTCTTCAGTATAGTGGTAGTCATTATTCCAGAAATGGGTTGGGGCTTTAAAGTTAAAAAAATTAAAGCCTAACATAGATATCTTTTTAGGTCTAAAATGAAGTAATAATAATAAAGTTGATATACCACTACTTAAATTAAAGTAACCATCTAGCATAGGTAAATCAAATATTTCTTTGGGGGTATCAATATATTTACAATCTAAATTATTTACTAAATTAAATATGGGACCGTTCATTTTTAATCCTTTTGATAAATGTTTTATGTCATTATTATAAAGAGGACGAGTCCCTAATATATAAGGATTATTTTTATAATAATGAGTTTTATGTTTATCTAACGTTTGAGTTTTATCATATTCTGAACTCCATCCTGAAGTGGCCCATATATCACAATTATAACCAAAATCTATAGGATTTTCATTATGAAATATTAAAGCATCATTAAATCTAATTACTATGTCATGGCTGTCTATAAATGATCCTTGTTTAGAATCTTTTAAACTAGGAGAAGATCCTATTATAGCTATTTTTTTGTTTTCTATTAAAGAAAATATATCTTTATTATTAATTATTTTCATTTAAAATATTTATCATTTTTTCTTTAGTAAATTCTTTATTATATAGTGCTTTAGCTTTTATACTAACTTCATTATAAAAAACCAAATCATTTTTTAATTTAAGTGTTAATTCTAAAGCTTTTTTATTATCAAATACATCAACAGCTAAATCAGGAAATAAAATATTTTGTGTGTCTGCACGTTTATCACCTATACAAGGTATTCCTAAATAAGCACAATTTAAAGCAAATGAACCCGATGCTGTAGCTGCAGACATCATATATCCTATTTTATATCTACTTAAATTATACATCCATTCAGTCCAAGACATATATTGTAAATAATTTACCCCTAAATTAGAAGCCATGTCCCAAGAATCTTTGGGCATTCTACTTTCACCCATGGGGGGTATATCTATGGGCATATCTAAATTATGTGCTAATAATAATTGAGAAAAACCATTGTACTCTCTTGTAAGAGGTCCTGTGATTATAGTTCTATTTTCTTTAGGTTTGAACTTTGTTTTATCTAAACCTTCATCAGTCATTACACTTCTTATAACTTTTATATCTTTATTAGGGTATAGCCCCTTATAAAAAGAAACATCTGTTGAGTTAGGAACTAAAACCCCATCAGATGATTGTAATTGATTATACCACCATACTTGTAATTTAACATCTACTTGATTCCACCATCCTATTTCTCCATCTTGATATATATAAACTTTATCAAATTTATTTTTTAATTGCTCAACTACATTATTATGTTTTTCATAAAGAAATTTTATATAGGGTTTCTCAAATCCTCCTTTACCAATATTAAATAATAATTCTCCATCATACTTTTGATTTGCATTTAAAATCTTTGGTATAGGGATATGGTAAGCGTTTAAAAATAAAAGCTGTGTTTCTAAAACTCTTAAATAAGGATAATTTACAGGAAATAATCCTTCAAAACCCATTTCTGATGTGGAATATTTTATATTCATATGTTATATAAGGTAGAATAATAATTGTTTACTTTAGGTTCAAAAAAATTAACTTTTATATTGTTAAAATATTTTTTATTTAGATAATCTTTACCCGAAGGTCCTGATAAATAAGTGGTCCCATTTAATTTTTTAACTATATTAGCTAATAATTCACTTTTAGCACCACGCACATTTAAATCCGAAGCATATACTATAGGGGTGTTTATATTTAAAATATTTTTACAATATTCTATAGATTTTATATTAATATCTATAAGTTTATTATGTGAGTAAATAGATTCTAAATTAATTCCTAAATTTTGGTTATGTTTTGTTAGTACTTTTTTTCTCCAAGGACCATTTACTACTTTAACATCTTTTATATGTTTAGAAGTAGATCCTTTTTCTACTTGAATAGTAAACCATTCTTCAACCCCATTTTTATTTAGAAATTTATTTCTATTTTGAAAATAGTTTTTTCTATAATTTACATTATCTAAAATTACAAATATATCTGCTGCTTTCATTTTTTGAAAGTAACCCATATATGGAAAATGTTCAGGTTGATGTATTGTTATAACCATTTTTGTATTTTATATATTTCATAATATGGGTAATCATCAAATACATAATTTTCAAGTACATGGGCTCTACCTATATTATAATGTTCTTCACTTTGTAGATAATATCCTAGTTTTGTATATGACTGTTCTTTTTGAATATCATATTTATCTAATGCTTTTTTCTTTATAGCATACTGTTCATTAGTCATCCCTACAAAGAAATTAGGATTTAATCCAGCAGACGAAGGAGAATACATTGTTAAAAATCTATTACAATATTTAAACATACCCTTAGCTATAGTAAAACAGGCTGTATGATCTGTGTGGCAGTCTTCTTTGTCATGAGTTAGTAAATCAAAACGAGTAGAAAAATCCATTAGTTTATAAAAATCATCTTTCATATCATCAAGATTTTTCCATAAGGTTCTGGCTTCATATCCTAAATTGATATCTACTAATTTATTTTGTAAATCTTTGGGGAAATCTTTTTTATTTTCTTCCCATACTTGTACTTTAGCAGGCCAAGTAGTTGCAGTAATGATTTTGATTTTATTATATTCTTTATAGTGGTTTAAAACATAACCATAACAAGCACATTCAAAATCATCTATGTGTGCTATATATACTATTAAATCCTTTTTTGTTTTCATAATTTTATATTATTTTGTATTGATTCTAATATTAACCAATCATATTCATTATCTATTTCATAAAAAGTATATTCACTCATTTTATATAAACCAATATTACCACTTAATCTATTTTTTGTTTTTAAAATATTTTTACTAGAATTTATATAAAAAGCACCATTCTCTATAAAATATCCATTCCAATCTTGTCTTCTAGGTCTATTATTAATATTATAATTAGAAGGTTTTCCATTATCCCCCCACATAAATCTTTTTTGGGAGACTACTGATAAAATACTATCATATTTACTATATAAATCTATTCCCTTATTAAAATCGGATACTGTTGTTAATGGTGATGTTACTTGTACTAACATTATATCGTCATTTAAATCCATGTTATTAATAGTTTCTATTAATACTGATTCTGTGCTTGCTTCATCAGTTGAACATTTTTGACTTCTAATATAAAAATGGACTTTTGTAAACCCAAATGTTTTTATCAGAGATATATAATCTTTACTATCAGTTGATATTATAACTTTTTTTATATTTGATTTTTCTAATGAATTTAAGACCCACCAAACAAGAGGTTTTCCATTAAACGGTTTTATGTTTTTATTTGGTATACCCTTAGAACCTGAGCGTATTGGTACAATTGCTATCACTATGGTTTAAAGAAATAGGTTGGTCCAAAACTAGGGGTATGTTCAGAATATGAAGGCATAGGCATATTAATAGATTGAAAATAATCATGTGCAGCACCCTGTACTCCTTTTGGATTAAAATACCAATCATCAAAAATAATTAAACCTCCTTTTTTAAGTTTAGGATATAGATGTTCTAAGCAAAACTTAATAGAGTTATAGTGATCAGTATCAATTCTAAGTATGTCAAGATTATCAAATAATTCTATATTAGCGGGTATTGTATCTTCTAACCAACCTTTTAATAACGTAAGATTTGTATCATCCGCCCCTAAAATGTTGTAGTTTTTTTTCACATCTGTTATTTCACCACATGTTAAAGTTCCTACCCAAGGATTACATTTTGAAGCGTCATCTTTTTCTGGGTTTATTTCTGGCATAGGTTCCCAAGAATCTAATCCTATAATATTAAGTTTTGGGTTGGATGCATGACATACAGCTAAACAACCCCCTCGAGCACATCCTGCTTCTACCATTTTACCCCCATCTAGTGTGGCTACATAGTCCCATAACCAATGTAAATGTTTTTCATATACAAGTGTTGGTCTTTCATAATAATCGCCTGCTTTGGCTCTCGTAATTAATTCGTTTTTATTCATTTGTTTTTAATTTATTTGTTATAAAATGCGTGATCTTTTAACCATCGTTTTCCTAAAAATGCATCTCTACCATGTAGAGTATGCTTATCGTTAAATATTATACAGTCACCCGGTTTCCAAATTTTTGAAAAGTCATACATAGACCCACTAACTATGACATTTTCTAAAAATTTAAAAAACTCCTCTCTTACTGATATTACTTCTGATGTATTAAGTTCTTCTTTTATTTGCCAGTAATTCCAATTTATAATATAACCCTCTGGGGTATAGGTTAAGATAGGTTTTGAGTGTATCTTATCTCCATCTTCTCCATTATACTTCCATTGTACATCAGTTGTTTTAATTAAGCGATCTAATAGTTCTGGATTGTACTTACTAAGTATGTTTACTAGCGTGTGGGTAGTAAGTAGGTGGGTCTTACCACCATATTCCGATGGATTCATGCAATATAACATTAACCAATCTGGACTTTCGTCTGTATGGTAATATGCATAATCCGTGTGTAGTGGTTGTCTAGTATTCGATGCAAAGTAGTGGTAAGTCTCTGGGTTATATTTAATATCACGAGACTTAGAAAATGTAGTAGATTTGTCATTTACAGGATGGCATAATCGTATTGTACCAAGAGTGTCTGCTATTTTTTCATACTCATTTACAAAGCCAGGAGTTTTAGTGTCTATATTTTGAATATGGTAAGCTGAATATTTGCCCCAAACTTTTTGAATACATTCAAGAAGCGATTCATTAGACTTCGGACTAATATGACATATGTCATTATTATTAAATACACTCATAGTTGTATAATTTGTTTTTAGTTGTTGGTATGTCTATTATATTAAGTAAGGATGTGCTTGAAAGTCCTTTAAGAAATTGTAAAGATACTCCATGGTTAAAAAACTCCTCCTTAGAATACAGCTTTTGACCACCTTCAGCGTTAATATAGTTTGTAGCTTTATGTAGCTTGCATATTCCAATCAAGTTTAGAGCTTTATCACTAACTTTTGTATATTCTAGTTGTGATGATCTTTTAAGTTGGGTTTTAATATCTAATTCAGAACATATCAACTCTATTGACATTATAGCCATATCAGCAATAGTTTTTGGTTTTTCTAATATGATTGATTCAATAATTCCTGATGCAATAGGCTTATTTTTAAGGGTATGTTCAAATGTTTTTAAGAGCTTGGTCATTTCTTTACAATTCCAATTTACATCCACTTCATTTATTTTCTTATTTTGACTAGCCTTTATTAATGGTATAGTAAATCTATGAGAACGATCTTGTATTTTAATAAAGTTTCTATTAATCCAACCACGATTAATGAAGTTAACATCATCATAAAATACAAATAAGTCTGCTTCTTCTATTAGTTGAAAATATCCTAAATAAGGAGCAAAGTAGGGCTGCATTATTGCTATTTTCATTCTTGGGTGTATATTTTGAATTTACTTAAATCTGGGTAAGGATGAGTAATATCTTCGTTATGTTTAGGTACATCATTTGTGTCGTAAAACTGTTTCATTAATAATAAACCACGAGCAGCTAGCTCTGGCATCATGTAGAAATTCCATCCAAGCATATCAAAATTGTCATCCTCATAAGCTATTGCTCTTCGTCCACTAAATCTAGCTCTTTTAAACCATAAGTAAGCATCAAAGTCATCTGTTAATATAACTCCACCTTTGGATAATTTAAAATGTTTATAGGGTCCCGTAAATGAACAACACATATGGGATCCAGAAACATACATATTTGTAGTAAATCTTAAAGCTGAATCCCATATATTAGATCCTTCTAATAGATATGCTCCCGTTAGTGTTTTAGTTCTTTGCCTCTTCCACTTTACTTTAAGTCCTGCATGTATTATTTCACAAGGGACTGAAGGATATGTTCTATTAGGGATAGTTATTGTTTGATTAGGTATACTATTTTTTATATGATTCTCATAATATAGAGCTAGGAATAAACCATTACTCATATTATCTACTGTGACAGCATACTTTGCTCCAGTATACTTACTTAATTCTTGTTCAAATTCTTCTGTTACTTTATATATTCCGTTTGCCATTTTTATGATTTATATTTGTCTATTAAATTTGCTACAGTGCTGGTGTATCCGTGTACTCCTAAATAATGTAAAAGACTCACCTCATTTAAGTTGAATGGTTTACTACTAAATACATTAACATCAGGTTTAAAATATCCTAGATCTAGATTTTTTAATAATAAACTCAATATAATTTGGGGGGAGTAATGTCTCGATCGTCCTGGTCCCTGTTCTAGTTCTCGAAGAACTGTTTGGTATAAGTCAGTGTGAAGTAGATTGTATATTTCTTTTTTCTTGCTATTTTCAATTAAAACACACCCCCCATTAAAATGGTGGGGAGTTGTAGGTTGGAAAGATCCTAATCCACATCTACTATAATACTTCTCCCACGTACCCATATTAATAGGTTGAGCTGGAGTTTCTTTTACATACACCTCTTTGCTAAAATCTAGTATTGGTGTTTTCAATAAGAGCATATCGGTATCTAAGATAAAAGTATAATCTCCATCAGTACCATAATTATAACATTCAAATCTATTGAAATATAACTGTGTTTCATATTCGTTAAATATAACTTCACAACCTAAGGATTTTAGGAAGGACTTTTTACTCCACTCCAGCTCTCGAGAGTGATGTATATAAATTTGGTAGTCATACATAGATGTATCCCAATTTTGATTGATTGATTTAACCAAACAAATAAGCTGATCGTAGTATGATATGGGTTTTGGTACAAAACAAATTTCCTGTGGTGGAGTAATGTCATTAAAAGACATTGCTATATCAATTTTCTTTTTCATATTATTTTCTTAGACTTTTTGATTTTAATAATTCACTTGGTAAAATTTGTCTTTTATAATTTCCTCCTAGTGATTTTTCTATATCTCGTACACCTTTTACTAGTTTAAATAGTCCTGAGGGTTCAACAGATGCTACTTGGTCAGATCCCCACATTGTTCTATCTAAAGTAATGTGCCTTTCTATCCATGTTACACCTAAAGGTATTGTGGCAAAAGTAGTAACTAAACCATATTCATGTCCACTATATCCTACTTCTTTGTTATATTTATTTTTTAACCAAGTAATATATTCTAAATTAAGTTCATTTATGGGGGAAGGGTAAGTAGAATTAGTATGCATTATTACATCTGGGTTACATTGTTTAATACATTGTTCGATTTCTTCTTCAGTTGACATCCCTGTTGATATTATCAATTTACTAAAGTTTTCTCTAGCGTATTGTGGGAGTTCCTTATCTGTAATAAGTGCGGAGGGGATTTTTGTAATATCTGTATATTGGGTCATAAAATTTACAGAATCATTATCCCATACTGATGCAAACCACCCTATTCCTTTTTCTTTACAGTAACGATCTATTTCATCATATTCTTTTTTACCAAATTCAACCTTATATTTGTATTCTAAATATGTCATTTTACCCCATGGGGTATCTTTCATAATATTCTTTTGGTGTTCAGGAACACACACATCAGGGTTACGTTTTTGAAATTTTACATAATCACATCCTGCTAATACTGCTGAATCTATTATTTTTTTACAAATATCTAAATCACCGTTGTGGTTGATTCCTATTTCTCCTATGATTTTAACTTTCATATTTCTTCTATTCTTTTTGTTTTATCGCAAATTAATAAATCATAAGCCGGCTTTTTACCCACACTTAATTCATGGTATTTACAACCCCATTCATCTAATTGATTAGATGTTACTTCTAACCAATCAATACCTGTTACTGTCCCACGAGCTGTCCAATATTTTATGTGGTGCCCTTTATTATATAATGTATTAATTTTTTTTATGTTAGCCAAATTAGGTTTAGCATCAGGATAGTTTCTTTTTCCTTTATAAAAACAAATTGTTTCGTCTATATCAACGTATATTTTCAAGGGTGTCATAAAAATTATTTTGTGTTTCTTGGCGTTTAATATCTTTTGGGTGATATAAACACCATTCTTCTTCCATTGGTAATACCCCTTTTGTAGATATCCCAACTATTTGCTCATGAACTTTATTTTGCCATTTAATTTTAGGACTATTTTGTATGATTCTAGTTTGGTAATCAGGCCAATTAACCCAACCTTTTTCATTTACATTCCAACGCCATTTATTAACGTGTTCTTGAGTTAAACCTTCTACAGTGTTAACTCTAGGAACTAAAAACATTTCTGTTGTTGGGTTGAGTTTTAAAACTTCTCTTAAATTTGTAATTAAAGATTCGTGTGGTAATTCGTCTGTATCAATTTGAAATATCCAATCGCCTGTACAAAGTGATTTTAAGTGATTTTTCATATTAGCAAAGTGACCATCAAAATGGTAAGGATACCACTGAAAAAATGTTGGGTTGACTGATTTAGCTCTTAAAAATTGTTCTACAGCGGGTGAACCATTGTGTGTATCAAATAAAACTATTACTTCATCCTCTTTAGTAATTCTAGTTTCTAAAAATTTAAGTAATTTTTCTATTTCAATTATTTCATTGCAAACAGGGATTGCATAACTAATCTTCATTTACAACTGGTTTTTTAAACATTCCTAAATCTTCAGCTGCATCCATAAAACATAATTTATCATAACGTTTCATATTTTTCATGTCCATTCTATTTTCATAAAATTTACCTGGATTTGAA
>Ga0187218_1000619_pt1 | contig 11127 bp, 19 predicted proteins | sample 14SPOviralmetaG_FD_130167 | JGI IMG/M metagenome (GOLD analysis project Ga0187218, IMG submission 130167) | Marine viral communities from the oligotrophic San Pedro Time Series (SPOT) site, San Pedro Channel, CA, USA - 14 SPOT_SRF_2010-08-11... | ecosystem: Environmental > Aquatic > Marine >...
ACCAAACGATTGGGCAATATCCATTCCCTTTTTGTTTGGGTCAACCCCAGCCTGCGCACTTACGGTAATTTCGTCTGTGCCGTCAGTAATCTTAGCCAATGCTTCAATAAATGGAATTTCTCCATTGTAGAATTGGTCGTCTATAGTCAGAACAAGTCCTTGCTCTGCGAGAAGCGGTTTGACAGCCTCAAGGATGTCTTCACAGCTTCGGTAGTTATACTTGCCAAAGTTATTCCTTTGGTTCTTCGGTGCTTTCAGTCTCCCCTAAATAGCAACCAACTTATTTACTAGCGTAGTCATAGCACAAATATATACATTATTTTTGATTTACAAAATAATATTAAAGTTGTTGAAGTTATCTTTGTATTTGTTGTTTACGCATAATCTAAACGCCTTCTGACCGTTATTAGGTAATATAAAAAACCCCTTGTGCTTTTCGTGCCATACAGCAAAAAAATCAACCTCCTCTTTAGAGTAATATTTTTTACCTGATTTTATTTCAATCTGAGGAGTCTTCTGTTTGTTAGATGTATATCTGTTATCTGACATATATTTAACTTGAAATTTATACATCAAATTATCTTTCTCTAATATACAATCGTAAGGAGAAGAACCTAATAAAGGCATAGAAACATTAAAACCGCTCTCCATAGCCTTTGTTACAAACTTGTATTCCGCAAAACAACCTTTCTGATTTATGTCCATATGTGCGGTATTATGAGTTTATCTCTTCATACTCCTCACACTTAAAAGACAACATACCGATTTTTATATCACTTTCGTGGCACTCCTGTTTGAGGCTTTTAATCAGCGTATTATTTTCTCTGCATTCTAAGTGTAAGTTAGCCACATATACGGCTATCTCATTCAGTGATTGCACGACCTGAGGGTCGTGGTCTTTTAGTGTCTGTGATATTAAGTCGAAGTTATTGTAAAAGTTTATTTCGTGTATTGAATCCATATCTTTTTGTTTTATGCTGCTAATATATAAAACTTTTTATAAATACCTAATGTAATATTATTACATACAATTTATTTGTATGTAATAGTATATATAATATATAATATAATAATAATATATAATATAATAATAAAGTATAATATATAATATAATATAGGGCGTAATCCCTTTAAAGGGGATTAGCCCCTTTATTTTATACTTCCTTCGTGTATCATATCGAAATTAAATATAGAATCAGCCTTCATATCATCATTGTCTACATAAAGGTAGTTTCGGTGTATGCCTATCCGTGTGAAGCCTGCTTCAAGCAGGGCTGCTATTATCCGATATCGTTTGTAGGAGTGTTTACACTGTATTACGGCTGCTCTGCCGATTAGGTGTGATGAATGCTCAAGTTCGTTTATTTTACCTCTGCACCCGTAACAGACAAACCCCTTAAGTACTTTGAACTTTAGCTCGGCTAAATCCCTTGCCTCATCCAACATCTTCAGGAAATGTCTATCCATATTCTTGAAGCCAGTAGAATGCTTATCGCACCACTGACAGTCAAATTCTTCGTACTCGAAATGTTTAAGCTCGTGTATACCCACTGCGTTTAAGAATTAGCCTACTGCGTTTAATGATTAACGCCCTTGACCTCTATAAGCTTTCTTGTGTCCTCTCTTGCCTGGTGATGCGTTTTTAGAATGCACACCTGGTCTTTTTGTTTTCTTGCCTCCGCTATAGAGACTATCTATCTTCTTTGCCACTTTTCTTGTTCTTTTCCCAAGTTCTACCTACGAAATAAGCCCCATAAACCGTTATAAGTAGGCTCTGGAAGATTGGCACATACTGTTCCTGTACCCTAAACCCACCTATGTTACCATCCGTAAAAGCCAGTAGGGTAAACATAGTTGTTAGAAACACTAATACCAAAGGACGTATGTTCTTTGACAAGAACGAGTCCGATTGCATATCGTACTTCCAACGCTCTGTTACTTGGTCCTGCGCTTCCTTATCAGCCTGCTCAAGCAGCTCCTGAAGCTTCTGCTTGGCTTCTAAGCGTTCTTCGTCACTTGTGTGGAGGTTGTCTATTACTTTCCCAATATCCTTCAGTAAACCGCCTGTAATGGCTTGAAATAGCTTCTTCATTAGTATAACCAAGTTAAGTTTTGTGCTTTGTCTGTGTCAATATCAGCGTGAATAAAGGTTTTGGCAACCCCAATGCGTTTAAAGCCTACATCTAAAAGGCAGGTAATTAAGTTGTGTCTGTCCCTTGAGTTATCGCAATGGATATCCACAGCCAATCCTTTGAGATGGCTGCTGGATTCTACACCACCAACCTCTTCATTCCAGAAAGGCGTTCTGAACCCACTGGTTATATGAATAGGCTTGTCAAACTTATCTCTAACCTCATCAAGCATCGCTAAAATACGCTTGTCCATCATCTGACCACTACCCTGTACGTCAGGACTGTCAAACTCTGAATAGTTAAAGTATCTTAACATAAACCGCAATGAATACAAATATCACACATTATTTCTTCTTTTTTAACTCGTACCACTTTTGAACCGTGTAACCAATAGTAACAACAAGTAAAAGTATCTTAAGGCTATCTTCTAATATATCCATTGTACTAACTGTTATAGCTGATAAGTTGATTACGTAAAGTTTAAACGAGTTTAAGTCCATAATTAAAAATTTCTACCTAAAAAGGTGTGTACACCGTTTCCTTCAACGGTTATTTCGTAAGACTTCCATCCATAAGGACTTTCGTCTAAATCGTTCCACAGTACATCTACGCTGTACTTGTCTGCGTATTCAGGCTCTACTGACCACTCATCGTTTTCATCATCCCAAACAGGCTCATTCGTAATGATATGTCCTAAATGTACAATAGCGTGGTTGCCCTCCAAGTAAGAGTGTCCGTCTATCTCGCTATGTGGAAGCGAGGCAATCTTTTGCTCTGCCTGTTCCTTTGAGTTAAATTCGTATTTCTTGAATAGTTCCATTACGTTGTTAGTGTTTGTAGTTCCGCATTTGTTAGTACTTCGTTAAATACCATAAACTGATTTATCACAATGTTGTTTGAAGAACCCCCTATTACATTACCCCTACCAATTTCATCATATTGTCTTGAAGTACCTGTATAAGTACCTGTTTTAATAGAGCCATTTAGTGAATACTTGTAATTACCACTTCCATCAAATGTTAATACAACTTTATTTCTTTGATTAAATGATATTGTGTCTTTAACATCAGGCAATCCTGCACCGCCATCTATTCCAAAAAAACCTATTGTGTTTGTGCTGTATATCCCAAGATAAATACCATCACTTGTTACGCTGTCGTGTACCGCAAACAATCTTGCGAAGTCGCTGTCTAATCCCTTTGTCTCAAAATCCAAAAATACAGTTCCTGCTGTGCTTGTAAGCCCTGTGAAGCTATTTTGAAAATCATCTTGTGTCCTTGTGGTGCTTCCTGACGAAAGGTTTGGTATATATGAAGTTCCGTAACTGCCACTTTCAAACTGCACACCCCATATAAATCCATTACCTGCTACACCTGTACTTTGTGTACTTGTGTCGCTATCAGTAAAAAATAAGTCTACAAAATCGCTACTTCCTGTTGCGTTATCTGTTGCAACTATTTCTACTTTTATCCAATCATTAGGATATTGCTCTATTGATGCGCTTGTTACATTTGTACCTTTATATGCTATTGTATTTGTATTAAGGTCAATAATGGTGTTACCATTCGCAGGTGTAGAGCCATTAAGCACAAATAAACTTCTTGCGTTTAAATATCTTAAATCTCCTTTTTTAGCAAAGAACGACCAAGCATAAGTACCGCTTAATACAACACCTAAATTCTTTCTTGTAAACGCACCACTTGTTTGTGTTAGCTTGTTTCCTGTCAAAGAGCCATCAGGAGAGGTTGTGTTGTCATTATCTACTGATGTGTTAGTAAGTGTAGTGCCTTGACTTAAATCCTGACTATATGTGTATATATTTTCCCTTGTAGGCTCTAGTAGTAAAGTAGGGTCTTGTGGGTTTGTAGGGTTGTAGTCAAACCTTGCTTGGTCTGCTACTACGCTTTCAATAAGTCCGTCTTTGTTTACTCTTGTAGCATCAGCATCGCTATCAACTGTAAAATCGCCCGTGCCATTACTAGGTACAACAGAATACAGTTTATCATCAGCAGCCTTGTAACCGCTTGGTATCTGTACTAATGTAGCTTTTTGATATATGTCAGCTAGAGCCATTATTCATCTGTTTCCTCCTCTTTACTCTCGTTGAATATCTTTACGATTTCCTGCACCTGTGCTATGTGAGCAATAGGCAATGAGTTAAGAATTGCGTTTATACGTTGTATTTGTTCGTCTGTAATTTGCATATCTGAAAGTTTTTATTCAGGCAAATCTACGTAATCTGCTTGATAATCCAAAGGCAAATGAGCCTCCATATCAGATATTTGTTCACTTGTCAATTCATCCTTATAGAAGTCATTAGCAAGTACCCACTTAAAGTGATACTTGATTGCATCTACATTCTCACCTTCGCCTATCTGTGCTAATTGGTCAGGTATTTGGCTTGTGATAACTTCTTTGTGGCTATCTTCAGTATTCTCTGATGTTATTACGTTTATATACATCTTTTATGCTTTTAATAATTCGACTTCTGCTTTCAATTCTTTTATAGCTTGTACAAGTACAGGAATTAGTCTACCATAACTTGCTTCTAATCTGTCGGGATTGTTATCATAAACAAGCTGTAGGTTTTCATCATCTACCTCTTGTAGTTCTTGAGCGATAAACCCTAAATCTTTCTGTCCTACTTTAGCACCGTCTCGCATATTCCAATCAAATGTTACAGGCTGTAATTGGCTAATCAAATCAAGACCGTAAGGCGATGGCTGTACATTTGTTTTATCTCTACTATCAGAAAGAGCAGATATTGTTTGCACTTGACATCTTAAAGTAGCTATGTTTGCATCACCTAAGGTTATTTCGTTTGTAGCTGTGGCTGACGAAGCATCAGCATCATAACCTATCATTGTAAGGTTTTGTCCTGTTGTAACACTATCCCCTGCTTTACTACCAACAGCTGTATTGTAATATTTACTTCCTGATGCTTTTAGTGCTTCGTGTCCGATAGCAACATTATCTTCTGAAGCAACTGGCGCGGTCATACTTAGGTTACCAATAGCAGTGTTTCTTGAGCCATTAGTTAAAGTTTTACCTGCTTCGTAGCCAATCATCACATTTTGAATACCGTTTCCTGTGCCACTTGAAACCGCTCTTGTACCCATAAACACATTAAAACTTCCTGTGTTATTTTTACCTGCTTGATAGCCGAACATAGTTCTCCAACCACCCGTAGTGTTAGAGTACCCTGCTTCGTATCCTATATTTGTATTACTTGCACCTGAAGTATTTGAGTAACCTGATTGGTAGCCTATCGCTACATTTCCAGCTGCTGTGTTTGCTCTTCCAGCTTGACTACCTACAAATGTAACTTGTGTCGCTTGATTGCTACCTCCAGCTTCATAACCTACTCCGACGCTTTCGCTTACAGCAGCAAATGTTCCTCCTAAAGAACGAACACCTAAAGAAACATTTTTTTGTCCAAGAACCGAACCCGAATTCATACCTATATAAGCATTGTCACTAAGAGTAGTGTTCCAAAAACCAGCACCTTTTCCAACAAACGTATTTCCACTACCTTGTGAATTTTGTTGTCCAGCTGTGTTACCTATAAATGTATTATTACTTGCTGCAGTACTCAATTTTCCTGAAAAATACCCAACACCTACATTGCTATTGCCTGTTACTAATGGAAAACATTCATTGCCTATTGCTACGTTTTTTTGTGCAGTAGTGCCTGATGATAATGCTTGATTTCCAATTGCAATATTACCTAAACCAGTAGTTAAAGAGTTTCCAGCTGAATTACCTATTACTAAATTATCTGCTGGATTACCCGATAAGCCTGATGGTATGTTAATAAAATATGCAGAAGTGCTATCTATAAGCACATCACTTAAACCGTTTAAAGACGATGCACCTCCGCTGCTTAAATTGCTAGGTGCTATCCTTACGTTATCACTGCCATCGTAACCTACTACGAAGTCTACGTTTGCACTATCTGTTTTGAGCGTAAACTCACTAAATTTTTTATTTGCCATTTTTTTATTCTTCTATAATTATATTGTCTCCATTTTCAGCTATTAGGAAATCTCCGTTTTCTGCTGTAACTCTGTTTAGGGTTTCTGCAATACTTTGGTAAATACTTCCCCAAGTGCTACTTACAAATCCCCAGTATGTTGTTTCGTATATCTTTCCGAACGCCATTATTTCTCTCTATATTTTTTATAACAAATAGCCAATGCTTGGTCCTTACCGTATTCCGAGCTTATTTGGACAATACATCTTTGTATAAATTCCCTTTGCTCTTCTCCTGATTTTGGTTCTGGTATTGGCATATACTTAAAAACTGCTTTAGCTTAATTATGTTTTGTTTCTTTGGTTTATATCTCATAATACCCATCCGTTAAAATTATCTGACTTGTCAGGATACATTCCGTCTTGGCTAGAATCATTATATTCGGGATAGCTACTACTATTGTCAATTATGTAATCTAAAAACCGTCTAGTGTAGAACTGAGCTTTGCTCTTTGAGTTCTCTACCAGATAGTGTATCTCTTCCATCGAAGGAGTCTCTGAAGACTCACTTCGATGTTTATAAACACCTCCGTTACTTACTTGGTAAGATGCAAACATATAATAGTCTGACTGTGCAAACCAAATTAGCATCGGTGTTATATAGTCGTTCAGGAGTGTCTTGTAGGCTGCATTCGCAGAGTCATTTATAGTGCCACCAGTAATTAGTGTGGACATTTTATCATATAGACTTGTACCCAGATAGTTCTGAATATGTATATCTTGGCTTACCTCTATGAACTGAATAAACTTATCAGCATCCACAGATCCTCCCACAAGAGACTTTCTCCTTAAATCGTTAGTCGTTACGAACAGTGCTTTCGCCATCTTCTTTCTTTTTAAATAGTGATTTTACTCGGTCCATTGCAGACAACTTCTCACCTGTTTCTTCCTCACGTTTAATTTTAGTTTCGATATTGTCTAGCTGAGTAAACTCAATCGGCTGTAGAGTAACAAAGTATAGGTTGAGGTCAATCTCATTGAACATCAATATAGTCTTCAAGCACTCTATAATCTTTTCCTGGAATGGGCGTATAACAATGTTATCCATAAGAACTGAAGCAGTCCTTAGCTCCTCTGCGTTATTCCCAAATCCCGTGTTGTCCTTGATTCCAAGAAGTATCGGAGAAACAACTCTGTGACCGAGCATAATCTTTTCACGAGCCTCATCAGCAAGGAACTGATACTGTGCGTGTGCATCTGGGAGGTGTATAGGCTCTATGTCCGCTTGACGGTCTGGGTCTTCATTGAACGCTAAAATGAACTTACCTGAGTTGGATGTCCCTCCGAATTTATCTTGGATTTTGCTTTCAATTAGTTGTTGAGCCTCTTCGTCAGGAACTCCGTTGTTGAAGTTAATCAGTAACGATGGCTGTAGACCGTTTAGTATATTGTTAATGTGATAGTTAGATACCTCTTCTTCTAATGAGCAATACTGTAAACATCCTTGATAGTCCACAGGGGCATAGTAATAGAATCCAGGTCTGTATGGCTTAATAACAAAAAGCTCCCTTAATTCATTTGCTTTGCCGTTTCCGAATGTTGGTATTCTCTTTGGGCTGTCAGATGGCTTATACTCATTCCACTTTGGATGGTAGTAATACGCTCTTATCTTTCCTTCGTCTGCCTTTTCCGCTCTTAGCGTTTCCATAGGGAAATGCGTAAGAGATGTAATTCTAGTTTTACTTTTATTATATACAACTTGAATAGCACCCTGACCAAGTAGTTTGTAATCATTAACTATCTTTTTTACCTCTTCGTCTTTTAGTATCATTTTAAAGCGAGCATACATCTCAGGCTTTTCTTCGCTGTCTGTCGCATTAAGTCCTCTTCCGTAAATCATATCTACAATACCGTTGATACAGCAAGAGTTTGTTGGGCTGCTCAGGTAATTGTCAATTAGTCCTCCAAAGTAATTGTTATCCTCCCCATAGGTAACCCAATCATTTCTGTAGTCCTCCTTAATTTCAGGAATAGTATAGCCCTGTAGGTTTACTACTCTAATTGTTCCTGTTGGTTTATTCTTTCTAGGCATATTATATTGTTATATATTTTTCTCCAGTAGGAGCAGCACTATGCTCTGTATATTCTCCTGTGTTTAGTGTGTGCTTTTGCGTTCTGTCGGTTTGTGCCGTAACATAAACCTTGTCCCTAAACAACAGTGTAGAGCCTTGCTTCAGCTCCATAAAATAAATACTACCTTCAGAAAGTATTGAGAATGTACAAGGGATGCTTATGTAGTTACCTACTATCGTTGAGGTAAGGTTTGTAAGAGTCTCTGTAGTTCCCGTTCCATCTCTAGTAATCACCAAAGTAAGATTGCTGGCCTCGACATAAGTTCTTGGTATAATCTTAATTATTTGCGAATCTGTGGATGGAAGTAATACTTTCATATATATATAACTCAAAGATGTATTATTTGTTTACAAAAAAGCCCCACCATAAAGGTGAGGCTTACTGCGTTTAAGAACCTACTATGTTTAAGAGTTAGTTCCTTGAACTATTGTTACTGTACCAGCTAATCCAGCGAATGGATTTGCAGCAGTAGCTCCTTCTAGGAAGTTGGCAGGAAGTACTTCTTGACCTGTAAGAGTCAATGTGTATCCGCTTAAATCTCCCATTGCAGCACCTGTTACAATAGTACCTCCACTTACGTCAGCACCGTGTTCTAGTCCCATTATAAAGGCATTGCCATTATAATCTTGGACAACAACGTGAGGTCTTCCGAATGTTAACAATTTCAATTCCTTGTGGTCTTGTATTGTAAGTTTATGAAGTGTTAGGTTTAGTGTTTGCTCATAGAAAGTTGTTCCGTTTTCTCTCGATGAGTTAATAGTTTGTTCAAAAGAAGAGTTACCCTTAACATCATATTCGAAAGCACTAACAGTCCCTAAGTCATCAATAACGTCAGTATTTGTACCATCAAAAGTGGTAGTAATAGAGCCGAAATTAAGGAAATAAACAGACTGAATGCCGCCAACTACATCTTTGCAGGGTTCTTTTCTTCCGAGTGTTAAATCACAAGCCATAATTATTTAAGTATTATAAAAAAGGGCAGGTAGGCTTTAAGGCTTACCTACCCCTTTTAGATTAGTGTTTCAGTTTACTAAGAGTACAATACTAAATCAGAACCTACTCCGATTTGTACGCCTGCTGTATATCTCATAATAACTCTCACATTTTGAGAGCCATCGATATCAGACATATCAATAACCTTAACCTCGTTACGGTCATCTAATAGACCTGTACCAAAGTATAAGTTAGATTTAGTTGTTAAGTACATCTTGTTACTTCCTGAGCCTTTAGCAACAAAGATTGGAATACCCTCAAAAGAAAGTTGTCCACCATTGTACCATTGTGTACCTTTACTGTCTGTACCTGCAGCTCCTATACCTGAAGCAAAACCACCTAAAGCACGAATGTATGCTTGGGCTACGTTTATAGATACATAAAGTGTTAGGTCTTCTTTGCCCATAATACCAGGAGCGTTAGCAACAGCAGAGTCTACAACAAGACCCATTTGAGCAATAACATTAGCTGATGTAATAGCTTCAGCAGTAATGTCGTTTACTGTACCGTCATTAAGTCCTAATGTAAGGAAACCATCAAAAGAACCTTCTCCAGCAGTACCTGACCATATAGATGATTCAGTTGCTTTAGCAACTTCAGCAGCTACTTGTCCGATTACGAAATCAGAAAAGAGTGGGGGCAGGCTGTCAAAAGCAGAATAACCCATCTGAGCAGCTTCCCAGTCAGCGTGTAATTCTTTTTTACAGATTTGTAGGTTAACTTGTAACTCAGTAGGAGTAAGCACTTTTTCAGTAAGTGTTAAACCAGAAGTAGTTGCATCAAAGTCACAGTCCGCAGAACGAACGATATTTGAAAAAGCCCCTACTTTCATAGCCGCCTTGTACTTTACGTTAGGCAGAATAGTGATGGCACCTTGATCTAAGGTATCAGCAGAGAAAAGTGATGCAGCTAAATATTTACCTGCAAATTCCCCAGCATAAGATGAACCAGTAATAGTTGGATTTGGCATTTTGTTTTATTTTAGTTGTTTGTTATTTTTGACATTACTTTGTCAAGAGTTGATTTACTTCTGTTTTGCGCAAACAGTTGCGTAGGTTTCTTAGACACCTCTGCCTCTGGATTATGAGATAATGGCTCTACAGCAGGTTCTTGATTTGATAGTTCTGTTGGAACTTCCAACTCTTCCTTTTGTGCAGTAAGCTCTTCAATCATACCTTTCATTTCAGCCATAGCTTTAGCAAGGTCTTCTTTAGTAGCATACTTGTCCATCTTATCCTCGTCTTCCATTTCTTCTTTGACTTCTTCTGTTTCTTCTAACTCTTCAGTCATTTCAACTTCTTCAGTTTCTTTAACTTCTTCAGCAGCTTCAACTTGGATGTCCTTAACGTCTTCAGATAATTCTACTTGCTCTTCAGCTACGGGAGACTGCTCTTCAGCAGTTTCTTCCTTAACGTCAGTGTTAAGTAAAACATTCTTGAAACGCTCTACGATTTCGTTAGCTTTCATATACGAATTAAATAAGGTTAAACAATAATTAACTAACTATTTAACTCAAAGATTATATGTTTGTTGTATTTTTAACTTGTTCCGCTAGTTGGACCGATGCCTTGTGCTTGCAAGGAGCCGTCACAGCATTTTTTACTGTAACTTTTACCGTCTTTGCATAAACATCCTCTGCGACCGCCCGTTGGGCTGCTATTTGATGGAGTAACGAATTTCTTTCTCATTTAGATGATTTAGGGTGTTTCTTTGGTAACAAATCGTAATCTGTAGTGTATTTAGCGTTCTGTGGTCTTCCATTCTTCACTAAGTACAAAAACGCATTTACTCTTGCAAACGCCCACTGAGATGCTGACTTAACTACAGGAGACCGGGAAGTATTGAACGCCCCTAAACCTCTCTGAAATACAGAAGATAACACTCCTACAGTCACTCC
>Ga0187218_1000622_pt1 | contig 11081 bp, 8 predicted proteins | sample 14SPOviralmetaG_FD_130167 | JGI IMG/M metagenome (GOLD analysis project Ga0187218, IMG submission 130167) | Marine viral communities from the oligotrophic San Pedro Time Series (SPOT) site, San Pedro Channel, CA, USA - 14 SPOT_SRF_2010-08-11... | ecosystem: Environmental > Aquatic > Marine >...
TAACGTTGTTATTTGTGTTAGTTGAGGTATTAACATTGTTATTATTGTTAGTCGAGGTATTAGTATTAGTATTTACATTAGTATTATTATTAGTATTACTATTTGTATTAGTATTGGTGTTGGTATTATTATTAGTATTGTTATTGGTGTTAGTATTTGTAGTCACCGTAGTATTAATAGTAGTCAACCCATTGTCTTCACAGTACTGAGTACCTGAAGTACAGTCTCCTGTTTGGTCTGCACTTAGACTTACAGAAATACCTAGTAAAGCTAGTATAATTAATGGTCCAAAAAAATCTTGATTTAATCCCCGTCTTGTCACTTCTTCTCCTATTTAGTTTTTGATGTTGATGTGTATAATCCAAACCATGCAGCACCTGCTCCAACTACTACTGATATGAATCCTGATTGCTCCATAGTAGGATTACTTAATTCCATGAACCAAAATGTGGTATAATATAATAAAAACATGTAGACACTTAAGAAAGCCCGAGGTATAATCCTCCAACTATCTACAGCCTGTGCTACAAATATTAATTTTTGATAAGGGTTATCATTTTTAATATCTTCAAGTTCTCTAATTCTTTCTTTTAGCTCTGACTTTTCTTGAAGCAAAGCCATAAACTTTTGAAGGTCTATTTCTACCTCATTCCTATCCATGTCTCCACTAAAACCACCCATTCCCATGTTGTTGTTCACACTATCTCCTTTTTATTTTTTAACTAAGCTGCCACCGAAGTACATGCCTATGATTGCTGATACAAGGTTTGTATCTAGTTGTGTTATTACCAAGCCTTGAAAAGTTACCCATTCAAATACTTCTCTACCGTCTGTAAAGAACAGAAATCCCGGATGAAACAATGTATACCCTACGGTTACATCTACATCAGGATAATATACTGCTACTAGTTTAGGTAGTATAACGATTGCAAAGATTGATGAAAGTGCAATGATACGTCTTGTCCATTGAAATCCTACATTCTCTACATTCCGTGCAGCATCTACTGCTTTGAGTTGAAACTCACCACGAGTAATCAACATCTTTTGCTCATCTTGTTTAGCCTTTAATCTTTGTGACCATAGACTTAATAAACTACTAATCAAAGTAGAGCCAAGCATGGTTATAATTTCAAATGGAAACATATTAATCTAGTGTTAAAGTTGATTCAAGTAATTCATTTACAGAGTCTATAAGATATTCAGGTATATCTGTACCTAATATATCATCTTCACTGTAAGCAATCATATAAGATTCTAATAGGTCTTCGTATAAAGGTCTAAAATCTTCCCGTTGAACCCAAGGCTCATGACATTTTGTACGAGCTTTACAGTCTATTCGATATGCAACGTCTAATTGCTTTTCTGTATAAAGTAACATTATTGGGCAAGGACAACCTGCTGTAGCTCTAAGCTACGTCTGCCGACCTGATAAAACCATCTACTATCTTGCATTTGCCTAGCCATTTCTTGCCAGTCATTTTGACGACAAGCCTGTAGCATGTTACGAAACTTTGAAAGTCTTGAACCACCTAAGTTAAAACACATATTAACTAATACACGTTGTATATCATCAGGTAAATTATTAAAAGCTTGTTCGTCTCCAAAGACATGTACAGCTTCACGATAATGATTATAAAAATCTTTTTCGTAATAAGCATCTACTACTGATTGAGGTACAGGTGTACCGATATCCCAGTTGTATTCAGGGTCTTGTGGTTGACATAGGTGACCAACTCCTAGAGTCTTATAACCTAAACTGTCGTTATAGATTTCTAGGACTTCGCCCTCGTGTCGCTTGATTTCAGCTTTACATTGTTCGATGTTCATATTATTGATACTTAATAAGGGGTTGATTGTAGGGTAATCCTGTGATGGGGTTGATTCTATCAGCAGCATTATCCTGTGTAAAAGGTACTTGAGGACCTTCAATAGTTTCTTCACCGACTAGTCCTCCTTTTGAAAACCCAAATAAATTATTAGTTTTAGTATCTTTTATGTTTGGTTTATCAATAAATAATTGTTCTTCAGTTAAAATTTCTGATGCTCTGTTTGTATAATCTACAAATTCTGAACCTAAAGGAAGTGTTTTAATAGTCGTTACAGCAGCTCCTGAATAGTCTCCTGTTTCAAAGTTTCTATAAGTTTTTCCAAAGCCATTCCACATTCTATCAACCTGACTAAACAAAGGAGATATATTAGAAGTAGCATTGCCCCAACCATTACCTGACCAGTTTCCTGCTACTCTAGCTAATTTTTCTACTCTCCAATCTGTAAAACCTGCTAACCCAGAACCCTGTGCCCACCACTTAGCACCAAAATTTTCTGGTTCGTTCTCTTTATAAAACTCTCTAGCAGGACTTAGTTCCATTTGTAACTCTCTAAGACCACCAAAAACTGTTATAGTTCCTAACATTTTTATAGCAAGTTTTAAATCACCGTCTTCAACTCTTTTAATTAAACCGTTCATTTGAGCAACTTTGTACTGTGCCCAAGATAAAAATAAACCAACAGATTTTACTAGAGGATTATTAGATTGAGCAAACAACATTCTATTACCAACTCCCGGCAACCCAACATCTCGTTTCATTGCTTTGTTACCTGCTTTAATTAAGATACTTTCACCGGTTGGAGAAGCTAAAGCTTCTTGAACACTTTTAAACTTGTTTAAACCTTTTATGTCTTTTAAATCTAAACCATAATATTTTAAACGAGTACTCATAGATTTACTTATATTTTTACGATTACCAATTTTTTTTGATATAGTAAATATTTCGTCTATTCCAGAACTAAAAGCAACCTTCGCTGCAAAGTTAGTTGCTGGAGCCATACCGTTGTATTTAAAAAATGTTTTTGTCCACTCTCCTAACCTTTCTTGAAACTTAGTTGTAGGATGTATCCCAGCCGAGAAAGCTCCTTCTAAATCTTTTATAACAGTAGAACCAATATCAGTAGCCCTTGTTCCCCCTATACCATACATGGCAGGAACTCCGTCCTTTTTCCATGCTTGACTAAATCCTTTAAATGCTGACCATGAACTACTATTTTGAAACGGTTGTAAAAAGTCTCCTAACTGTGGTATAATAGAACGTGGTAACATAGTAGAGTTAGATAAAAATGTTAGTAAAGCAAACCCGTTCTTACCTAAGTTACTTTGAAATGGGTCATTAGTAGCTTTGTGAAGCATGCCAAAGTAAGCATTAACACTATTACCCATTAATTTAATTTTAGAAGCATATTCTTTTTTTGTAATTAAACCGTCCGCATATTTTTGACCTAAACTTCTTTTTAAAGATTGTAAAACTTCTCCGTTTTGTCCAAACTTTCTAGCAAACTCTACGCCTTTTACCGTGTTAGTTGTCCATACACTTAATACTCTACTAAGATCATCTTCTAAAATAGGTTCTAAAATTTTCCTAGCTTCAATGCTCTTAAACATTCTTTCTTTCTGATAGTTTTTTAATTGAGGAACTCCGGTAAACGTACCTAGCTTACCATTTCCAAAATTAGATTTTTTAAAAACCTTTTCAACTCCGTTTCCTGTTACATTATCTACTATCTCTGCAGCTACCTTTGATATTTTCTCTGCTTTCCATTTAGGATATTCAACTTTTAAAGCTTTTTTAACTATAGACTTAGCACCGTTCATATCAGAAAATAATTTATTAACACTCCATATCTGAGGAAGATCATAGTTTTTTATTTTATCAAAACTAATAACTTCTCCGACATAGTTATTCATTTCTTTAACATATATCTTAGCATTTTTAACTAAGTTATCTACGTTTTGCATATTTTCCGGAGTTAGTTTGTAAGTGTTTTTTACTTCTGCTCTCGTACCTAACTGCCTAATAATCTTAGCTGCTGCCACTCTTTCAATTTCTGTTCCACCTTGAACAACTTCTGATATTCTTCTACCCCACAAACTTGTTAAAAAATCAGAAGCTTCTTCAGCTCCTATAATATTTTTATGTCTTCCGTCCATTTGATGAAACATTAGACGAGACAGTATTTCGTTTTCACCACCATGATTTACACCACGAGTAGCGGTAGTACCAGACCCTTTAACTTTTAAAAAGTTATGTAAGACTCTCATAGCATTATTATTTATAATTCCAAAAGCTTTTTCTTTTTGACCAATTAAAAGATAATCTGCATCTTTAACTCTATTATAAACAAATCCAAAAGTCATACCTGCACCAATTAAACTATAATTAATTGCATCGTCTTCATCGCCTATAAAAGTTCCAGCAGTAAAACCAACACCAGCTCCTACTAGTGGTCTAAAAGTTTCATTTAAAACAGACTGTAAAATACCATCAGTAATTTCTACATTGTTTTTACGCATAACTTTTAAAGTTCCATCAGTAGCTACATACGCTTGACCTTTAGCATACTTTTCCATTAATGTAAAAAATTCGTTGTCTAAAAAATCTTTAGCTTCTTTAGCTTTCTTTTCTAGATTACTAATTTGTCTATCGCTAAAAGGTTTTTTACCTACATCTTCAATTTTTAATTTACTAGATTTTTTATCAAACTTAGTGTTTGCTGATTTTGCCTCTGCTAGTTTTTTTCTAGTGTTGTTTGCTGCTATATATAGTTTACTTAAAACTAATGAACCTTCTAGCTCTTTTAAAAAACTTGAGTTTTCTTTGAGTGCAACCGGTAAAACTTTTTCTAAATCTTCGGCTTCTTTAGCAGTTAATTTTACAACTGGCTCATCTTTAACAGAGCTTTTAACAACTGTATCAGCATCAGGGCTATCTATTTTACCCAAATTAATTTCTTCATCTGATAGTGATCTATATCTATTAGAGATAACAGAACCTAATAAAGAACTAGCTCCACCCACACCAGCTCCAAACAATACATTATTAGGATTAACTTCACCGTAAGCAGCATACTCATATAATGCCATATCAGTTGAACCTATAGCAGCACCAGTAGTGGTTGCCCCTATCTTACCTAACTTTGCAATCTTTGCCCAAGGTATAAAGAATGTTACAGGGTCTGCAATAGCAACTCCCACTCTACCTGTTATTGTGGCAGCATCATCAGCACTTTCTCTAAAATCTATACCATACTTTTTTTGCATAGTATTGAAAATTTTATCTGTTCTTTCTTTTTCTATTTCTTTAATGTTATCTTGAAAAGATTTATTATTACCTAACGTTGCCATTCCTGCTTGTACAGTTCTAAAAAGATTTCCGAATGTAAGTCTTTCTAACTTACCTCCTAATTCTACTTTCTGTAAAAACGTAGGTTCAGCACTTGGCAAGTCTTCAGAAGGTTGGGTGTTGTATAAGTTTAAAAAATAATTACCTTTTTCTACGACAGGCTCTTGCTCTACTGTTTCTTTTTCACCAACATACTTTTCTAACTGTACATCTTCTTCTAGTATCTGCTCTTGAAGTGCAATACGTTCCTCTTCTTTTTCTTCCTCTTTTTGTAGTCGAGCTTCTTCCTCATCTTGTGCTGATGTGTCTGGAGAGTTATAAAGATTTAAAAAGTAGTTTGTATCTTGTACTTCTTCAGGTTCTTCTTTTTTTTCTTCATCGTCTTTTATATCTGCGTTGTACAGATTCAAAAAATAATTATCATCATAAGATGTTAAAGTTGACATTTAGTTTCCTAAGATTTTAAAAGGTTTATTAACTCTTCAATAGCTTTTATTTGTTTTGATTTAGAAAGTGTTCTTAATGACGTAACATTATAATTTTCTTCTAAGTAGTCTCTCATACTAGAATTTAATGTCATAATAGGTCTTTTATTATCTTTAACACGTTCTAAATCTTTTTCTAAATTATTTATTCTGTTTCTATTACCAAAGTTTTTAACTCCTTCAACAACTTGTCCGGGTATCTGGGCTGCTTCTTCTCTGGCTTTTATCGCAGCCTCGCTATTCATTATATCTTCGTCAGAATCCATAGCTAAAATACTAGGTTTTTTATTTACTATTGTTTGAGATGACGGACTAATTCCTTTCTTAGAATTTAAATAAGTAATAAGTTTAATGTATTCATCTGTTGTAAAATCGTCTTTCTGATTTATCATCTCGTTTAAACGAGTGTCAATCTCTTCCGAAGACATTTTCTCAGCTCCTAAGATTTCAAAATCTTTTACGAGTTCTGCCTGTGTAGGTATATTAGGAGAAAGTAAAGAATCTTTAGGTGCTGGTGTAGGGCTTGGAGCAGGAGTATTGTCTTCTCCGTCCTCATAGAAAGGATTAAGACCTGCTTCTATACGTAGTCGAGCATGGGCAATAGCTTTATTTTTAATCTCTTGGGGAATGTTTTTAGCGTTACCTTCTATTTCCATATCTTGTAGAATAGATATTTCTTTATCTGTAAGTGTAGGTACAATTAAAGGTATTATGTTTTTATCAGAATAAGGATTTTCAAAGTCATCAAAACTAATAGATACTTCCGTCATTGTTTGACCAGTAACATTATTTTTAATAGGACCTTTGTAACCTACCGCAGACTTTGTTGTTCCGTCTATACGTGTCATATCTTTTTGTTTACCACCAGCAGATTCTTCTGCAAGTTGTCCAATCTCTTCAGCAGATTCAGGAAACTGTGCAATAAGACCATTCCAAAACTCAGCCTTTTCTTCGTTTGTTCTTGAACCATCGTTCCACTCAGGAGCATTTAAAACTGCTACTACTCTATTCCTATCAAATGTAGGAGTCTCAGGGGTGTCTAGTGGATTTTTAGAAGTATCGTCTGGTGCATCAATGGAACCTTGAGCTTCATCTATATCGACTGTAATAGTCCCTTCTTTTTTGTTAGGGGCAGGAACCTCGATACTATCTTTAGGAGTATTAAAAATACTATTAACAAAATTTTCTCTTGCAGTACGTTTATATGTTCCTCTAGGTTCCTCGTTTTTCAATAAAAATCCTCCCCTACCAACTTTATATGTTAAATCTTCGCCTATAACTTTCTTTAAAGCATTATCAAAAAAAGATTTAATACCTCCTTCAGGTATCATTAGAGGACCAGCTCCTGATTTTTCTTGGTTGTTTTTAAATATTTTATATTGATAATCAGCTATAATTAGAGCATCATTAATTATGCTTTGTTTTTGTGAATCCGTTAAATGCTTACCATTATCATCTTCAAACTGCTCTAAAAAATTAGCAACGCTTGTTTCTGTTCCACCTATATTAATTTTAAAATCTGATTTTTTAAAGTTTTCAGTACCCTCTAACACTGAACTAGCCACTACTTTTAACTCCTCAGTAAGATCAACTTTAGGTTTAAATATTTGTTTCTTAATCATTGATTCTAACTGTACATCAGGAATAGCCTCTTTAACTCCATAAGCACTATTAACTTTGTTCATATTAGTAAAGGTATTATTAACTAATTCTTTTAGTTCTGCTTTATCTTGTTCAGTATATCCTTCAGGTAATGTAACATTAACATCTCCCAGTTGGTCGTTAGAAGATTTTAAACCCATGCCTCCAAGTAACCAGCCTCCAACATTATCTTGTTTATTAATAATGTCAACACCTTTTTGTAGTTTATCTTTTAAAGGTTTTAAGTACGCTGCTCTTGTTTCTTTAGTATCTTTACCTATTGTTCTAAAATCTGAATAACCACTTACTTTTTGTCTATAAGCAGCTATATCATCTTGTATTAATTTATCTACTGACTTATTAAACTCTAGCTGGTCTTCTGCTAGAGCTGAATTGTATAATTTGCTATATCTTGGGTCAGCTTGATACTGCTTAAGTTTTTGTTGTTTCAAAGCATCTACCCAATTTTCACCGGTTACAGAGTCTTTAGATTCACCATATGTTTTTAACATGGTGTTATGGTCATTCCAAAAATCTATACCCTGTGTAAACTGTCCTGCACGCCTATCTAGAAGTCCTTGGTTACTTTTCCAAAACTCATTAGCACGTTTTTGAGCTTTCTTTCTTAAAAAATGATTCCCTACTTGTAGACCTAAAGTTAGACCTGTAAAAATTTTAGCTCTACGTTCTTGCTTTTTACTTTTCTTTCTAGCAGAAGCTAATAAAGATTCGCCTAATTGTTCAATTGCCATTATATATCCTCTTGTAATTCAGGTTTTTCTAATAAACTTGGTTCTCTCGGTGGAGTCATCTCTTCTATTTTTTCTTCTATATTTTTAGGTAGGACACCTGCTCTTGCTTTCGGTACAATTTTATCTTGAGCTATATCAATTGCTTTTTCAATACTGCTTAATTGTTCATCTTGGTCTTCTACATCTTCTTCTTCGCCTTGATAAATTACATTATCCATCATACCAGCTTTTTCAGCTAGTGCCATTATCATATACATGGTAGGCTCAATAAGAAGCATTAATAAATCTGGGTTCCACATTCCTTTTTGAAATCCATCTGTTAATACTATTTGAGTTACATCCCCAATAGGAACTTCATTCTCAATTAAATTTAGTAAAGAATGATATGCTTCTGGTTCAGTAAGCTCTATAAACAAAGCATCAATAGCAGGTTCTAATTCTGTAAACTGAGTTGGTTGTTCCCACGGATAAGGTGTGTCAGGAGAATTAGTTAAAGATTCTCCGGGTATAGGTCTACCATTAGTAGATAAAAACTTTAATCCTTCTTGGTCATAATCTTTATAATTCGCTTCCATCTTTATCTTCCCCCACCATACTGATTAAACCAATTAAAATAAGTACTTTCTCCAAAATTAGAAGCTCCTATGTTTGAACTATAAGCAGGTCCACCAAAAGAAAAGCCTTGGTTTTGTAACATTGTTTGCTGCTCATTGTATTTAGTATAAGTATTGCTGTCCCCTAAAAAATTATAAGGCTCTATGTAAGGCATACCGCCTTCTGATGTTTGTTCTTGAGGATTGATAGCTCCTTCAATACTTGTTCCTATAGCACCTAATGCACTTTCTTTAGCTTTGTCTTTAGCTTGTTCAAAGAAACTTTTCTTAACTGCTTCTTCAGCAACTTTACCACTTACTTCAGACTTAGCACTTTCATTAAAAATCTTTTCAGTATCAAGTTTGACACCTAGCGACTGTTCTTTAGCTTGTTCTGCTAAATTTTTATCTAATATAGTTGTATCTATTTCTGGACCATTCTTAACCGCATCTGCAACTAAGTCACCAGCATCCGCATTAACACCAAACACTTCTTGAGCTTTGTTTTTTAATCCTGTAAAACCTTCGCTAATTTTTGTTGATATATTTGTGTAAGCAGTTTTCACTCCAGAAGCTGCCCAATGAACACCTTTCATTACATACCCAACTGCTTTAGTAAATAAGTTTTTACTAGCAATATTAGTTGCAGCTTGTGCACCAAAGTTAGCAAGAGTAAGTGTCGTGCCCGTCATACCTGTCCATATTGCACCTGCAGCCCAAGGCATTAACATACCTAAAGCAATTGAGCCTAAGGGTCCAAGTTTAGCAAAAGGTTTAGCTATCTTAGCCATAATCTTTTTAAGACCTCGACCTATTTTTTTGATACGTTTACCAACACTTTTTACAATTTTCTTTATACTTTTAAAAGGATTAAAACCCATAATATTCTCCGTTAACCTTTATTACCAAATAAACTATTAATTAAATGACTTACACTACTAACATTAGAAGACCAGTCTTTTGCAGAAGCACCTTCGTTTGCAAGGGCTTGAGCATATAACTGAGCCTTTCTGTTTTCTTCATTTTCAGAAGATTGCCAAGTGTAGTTAGCTTGATCTCTTAACTCTTGCCATAAAAATGACTGAGCTTGTGAAGACATGTTAAATGCATTTTGTGCATTTTGCATAGCTACTTGATTAGCAGCAGCAGTATTAATTGTATTAGCTTGTCTTCTCCATGCTAAATTAGATTGCTCAATTGCCTGTGCGTTTGCAACATTAAATTTACTTCTATCAAATTCTACTTGAGCATTGAATTGATTAATGTTATTTACCATAGCAGCATTAGCTTTTTCTAAATCTGCTTCTACTTGAAACTCTAAAGCTTGTCTAGCATTAATCTGTTGTGCATTAAACTGAGACATTGTATTAGCTTGTTGTGTATTAAACTGATCTACTTGAGTAGATAGGCTTGTCATAAACTGCTGTGTTTGATTTTCACTAGCAGCATTGAATTGTCTTGCAGCATTTTGAGCTGCTTGATTACTTAATAATGTTTGTTGAGCTTGTTGAGCTTTTAATACGTTAGCCTGTTGCTCGTTATTAAGATTAGTTAAATCTGTTTGTAAGAAAGCATTAGCATTGTTTATCTGAGCTTTCTGATAGAAGTCTGCTTCAGCTAAGTTAGCTTGAGACATGAGTACAGCATTTTGAATTGTAGCTTGTTGTCTGTTACTTGCTTCAGTTAAACCTACAGTTTGTAAGAACTTACTGTTAGATAATGCTGTTTGTTGGTCAGCACTAAACTGAGCCATATCCATTTGAAAAACTTTACCAGCGTTATCGAGTGCTGTCTGTTGTCTAAACTGAGCATTTTGTATTTCAGCTTGAGCTTCAATTGATTTTTGTTGTCCAACACTTTGCTGGATTGCTTGTGCGTTAGCTTGTGCTAAAGGTACAGCAGATTGTATAATAGCATTGAGCAAGGCATCTCTACCTACAGTGGATGCTGACATGCCACGTTGAGCTAACATAGCTTCAACACTAGCTACAGCAGGTCTAGCCCATGCAGGAACTTCACCTTCTTCAATGCCACTTAATAAACTGTCTAACTGATTAGAGACTAAAGCTTCTTCAGGTAGACCAGCAATAACTCCACGTTCAGCTTCTGTTAAATCCATCAACCTAGCTTCTAGGTCTTCGGGGTCGTTACCTAATGTAGCTATATCTTCAGCACTAACACCAGCGTTAGCTAACTGTTTCTTAGCCCTTGTAACACGTGCTAGGGTTGTACCTGCTACTTGAGCAGCTTCTGCCATAGCATTAGGACTTATAGTTCCTACAACTCTTTCAGTTAATGCACCGGGAATAATCTCTACTTCAGCAGCTTCAATAGGAGCTACACGTTCTACTTCTGCAGCTTCTGCTAATGCTTCAGGTCTTACTTCACCTTCAGCTACAGCAACTTCAGGAGCTTCTGTAATCTGTGCTGCTTCCA
>Ga0187218_1000624_pt1 | contig 11068 bp, 6 predicted proteins | sample 14SPOviralmetaG_FD_130167 | JGI IMG/M metagenome (GOLD analysis project Ga0187218, IMG submission 130167) | Marine viral communities from the oligotrophic San Pedro Time Series (SPOT) site, San Pedro Channel, CA, USA - 14 SPOT_SRF_2010-08-11... | ecosystem: Environmental > Aquatic > Marine >...
AAACAGTACCTTTATTACCTTGGATACGTGCAGCATCAATACTAGCACCAACAATACCAAGGTCATCTACGGTACGTATACCAGTCTCACGGAACTCATATAGGTCATGCACACCTTTAAGAGGTATATTAGGATCATCTGTTTTACTTGTGTTGTAATAACCAAGTTCATCCAGTGCCTCGTCTTGCTTAGCTTTGTATTCAAGCAGAGCTTCTTCAGGTACTTCACTGGTAGGTTTTGATCTGTTAGCTGCAAGGTACTTAACAGCTTGATCACTTTCACCAATAATTTTAGGTGCGTTTTTAAATACGTCTTTAACTTCGCTAACAGCAGAGATAAACTTACCAGCAAATCCAACCATAGGAATCATAAATCCCAGGGCTAGATCTTCGTTAATATTCTTTTGCCGTTTCAGGTCAGGGGATTCACCTGCAAGGGTTGCCCAACTGTCAGGAATAAAATCAAATGTTTCAGGAAAATTCTGCTTAATTTGACCAGCAAGGTTGTCGCCTTCATATTCAGAAGATATACCACCTACAGCAAGAGAAGCACCAGCTTCGATACCACGGGCACCTACAAACTTCATAAAAGCTGTGTTACCCAATTGGTTAATCTTAGCAGATGCTCCAAGTTTGCTAATAGTTAAAGCCTGTGCTTTACTAGCAAGACCCATACCAGCACCTTGAAAAAGCATGGTAGGAATCACAACAGACGTGATACTTCTAACAGTAGAAGCTACTTTGTTTTCATATTTTGTAGCCTTAGGTACTTCTGGAATACCATCAGGCAGGAAAAAATTAATGGCATCAGCTGCAAAATCAGCGACACCAGTAATTGCTGCCATATCAAGTTCACTACCTTCCTTGCTAATCTGTTCTAAATCAATGTTGCCAGCGGCATCTCTGTAAGGACCTTCCATAGAAGGTGCAGGAGCCTCTACCTGTGGTGCGGGTTGTGCTGTCGTAACAGCTTGTGTAGGTTGAGCTTGAGGCGTCATTAGCTCCTCTTGAGGTGCCTCCATTCTCTGTCGAATTTCTTCGATTTGTTCATTAGAGAGTGTAGTTTGACGCTCTTGCTCGTCCAGCACAAAATCCTCACCTACATTAGAGTATTCTGAAGGATGTTTCATTGTTTATCGGGTAATAAGTTCTTCCCGTGCAGCCAGTAAAGCAGCACGTACTTGATCACGACTAATACTAGCCTTATTCACACCATCGTTATAGTAACTACGTCCATTTTTATATTCAATAGAAGCGAATTCTTGTGCCATTTCATCAATAGCTGCCTCTATGTTATCACCCGTTCCTTGTAAAAACCTTGAAACATTTTCTCTTCCAGGTTTATTCAACAAAGTTCCTAAAAACATTTTAAGTTGATTTTCAGGTGTAAACTTATCATTCATTGAAAGTCCAGCACGTTGAGCCACTCGTTCAGGATATAGGAATTGATAAGCACCTACTGCTGCAGAAGACCGCCCATCACGTAGTTTTTCTTTTTGAAAATTTACAACTTCTCCAATTGTCATGTCAAGCATTTCTGGATAGGTCTCGCCTGGGAACATTGCAGCCGGATTCCCTTCACCAGAACTAACTAAATCTGCTAAACCTTTTACACCAGGAGGTCTCATACTAGGCCGTAAGTTTTGTGCTACACGATCACTTCCTCTAATAGCCCCACGTCCAATTATAGTAGGATTATCAGATTGAAGTTCTTTTCTTTGTATAGCACTTGCATTATCAAGCAGTTCAACAACAGGACCAGTAAGTAAAGGGATATTAGAACCATCAATTGCATTAGCAGCTTTAATCTGCTCATTGATCAGTTCACTAGGTTTCATATTATACATATCAGCCATTGTTTGAACATGATATGGATATTTAAAACCTCTTCCAGCAGCAGCAGCTGTAGAAACTTTTTCTAGTTCATTTTTATCTGCCAACAAATATGGCGTTAAAGCAATTTCACCTAAAGTTTTTTTACTGGCTAAATTTAGAAGGTAGGTGTTATACTCCTTTTGTTCTTTTATTTCTGTTGTGTTTACAGCACCGATGTTTGCAAAAACTCGACGACCACCAACGACCTTGTATGAAAAGGGATTAGTTCCAGAGTCAGCATCAGAAGCATTGGCAACCAACTTATCAAGTTTATCGATCGTAACATTAGAATTTTGTGTAATTTTTAAATCTTCTGCCGCCCATTCCCTCATAAAAATTTTAATCTGCTCTGTTTTTGTGCTAGTTGCACCAGGAGTTTGAGAGGAAAAAGCAGCTAATTTTTTAGAATAAGTATCAATACCAGATAAAAGTGAAGAATAATTTTCACCGTATTTTCTAATTTGTTGAGATTTAAATAGTTTTTTTCCTTCACTTTGCAACCCTGCGTCATCAAGTGCGTTAACAAAAGAAAGGTCCAATATATTTTTACTTGCTAACTGATTCAGCAATGAAAGGCTATTGGCTTTGTTATTTTTTAAAGCACTTGAGTACATTCTAGTAATAGCAGGTGAAACTATTAAACCTTGAGAAAGTGCGTGGCTTTCTAGTTTAGAATAGGTAGCATCTGGATTTACCTGCATTTCTTGGTAAATTTCAGGAATTCGATTATTAATTTCAGTGTTGTAGGCAGACCGCTTTTGACGTAGTTCAAACTCTTCTTGTTGAACTACTTTTGTCTCTCTCCTTTTGGTAAAAGAATCCCACCGGTTTTTTTGTTGTACGGAGTAGGGTTTACCATCACCTCTTGAATCAAAATCTCGTACTGCTTCCTCAGGAATAGCAAGATTGTCAGCTAGCTTTTCCACCCAATCATGTGCTGCAACATTACCATCTATGGTTTTTATACGCTGAAAGGCTATTCCTACTGCCTTAGCAGTACCAGCAGATGCAATAGTATTAGCTCCATCCCTTATTTCAATTTTATTTTGTTTTATCCCAGCGGCTTCTGCAGATTTTACATAAGCTCCGGTAATTTTAGTAATTTCTTTATTAGCTTTTTCAAGGTATAGAGGGTTAGTAAACCCCATAAAAGATGATACATCTTTCCTTGTTTTATTGTGAAGATCTACCATCAACTCTGGATCACTCAGAGCTTGTATAGCTGTATACGTTTTACCATTAGCAGATGTATAAGTTTCTTCTGTGTTTTGAAGACGTTTAAATAAGGTGTTGTTAAAAGCTTGAACAGCAACTATATTATCATTTTCTCTTGCTGCAATACCATTAAAACCATGGTTACTTGCATAACCTTTTGTGGTTTCATAAAGGTTTTCGTTTTGCAGAACTCCGTTAATTGTTGATTCAGTGTCTAGACGGATAGCACCTTGAGCCTGAATGTTTATTGCGTCCTTATACGTCTCAACAGCATCAGCAGAAATGTTTTGAACATCAGCAGAAAGACCAATGCTCTGTTGATCTTTAATCATCTTTGCTGTACGACGTTCAGCAATGCCAGCAGCAGTTCTACTAAAATTAGTTAACGCACTAATTGAATTATTAATAGCGTTAAACGTATTTGCATTGTTTTGATAATCAGCTTCAATGTTCTGTATTTCTTGATTCCTTTCGTTTTCAAGGTTTTTGATTACAGTACGCTGATTTTCTCGTGTAATCCTTTCAGTGTAAGCAGCATCTTCTTTTAATGCTTGTAGTTCACGCTCGCGTTGTTCTTTTTCAGCACGGCGTGCTTTCTCCATTCCTTCAACAATTCGGTTACTTTCTTCACGTAACCGGGAGATGCCTGCTGTACTTAATTGTTCTGGGTTAAATCCCCTGCTACGTCCAGCAGGTTGGTATGAAATACGTGCCATAATTTAATTAAGTTATAAATCTGTTTGATATAGATGGTATTAAGACAACATCTTGCCAGCAGCACCATTAGCAGCTTTACCAGCAGCGCCAAGATTACCAATAGAGCTATATAAATCTACACCAGTCATCGCCAGACTTGCATAGCTACTTACTGTGTTTACACCTGCTACAAATAGATTTTCTTTTTGCGCTGGTGGTACAAATCCTGGAGTAGCCTTCATACGTTTAACAAATTCCCGTTCTGGTGTTAGTTCAGGTTCTGATATGTAAGGTATCATTTCTGGTTCAATCAGCCTAGATTCTACAGTATTTAAATCAGCAGTTTGTTTTTGCATATTAATTTGTGATAAATTAATCATAGATGCTTGCATAGAACTATTCATATTAGCTTGAAGAACCTCACTGTTATATTGATAATCACGGCTAGCTTGATTAATTGCATTATTAATACCTATTTGATTAAGAGTATTATACCCTCTTTCAATACCAATACTAGCTTGTGCAATATCAATACGCCTACCTTGTAAGTCAAGACCAGCTTCTTCAAGACCAATACGGTCGGATTGAATACCAAGTTCACCTCGATTAAGTCCAACCCGCATGGCTTGAATACCCAACCCTTGCTTTTGTAGACCGATCTGTTGACCTTGAATACCAATACCTGCTTGTTGTAGGCCAATTTGCTTACCTTGGAGACCAATACCTGCTTGCTGTAGACCAATTTGCTGACCTTGAAGACCTATACCTGCTTGCTGTAACCCAATTTGTTGACCTTGAAGTCCAATCAAACCTTCTTCAATACCAATACGGTTACCTTGTAAGTCAAGACCAGCTTCTTCAAGACCAATACGCTGCAGATTAAGCCCAACCTGCGTTTTTTGTAGGCTGGCATCAGCGTTAAGTTCCGCCATTTGAATTGCAGCTTGTTTATGCTTACCAGACATTTCAATGTCCATCGACATTAAACCACGATGTAATTCAGCCATAACAGCATGTTGTAGTTTAGCTGTTGATTTACCAGCTTGACCAAGTTCAGCCTTACCTAAAGCAGCTAAACTTTTAACCATTGCGGTTTCTTTTTGTAATGCATTTCTAGTTAACAGCTGTCCAATGGTGTTTTGGATAGACATGTTACCAAACTGCTGTTTATTTTCTATACCTTGCAACTGTACATTCTGAGCCTGCCGGTCAAGACCTTTGGACAACCGAGCAAAACCTAAAGCTTGTTTATCAGCTTGCTTAGATAGAAGATTAAAACCTAATGCCTTTTTATCTAATCCTTTAGAGGCTAAATTAATACCTAGGTTTTTTAAATCTAAATCTTTAGATGCGGAATCAAGACCCAGTTTTTTTAAATCTAAATTTTTAGATGCGGCATCAAGACCCAATGATCCTAATTCTAAATCTTTAGAAGATGCTGAAATAGCTAATTGTTCTAAATCATATCCAGTACCAATTACCTTTAATCCTAGTGATTCTCTATCAGATATTTTTGACATACTATCTAGACCAATATTTAACCTATCAACCTCTTTAGAGGCATCTTGTAGGTTCAACCCTAGGCTAGCTAAAGTTGTAGATTGGCTTTTTATAGCCTGTTCAGCAAAAATATCTTGAACAGAACTTAGATTATTTTGATGTGCAAATGTAAAGTTAGTAAAAGCATCATTTAAAGCACCTTGTTCAGCAGAAATAGCTTGACGTTGTGCTGCAGAATTTAACCTAAGTTGTTGATTACTAATAGTTTGGCTTTTTTCATACTCTTTTACGGCCTGATTAAATTGATACTCATGGATTACTTTACCATATTCCCAATCTTTAACTGCAGTTTGATGGGCATGATCTCGAGCAGCATTATAATTAGCGACCTCAGCGGCATCTAATTTATCGAAGTAGATATTTTGTTCATGTGCAATCTTTTTATTATAATCGTTTGCCGCGTCTTCAGCGTCTTCAGCTGCCTCATTCCGGCTGTGTGCACCACCAGTAACAAAATCCAGGACGCCATCAAAAAAGCCATTTAGCTCGATACCAGATGTTGCAAGCTGCTCTTCTAATAGATTATATTTTGGATTAAACATTAAGCTCTCCTATAAAATCGTGGGGAATAGTTACCTTCCCACATCATTGATACCAACGATACAGGGTATGGAAAATTACTTGTCACTTTAAGTTCAAAATTAGTATTACGTTGATGGATGGGTATGATAAATTGACGTTCATTTTTTACTGGATTAGTGTCAGCAGAATAGGTGTCACCAATTGTTGTGTGTTCTACATTTTTCCATTCATTAGATCCATCTGCTTTTAGTTTAAACCGGATAGCACCAGTTCTACCAACAGAAAATTTAACTCTAGAAATAGTTAATGTAGCAGTATAATCAGTTTTATTTTCTTCAGGGCGATAGTAAAATTTAGGTAGAGTTATTTCAAAATCATAACCATAACCTACAATAATACCATCTGCATAATCTGTAAATTTACCTTTGACTTCAAAATACCTATAACCAGTTCCAGTTTCTACACGTTCGATAGCAGAAGCATAGTAACCAATGTCTGAATCAATAGCAGAATTAGTACCTACATCTGCTGTGGGAACAGCTAAAAACATTACAGCATTTTTATCATTAATCGGTGTGTAAGGTACATAAATTTTAGTGATGTCATTAGTCTCATCATACACTACTGCTTCAACAGAAGCATGTGGTTTGACAGGACGTGTAGCCATATCTAAACATGGGTTACCAGTCATACCACTAGCAGTTGCTGTAACATTTCCAGTAGGAATTTGATCTAGTGTAATCTTACCAAGTGTATATTGATCTTCTTGCTGAGAAACAATAATTACATCGTCATCAATAATATCTGCAGCTTGGATTAAACTAACTAGCTGCCACTTTACCCATGCTTGGAAAAGATCCCTTTCACCATTGTTATAAAATCTGTAAAGGTACATGTAAGATGAGTCACGATCAGTCAGCATGATTACAGAATTTTGTGGACTAACTGCAAGGCTATCTACAGTATCAGGTATCCACTCTAACACAACTTTACTGATGTCTACCACTAGTGGACTCTGTTCAATATCACGTAGTTGCAAGTTAAACAGTTTACCGTATCCAGGTACAGTATTAACAAAAGCAGTGGTAGTACCTACATCTACAGGTGAAATGGTTGAAGACATCTCATAACTTGAGATGGATTTAATAACAGCTGTACTAGGTGTCAAGGTATTAGCACTAGCAGCATATACTTGAAACTGTTGTCTAGCACTAAACAGCATCAAACCTTGAGGAGAAGGTAGCACGTCGTTTAGTACAACAGGACGTACACTTGACACATTTAGATCAACAGGATCTGAGTCAACTTGAGTAAGCCCTGATTTTACAAAGAAGTTAAATGAATCATTAGCTACACCAAAGAAAACATTATCCTCTGACAATACACCAAATCTGTTGGCATAAAAAAATGAACATGTAAGTTTAAATCCAATAAAAGAAGGTGGTGCATTACTATTATCATCACCAACCTGCCTAGCTTTCCAAGGAATTTCTTTAAATGTAAATGTAGTAGGACCAGTATTCTCTAGCTGATACGGCATAGTCGCAGCATTAAAACCAGGAGATACATCTCTGGCTAAAGCTTCCTTCCAATACCCCTTACCACGGATACCATCAAATGCTTCAAACTTAAGATAATAATCATCATCTGTAGAGTCTGTATTTACAACTTTAACATGATGTCCGTCAAAAGATTCAACTGGAAGATCAGAAGAGTTACTAACATTGTCTTGAAAAACATCAATACCGATATTACCTAAACCACCTTTTGCTGAAATTGTAAAAGCTAAAGGGGTTCCAGTTGGTTGAGTGTAATTTGATACAAAGGCATTAGTACCAGCGGTACGTTTAATGACAAGGCTATTAGTATATGCTTCTACAGACCAAACACCATCAAAGTCTGAATTGCCTGCATTGTGTTGTGCGTCAATATGGTATTTAATTTTATCAATTAAATGGTGGTTAGTGTTTATACTAGAGGAATTATAGACAAGAAATTCATCAAATGTTGTAGTGGCTTGTGCAGTAACATTAACATTAATACCTTGCAATTGAACATTATAATCATTTGCAGAAAGCTCGTTAAGGTTTATGCAAGCGACAGAGTTAGATACATATGTTGCGTTAGCCTGCATGGCTGTTGTTACAGTTTTGTTAGTGATAACTGTAACGTCTTGTACACTACGAAAGTGATAGTCAGATTGTTTGGTACCAGTTAAATATGATGCACCATTATTAGTTACAGTACAAAAAGTACCATCATCTTTAGTCCAAACATAGATGTTAGTACCTTTAATTGCACCGATGTAAGAACCAGCATCATCACGGTCAATAAAAAACCATGCAGCATCAGCTAACTCTGTTTTACTAAACGCGGTACCATTTGCCTTTTTAAGTACATTAATGTGCTCCATACCAGGTCGTTTTAGAAGACCATAGGTAGGATCAGGGTAGCCATTAATGCACTCAGTTACCTGATTAGAAAGTTTTTTGTCGTCATTTTGGCGGGATACACCACCTAAAAAGTTAGGAGTTGTTTGAGTGATTGCTGGCATTAGCGTTGCAAAGTATGGAACGGCTTGTAAGGACGATAGAAGTTACCACCATCAGGTGAACCAAAGAAGGAATAATCTCCTTGACTACACTCATACTCCATAGCCTGAGAGCGAGTAATACCTTCTTTTTGTTGTAGCATTTGATATTGATTAGAATCACCAATAATACGGCTAGACACAACAGCTGCAGCACGTGCAACAATGTGAGCTTGGATAGGAGCAGGGATACTATCCCATTCAAAATACCAAAGAATATCTACGTAAACAGTCTCTGCAGTCCATTCGTAAGAGTGCTTTTTCTTATCGTAAAGTTTACCTCCACGAAAGATGGCATCTTTTTCAATGTTTTCAGGATACTTTTGGTTAAGGTCCATTTGAAGAACATTGTCTGCAATTTTAATTTCGTTATTAGAATCAGGTGTAATTTTATAATCGTATTCTGTATTGAAGGACCAGCCTTCAGATTGTACTTCACGTGACACTTCTCTCAGGGTGCTGAGTGCAATCGCAACGTCCGGGTTGGTTTGGGTTTCAACTCTGGTTGTAACCTCATTACGAGTTAATGTACGTGATGATACGGTCTGTGAAATGTTTACAGTGTAATCATACGTAACAGGGTCAGTAGCTGGAGTAGCTTCCACACCAGCAACAGCAATAGACGTACCATCTGTAACACCAGTACCACCGATATAAGTACCGACAGGGATGTTAGCAGTTTCAGTAGTCAACGTGGTGCTAGAAATAGAGCCAGTAAACCGGCTGACCTCACTAATAATAAGGGTTTCTTCAGTCGTCAACGTGGTTACAGGAGCCTGACCAACTGACGCCAGGATCTGATTAACAGCTTTAAGCTCAGTGGAGCCAGTAGATAGGTAAGGCATAATTGATAATGAGTTTTATTCTCAATAAGAACTAAAAAAAAGGAGCCCTCGAAAGGACTCCCGTATAAAAAATATTAGAATCCGGAAGGCTTGGTAGCCGTTCCAGCAAACAGTTCCACCGCAGCGGCGGGGTTCAGGTAGTCAGCACCCATGGCGAGACGACCTAGGATCACATCACCTTGGTAGATGGTGGACACGTCGCCACTGGTGACTTGCACCTGAGGAGCGATAGCTTCCACACAACCAGCGGCTTCACGCTGGAAGACGAGACCACAGCTGTTAGCGAATTCGGTTTCTTCACCGTACTCGTTGTTGATGCCAGTAACGTCGGCAGCAGCATCTTCAATAGCTTCAGACACAAAAGAACCAGTGTTACCAGGATCGGTTACACCGGGGTTCGTGGCAGAACCAGTACCATACTTGGTGCCGTATTGAGAGAAGAACGGAATGTTCATTGACTTGAAGATCTTGATACCAGCGATCTCCACAACACCGTCACCGCCTTGCAGCGCAGTGCCTTGGGCATCACGGTTTACCAGTCCGTTAGAACCGATGTCTTGGATCAGTGCATAGTACTGACGGGGGTTAAGTACACCCACACGTCCATCTTGAGATACACCTTTTTCATCGAGTGCAGCAGCTGCATCGTAGAAAGCGGTAACAAGCTTAGCAGCATTATATGCATCAGAAGCTGCAGTACCGGAAGAACCAACACGGATCTGAGTACCACCTGGCTCAACATAGCCAGACTTAGTGATCGGAGAAGCAGCACGTGCACCACGAGTGATGGCACGGAAGATCAGACGGTCATACTTTTGTGCAAGAGCGTAGCCGATCTTACGGCTGATCTCAGAACGCATGTCATAGTGAGACAGGGTTTCATCAAGATCATACAAGAATGCAGAACTGATCAACAGGTCATCGACCGTGATGGTCTTCTCAGCCACCGGAGGTGCATTATTGGTATCACCCAAGATGCTGTTTCCAGGAGTATGAAATTCAGCTTTTGTATGACCGGTGTAGATGAACTGGAGAGATTTACCATTGGTCAACGTACGACGCATAACCAAATCACGGGCAATAGCATTATGCTGAAACCCTTTAAACATTTCACCTGAAAAAAGCTTCAGATAAAGAGCACGGGCATCACCCGTCGCGTTAGATTGACCCGGTCGCGTAAGTTGCGCGGGGTTAGTAGAAGATTGAAAAGCCATTTCTATGGATAAAAATTATTTAGACAAGCTTCAAACGTTTGAAAATTTTTGTGGTCTATTCCCACCGTCTAGACGGCTAGAGGTATCGGCGTACCGGCTCTAACCAATGCAAGGGAGGTCCTACTCTGAGGTGCCTCCCAAGCTATTACAAAAGACCTTTAAGGCACTTCTTTTGTGTGCGACATTCTGGTTTTTTATCACCACAATGACCGCAACGTTTAAAAATAACCTGATTAGTATCAGGTATCATTTTTGTAACACTAGCTTTAACTTTGGAAGACTGCATAGTCTTCGCAGATTTTTTAACTGGCATAATTAAGAACAGTTTTTTTGTAAGAGGTACCACGATAGCACAATGCTATTTCTTTCTCCTTACGGATCATTTTGTTGTAAGCATTGATGATGTAACGTTTTTCAAGATTAGACATAGTTCGTACAAGATAAAACCTAGACCCCGTTCCCTGTCTAAGTAACATGCGTCCCAAAGGATGAACGTACGAATAAGTTTTAATTAACCAATAGATGGTGCAGTCAGTGCTACCTGTGTGGTAG
>Ga0187218_1000628_pt1 | contig 11033 bp, 9 predicted proteins | sample 14SPOviralmetaG_FD_130167 | JGI IMG/M metagenome (GOLD analysis project Ga0187218, IMG submission 130167) | Marine viral communities from the oligotrophic San Pedro Time Series (SPOT) site, San Pedro Channel, CA, USA - 14 SPOT_SRF_2010-08-11... | ecosystem: Environmental > Aquatic > Marine >...
TAACATTTAAAGAACTTCGTAGAGGTCCATTTATGAAAACCGATACGAGTAAAAAAGTAAACGAACAAAAAGAAATTAAAAAAGTAATAGCAATTTATCCAGGTCGTTTCCAACCATTTGGTCCACATCACAAAAAAGTATTCGACGCACTACAAAGTAAGTTTGGTGAAGCATACATTACAACATCAGATATAAAACAACCACCAAGACACCCAATGAATTATAATGAAAAAGTTCGTCATATGGTTAAAATGGGTGTTCCAAAAAATCGTATCATTAAAGAAAAAGTTCCTTATGTAGCCAATAACTTATTGAGAAAATTTAATAAAGATACAACCGCAGTAGTTTATGTGTTTGGAGCAAAAGACGCTGGTAGATTAAAAGGTGGTAAAAAGAAATCAGGTGGTTTAACTTATTATCAAGACTTAAAATCAAATATCAACAATTTAAAAGGATTTGAAGAACACGGATACATTTATACAGCACCAACGGTAAAAGTTAGTGGTATATCAAGTGGAACGGAAATAAGAAATCTATTGGGTAGTCCAAAGTTTGATGACAAGAAAAGACAACAAATATTTAAAAAAACATTTGGATACTTTGACAAAGGTATTTACAATATGTTAACAAATAAATTCAAAAAATTATTTGAATTTCATCAACAACCAAGAGTAAAACAATTAATGAAAGAGGTTAGTGGATTTGGTAGTCATTTTAACGCAAGTGATATGTCAGATGAAGGTATGTATGATTTTTTTGGTTCATTAGATGACTATTATAGAGTATCACCAGAACACGCAGAAATATTAGGTTGGGAAGTAATTGACCACCCAATTAAAGATTCAGAAGATATGATTTTTACTATTATGGCAGATGAATATGAAAAAGACCGTACTAAGACTGTAACTCACGGAAGAACTATTAATCAAGATAGAAAAAATACTGATTCAGTTGATAATCCATTTCCAAAATACAAAGAACGAATGAGAAAAGTATTATCAAATTTAAGATGGGAGGTGGTTAAATATTTTGGAGAGGAATCATTCACGAAAATGAAAGAATCACCATTATTAGCTAAACAAGATGTTAAAAAAGGTATTACACACATCAAGAAGATTCAAGAAGAATTTCAACAAGATGTTGACTTATTCATAGAAGCAATGTGTGGTGTTGGACAAAATCCAGCAGATACAGGTTGCACACCAAAAGGTAAAGAAAAAACTTCATTTAAAGTTCCTAAATTTGATTTTTCTAAAATAAAACTACCAGATATTGGTGCAAGAGTAAAAAAAGAAAAAGAAATTCATAATAGTTTTGTAGACAAAGATAGAAAACCAAATATTGTGAATGGAGTTGATATAGTAAAAAAAGAAGATATTGAACACTTTTTATATGATTTTAGATACAAAGCAGAAAATGAAAAATTTAGACCTTCAAAAGATGATTTTCATAAAGAAAATAAAAATGTTGTTGAATATGAAAAAAATGTAAAAAAACAATTGAACAATAAACTTTCAAAATTATCAGAAGAACAAAGAACACAGATATTTAAGGATGTTTGGAGTTGGAAACAACTTGGTGGTTATGAAGCACAAAAATTAGGAAAAAATATTGGACAAAGTCAAAAAGATATTCAAAAAAGAAATGAAAGAATAAGTGATATTTCTCATAAAACTATTACGAATCTTGAACAACCAATAGAAAGAGGAATAAAAATACCAGTAAAAGATATAGATAACTTTATGAGTAGATTTAAAGTAGGGGAAATGGCAGAAATACCAGATGAATCTGGACACGGTTCAAGTGGATTTAGTATAAGACCAAGTATAGCACGACAATATTCCGATACTCAAAATGTTGATGATAAAGATAATGTATCAGTTCAACTTGTAATTAAACCAAACTCAAAAGGACAGATGAGAGGACTTTATGTTGATGGTGTAAATCCGGAAGATATTAAAAAAGCAGCAGGTTCTGATTCACCAGTTGGTGGTGAGGGAGAAATAACTCGTAGTTCTAAATCAAAAGCAAATGTAATATCAATAGAAACTAAAAGATTACCAAGTGGTAAAGAAGTTAAAATAATCACACTACAAGAACCAGACGATTTAACAGAAACAATAGTTAAAGAATCAAATAAAAAATTTAGTGAATTATCAAGAAAGTATTTAGAAGGACCACTAAATCCAACACCAAAAAAGAAAAAATTACAAAAAGAACATTTAATATTAGAAGGTGGTGCATACGGACATATGAATCATCCATTTGATGATAATAATTTGACGTTTTCAGATTTGAAGAACATAGTTATTATAGGGTTAAGTGGACAGTTGAATCGTGAAGATAAGGTTTCTGAAAAACTTGACGGACAAAATTTAATGGTTAGTTGGGTTGATGGAAAGTTAAAAGCAGCCCGAAACAAAGGACACCTGAAAAATGGTGGTAAAACTGCACCGACAACCGCAGGTATCGCTAATATGTTTAGTGGTAGAGGTAATATTAAAACTGCGTTTGTAGGAGCAATGAAAGATTTAGAAAAATCAATAGGTTCGTTATCAAACACTCAAAAGAAAAAAGTATTTGGTAATGGAACCAAATGGATGAATTTAGAGGTTATATATCCACAAACAAGTAATATAATAGACTACGATGTAGCAGAGATAGTATTTCACGGAACTACCGAATATGATATGTCTGGTAGAGCAAAAGGATACTCAAAAGAATCTGCTCGTATGTTACAAGGTATGATAAGACAAGTAAATCAAAATATACAAAAAACATTTAAAATTAGTAAACCTAATTTCTTAAAGATGAGTAAAGTTCAAAACTTCGGTAAAAAGAAAGCTGGATTTTTGAGTAAACTAAATAAATTACAATCTCAATATGGATTAAAAGATACTGATACCTTGGGTATGTATCATTTGTCATATTGGCAAGAATATATTTTTAACGCAGCAAAACAATTCAACATATCTATGACAGATAGTCAATTAGTAAACTTAACTAATCGTTGGGCGTTCTTTGATAAGTCATATAAGATTGGAGATATAAAAAAAGATTTCAAAGATAATCCAAAATTCATTGACTGGGTAATTAATACTGATAAACTTGACCACAACCGAATGTTCAAACAAAACATAAAACCATTTGAGATATTATTCTTTCAAGTCGGAGCAGAAATATTAAAAAATATGTCAGGTTTCTTAGCAGTATCACCAGACAAAGCAGTTCAAAAAATTAAAAAAGATGTAGATAGTGCATTAAAAGATTTACAAAAACCAGACAATGTAGAAAAATTAAATAAGTTAAAATTACAAATAGAAAAATTAGAAGCTATCGGTGGAGCAAGTTCAATAGTTCCTTCTGAAGGATTAGTGTTTAAGTATAAAGGTAATATATACAAATTCACAGGAGCATTCGCACCAATCAATCAGATATTAGGTAGTTTACGATTTTAGGAGATAGGTTATGGCAAATAAATCAAAAGAAATGGAAAGACAGAATAAGGCATTAAAAGATTTAATGTCAGGAAAGGAGCATACAAAAGAATATGTTCAAGTAGGATACGAGGGTAAAGTAGAAAATCTTGGTGGAGAAACCCGTAAATCAGAACTAACTGATACAATGGCATCAGTAAGAATGCCTTGGTTTTGTCCAAAATGTGATAAGGCAATGAAGAAAAAACTTGATGATAAGTTTTGGAGAACACAAGGACATTGTTTTGATTGTCAAATAGAAATTGAAAACAAAATGAGAATTGAGGGGAAATTTGAGGAGTATGCACAATCTAAGATGTTAGAGAATCAAAAATCATACTTAAAAGATATGGAACAAAGTTTAGATGACTTTGAAAAGACAGGTGGTAAAAAAGAATGGTTTAATCAGGTCGGTGTAAACAATCCAGAATTAGAATCAGAAAAATGGGAAATGGGTGAAAAAGAATTTGAAAAAACTATTTCAAACGCAAGAGATTTCATACGAGAGAAAAAAGAAGTCGTAGAAAAAGCACAACAACAACTAACAGGAGTTAAATAATGGGTATCATTAATGCAATACTAAATTTATTTTTTGGCGGAAATAAAAAGAAAGAAGTCAAAGAATTAGATAAACAGATTAAAGTAAAGGACCAAGAAGTTAAAGAACTTGAAAAAGAGGTCGTAAAACTTGAATCAAAGAAAAAAGTTAACAAAAAAGAAGTAGCTAAATTAAAAAGAAAAGTAACCACTACTAAAAAACAACTTGAAAAAGCATCAGAAGCAGTAAAAGAAGACAATGCCGATGACGCAGTGAAATTTTTAAAGAAGTTTAGTAAATAAGTTAGATACTTATATATATATGAGATATTTAATTTACATATTACTAATCGGGAGTTTATTCGGTCAAGAAGTTGATACAACTAAAACCTATACCTTCACAGAGGAAGAAGTTTTAGGATTTACCAACACTATTATGGAATTAGAACTAAAAGATAGTTTAAATGTTTCCTTAGTAGGAGACTTGGAATCACAATTACAACTCTTTGAAGAAAATTCAGTGATAGACTCAATGTTAATTGCAAACAAAACTATGCAACTCAATCTACTAAAAGACACTAATGAACTACTTGAACAAAAAGTAAAACTTGTCAGACCTAAATGGTATGAAAACAAATGGTTATACTTTACATATGGAGTAGTGCTAACTGCTACATCAGTTAAATTAGCAGGTCAAATAGTAGACTAATGGCAGAACAACTAAAAGAAGTAATTAAGCAACAATATATTGAGTGTGCACAAGACCCAGCATACTTTATGAAAAAGTATTGTATGATACAACATCCTATCAAAGGTAAAATACCTTTTGATTTGTATGACTTTCAGGAAAAAACTATTGAAGAGTTTCAAACTGAACGAATGAATGTTATTTTGAAAGCTCGTCAGTTAGGTATTTCTACTTTAACAGCAGGGTATGCATTATGGATGATGACTTTTCATAAAGACAAAAATATATTAGTTATTGCAACTAAACAAGATGTTGCAAAAAACTTAGTTACAAAAGTTCGTGTTATGCACGCAAATTTACCGAGTTGGTTAAAGCAACCTTGTGTTGAAGATAACAAATTGAATTTGAGATATCGTAATGGTTCTCAGATTAAAGCGGTATCATCTGGTCCAGAAGCCGCTCGTTCAGAAGCTCTATCATTATTGATATTAGACGAGGCAGCCTTTATTGATAGGATTGATGATATATGGACAGCATCCCAAGCTACTTTAACTACTGGTGGACAGTGTGTAGCACTTTCAACACCAAATGGTGTGGGTAATTGGTTTCATAGGACTTGGGTAGATGCTGAAGAAGGTAGGGGTATGTTTAATCCAATTAAACTACACTGGACGGTTCACCCAGATAGAGGTGATGAGTGGAGAAAAGAACAAAACACATTATTAGGCCCAAGTGGTGCAGCACAAGAGTGTGATTGTGACTTCCTAACTTCTGGTACTGGTGTGATTGATGCGGTTCTATTGGAAAAGTTAAGAAAAAACTTATGTATAGAACCAGTAGAAAAAAGAGGTATTGATGGAAATATGTGGGTTTGGGAACAACCAAACTACAATAAAGATTATATTGTATGTGCTGATGTTGGTCGTGGAGATAGTGCAGACTATTCCGCATTCCACGTTATTGAATTGGAAAGTTTAACACAAGTCGCAGAATATAAAGGTAGAGTAAGTACCAAAGATTTTGGAAATATGTTGGTAAGTGTATCAACAGAATACAATGATGCTCTACTTATAGTAGAGAACAATAATATTGGTTGGGCAACAATCCAACAAATTATAGATAGGGATTACCCTAATCTATTTTATACAAGTAAAGACTTACAATATGTTGATGTTCAACACCAAGTGACGAACAAACATTATAGTGAAGAAAAGAAAATGGTTGCTGGTTTTTCAACGACTTCTAAGACCAGACCACTAATTATTAGTAAGTTAGAAGAATTTTTTAGAGAGGAAAGTGTAGTGGTTCGTAGTAATCGTTTGATTGATGAACTATTGACTTTTGTCTATATAAATAATAAAGCTCAAGCGATGACCGGATACAATGATGATTTGGTTATGTCGTTCGCTATTGGACTTTGGGTTCGTGATACGGCATTAAGATTACGAACACAAGGTGTTGAATTAACAAAGAAAACCCTTAGTCGTATGATGGACAATGAGGGTTTATACACCAACGAAGATGTCAACAAAAATGACAGCTGGGATTGGGAAACAGGTAAAGAAAAAGAGGACTTAACGTGGCTCTTATAAAAGTGAGGTAAAAAATGGCAGATAAATCATTATTTGGTAGATTACAGAGATTATTCTCAACAAATGTAATTGTAAGAAATGTAGGTGGTAAAAAATTAAAAATCGCCGATACAGACCAAGTTCAGAAACAGGTTAAATCACATTTAGTTGATAGATATTCAAAACTACATACTAATTTAGATTTAGTCGGAACGGGTTATTCTACGGTTCATCAGATTATGGCAGCAAGGTTAGCATTGTTTAAAGATTATGAATCAATGGACTCAGACCCAATCATATCAAGTGCATTGGATATATATTCCGATGAATCTACAATGAAAGGTGAATATGGTCAAATCATTGATGTTAAATCAGATAACGATAATATCAAAGAAATTTTAAATAATTTATTTTATGACATAATGAACATTGAGTTCAATCTATGGCCTTGGGTTCGTAATATGGTTAAGTATGGTGACTTCTTTTTACATTTGGACATTAGTGAAAAATACGGAATTACAAATGTTGTTCCATTGTCACCTTATGAAGTCATAAGAGCAGAGGGAGAAGACCCAGAAAATCCTTATTATACAAAATTCTACTTGGAAAGTATTGAAGGTGCACACCCTTACTTTGGACAAAAGTCAAGTAAAGGAAAGATAGAATTTGAAAACTTCCAAATAGCACACTTCAGATTAGCAAACGATAGTAATTTCTTACCTTATGGTAAATCTATGGTTGAGTCTACGAGAAAGATTTGGAAACAATTAACACTTATGGAAGACGCTATGTTAATTCACAGAATTATGAGAGCACCTTCCAAACGAGTATTCAAGATTGACATTGGGAATATTCCACCAAACGAAGTTGACAATTATATGCAAAGAATTATCAACAAGATGAAAAAGACACCAATACTTGATGAACAAACAGGTGAGTATAATTTAAGATATAACATACAAAACTTAACAGAAGACTTTTTCTTACCGGTTAGAGGTGGAGATAGTGGAACTGAAATCAATGAGTTAAGTGGTATTGAATACGATTCAACAGAAGATGTCGAATATTTGAAAAACAAATTATTAGCATCACTAAGAGTTCCAAAAGCATTCTTAGGGTTTGATGAAAATGTCGGTGGTAAAGCAACACTAGCGGCAGAAGATGTTCGTTTCGCAAGAACCATAGAAAGAATACAAAGAATTATAGTATCGGAGTTAACAAAGATTGCAGTTGTTCATTTATATTCACAAGGATATACAGATGAAGACTTAGTAAACTTTGAATTAGAGTTAGCAAGTCCTTCAACAATGTATGAACAAGAGAAGATTGAATTGTTCGGACAGAAAGTAAACTTAGCTCGTGATATGATACAAGATAAAATTTTACCTTACGAATGGATATATGATAATATATTTAATTTCTCAGATAAAGAAAAAGTTGAAATTGAGAATCAAATCGTTGATGACCAAAAACAGAAATTCAGACACTCACAAATTGAAATGGAAGGTAATGACCCACAACAATCAGGAGAATCAGTTGGAACACCAAGTGATATGCAATCCGGTGGTATGTTCGGTCAACAACAAGAACCACAACAGGATGACGATTCAGTAGCAGGTTCCATATTTGACCCATTTGATGACGGAGAAGATGATAGACCAGAAGACCAGCAAGGTGGTAGACCACAGGAAATGAATAAACCATTCAAAGATAGTGGAGCAAGAGGTCGTGACCCATTAGGGAAACAAACAAAAAATCGTAAAGGACTTGCGTTAGCACACTACGATGCGTTAAAATCAACAATGGGTAATAGAAAGTCAAAAGATATAATACAAGAAACTAACCAAGTTGATGAATTAGAAAAAGAATATAATGAATATAAAGAGGAAAAAGGTAAAGAATAATAACCGATTTCTTGAAAGTTTTATATTTATTATTGATAAAATACAGATAAATACTTTGGAGCTCAAATGTCTTATGTTAAACATAATAAGATAAAGAATACAGGTATTCTTTATGAACTTTTATCACGTCAAATAACTGTTGATGTGATAAACAACACAGATAATCCTAAGTCAGTTAAATTATTTAAGGAATTCTTTAATAAAAATACTGAATTAGGTAAAGAATACGAACTATATTCAATCTTATTGAATAAAAAATACAAAAACTTGACTCACGCATCTTCTTTAGTAGAAGCCGTGGTCAAAAGTCGTAGAAAATTGTCTAATCGTCGATTAGCAAATGAAAAATACAACCTAATCAAAACAATTAAAGAAAGTTATGATATAAAAGAGTTTTTCAATACTCGTATACCTAACTTTAAGGTTGTGGCATCTATTTATCGTGTTTTCCAGTCAGAAGTAGGTAAAGAAGATTTTGGTCCAGTACAAAAAACTGATTCATCAATAACAATTACCGAGCATGTCACTCAAACTAAACAATCAAGAGAGAAAAAGCAGAATATAAATGAGTATGCAGAACAAGAAAAAGACTTAAGATTGTTAAGTTATCAATTATTGGTTGATAAATTTAATTCTAAGTATAAATCTTTAAATGAAAATCAAAGAAACTTATTGAAACAATATATCAATAATGTATCTAATACAAATTCATTAAAAGAATTTATCGATATGGAAGTAATTAAAATCAAACGAGCTTTAAAATCATTACTTCCAAGAGTAAACGATAAAATTACTAAGATTAAATTATCAGAAGCGATTGACTACACAGACACCGCTACAAAAGGAAAAATCGTGAAAGACAAACACGTGGTTGCATTGATGAGATACTATGAATTAATTAAGGAAATCAAAAATGTCCAAACACGACAAAATAGCTAAGTTAAAAGAATACATCAAGAATGTTGTCATCAAAGAACTAAATAAAGATGACGAACTCGAAGAAGTATCAACAACAGGAACAGCCGGTATCGACGGAACCGGAACAGGTCATTACGATACACCAATGGCATTTAGTGGTGGTAGAAAAAAAGATAAAAAGAAAAAGAAAAAGATATCACACGCAGCTGGTATGAAACCAGTAAACGAATCCTACTCATCAATGATGATTGAAATATCAAAAGCCATTAAAGTAAACAGACCAGATGAACTAAACGCAATAAAAGATTTGGGTGAAGAATATGATATCGGTAGAGTTTTATATATGGCAAGAACTAATCCAAAAGCTTTGAAAAAAGCAGTTGACGATAGAGTAAAAGAAAGAAAACAATTCATTAAAAGTAAAAACTTAAAAGAATTAAAAGAAGGTCGTTATCACGATTGGAGAAACGACGAATCCCTAACACCAAGACAAAAAGTTGGTCGTTCGATGAGAGAAATCAGAGATGCATTAAATGAATTGGATAAAACCGTAAAGATGAATCTTAAATTAAAAACAGAATTAAAAATGAAGTCAGAAGACTATTGGAAAAATACACACAAAGCACTCACTAAGATTTCAGAAAGATTAGTCAAAATGGCAAACAAAGTAGGAAATTTAAAATAATGAAACAAGTTATCGTAGATTATATACCCTTTAGTATTACACCGACTCAGATTAATGAGGCGATGAAAGAAAACAACGGAAAGTTGATTGTTAAGGGTGTATTACAAAGAGCAGAAGCAAAAAACCAAAACGGACGAGTATATCCAAGAGAGATATTAGTTCGTGAATCTAAAAAGTATGATGAGAATTTTGTAAAACAAAATAGAGCACTTGGTGAATTAGACCACCCAGATAGTTCAGTTGTTAATTTACAAAATGTTTCTCACAATGTCAAGGAAATACATTTTGAAGGTGATAACTTAGTCGGTACGGTAGAAATACTTACAACACCAAGTGGTAATATATTGAAAGAACTATTTAAGAACGATATCAAATTAGGTATCAGTTCACGAGGATTAGGTAGTGTCGAAATGGTTCAAGAAGCCAACGGAGACACCGTTTCAAAAGTAGGAGATGACTTTGAGTTAATCGCATTTGATTTTGTTTCTAATCCATCAACTCACGGGGCATTTTTATATCCGATGAACGAATCAGTAGACAATACTCAAACAGGTAGAACTTGTGGAGTTTATTGTAGAGCAGAAGATATTATTAATCACATTATAAGGGGTGAATAATGGCATTAAAAGATATGAAATCAAATTTAAGTATTGGGGCAGGAAAACCAAAGTCCAGTCCAAGTGGTAGACATACCAAATCACCAGTGAATATCAAGACAATAGATAAATTAGCAGGTGAGGGAACAGGTGGACTAGAACAATCCAAAATACCAAGTGTTCCAAAATATACTAACACTGGATTAGCAAATAGTAAAAAGGCATAATATGAAAAAACTATCACAATTATTAGAAAGTATTAATGAAATAGATTCTTTATTAGAAATAGACTTTAAAGATAAAAAAGCATTTCAAAAGTATCAATCAATTCACAAAATGAAACCTACGACTAAGGTAAATATCGCAGGTAAAGATACTACCGTGGGTGATGAAACAGGTGATGATAGTCAAGCACCAGAAGCACCTAAAAAAATGACAGGTAAGGATGTTGATAATAAAGCAGCTGCAAACGCAAAAGCACAAGATGATATTGAAAAAGATATTATGGGTGATGAACCTAAAGGTGATACAACATCAGATACACTAACAAAAGGTTTAAAAGATGGTGGATTAAATCCATATAAAGACGGCCCAATGATTAATCAAGCATTAGATGATATTGGTGGAGACCATTCAGATTTGAAAAAGAAAATTGATA
>Ga0187218_1000630_pt1 | contig 11026 bp, 6 predicted proteins | sample 14SPOviralmetaG_FD_130167 | JGI IMG/M metagenome (GOLD analysis project Ga0187218, IMG submission 130167) | Marine viral communities from the oligotrophic San Pedro Time Series (SPOT) site, San Pedro Channel, CA, USA - 14 SPOT_SRF_2010-08-11... | ecosystem: Environmental > Aquatic > Marine >...
CAGTAAATAATTTTGTAAAAGGTCTGGTCACAGAAGCTTCTGAACTTACGTTTCCTGAGGGTGCTTCTGTTGATGAGTCCAACTGTGATCTACGTAGGGATGGTACTAGGCGTAGAAGACTAAACGTAGAGTACGAAAACTCACACGCTTTGTCTTCATTTACTCTAAGTAACTCAGAGGTTGTTACTACAGGAGAGTGGAGAAACGCAGGTGGTGATGCAACTAGAGACTTACTTGTTTTACAAAAAGGTTCTACTCTTTACTTTTACAACAAAGCCAGTACTCCTTACTCAAATCAACTAGTTACTTCCAGAGATATAAGTTCTTACGCTGCTGGAACTGGTGCAATAACTACTACACCTTGTCAATTTACTAATATAAAAGGTATGTTAGTAGTAACTTCTGCTGCTATGAATACAATAAGGCTAACTATTTCTGGCAATAATGTGTCATCAATAGCTATAACTTTTGAAGTAAGAGACTTTGAGTGGCAAGGTTATGAAGCTGCAGGGTCAGAGTATTTTTTTGAAAAAAGCATAATTGGTAATTCACCAGCTAGTGTTGCTAATGGACCTAGACTGTATGATGCTTACAACTCAGGATGGGGTTCGGTAAATAACGGTATTGCAACAGTACTAGCTGGGCAAGATGCTTTTTTAACTCACATTAATCAAAGTGGTAATATTCTACAACCGCCTTTAACACACCCTTGGTTTTCAGGTAAAGACTCCAGTAATGTACAAAACAGAGCAGAGTTTCTTAAAATAGACGCTGGTAAAACCTTAACTGCAAATGGCAGGTTTGTCCTAAACTTTTTTGATAAACAAAGAGTAGCAGCTTACAACACAGAGCCTAGAAAGTCTTACACACTACAAGGAATAAATAATGATACAGAATCATCTAGGTTTCAAACTTGTGAAACATTCTCAGGTAGAGTTTTTTACGCTGGATTGAACAGTTCTAAAAACGCAGGTACTGTATTATTTTCTAGAATTGTAGAAGATACTAATGATTTAGGTGAGTGCCATCAACGTAATGACCCTACTTCAGAAAACTTATCTGACTTACTAGACAATGACGGTGGTGTCATAGAGATACCAGACGCTTACAACATTCAAAAACTTTACGGCTTTCAAGGTGCTCTATTTGTTTTTGCTGAAAATGGTATATGGCAAATACAAGGTGTTGATGGTGTTTTTAGAGCTACAGAGTACTCAGTAAATCAAGTAAGTAAAGTAGGTATTCTTCACCAAGGTACTTTTGTTCAAGCAGACGGTGTTCCTTTCTGGTGGTCAAAGTACGGCATACATACACTACAAGCTGACGCTGTAACAGGCTCTAGTTCTCAACAAAACATAACAATACCTACTATACAAAAATTTTGGAACGAGATAACTGATGCTCAAAAAGCTAAAGTTATAGCTTGCTACGACAATGTAAATAAAAGATTGTATTGGGGTTATCCTAACGCAAGTGAAGGGGTAGCGTCTAAGATAAATAACTTCTTAATACTAGACATACCTTTACAAGCTTTCTTTCCTTGGAAAATATCTGATGAAGCTTCTAGCAGTGACGCTATAGTAGGTCTAGCTTATTACGATACATACGCACAAGCAGAAGGTGATCCATCTATTGTACTAATCTGCAGGGATGGAGCTACAAATAAAATTACTATGGGCCACTTTAGTGGTGTGACCTTTTTAGATTGGGGTAGTGCTAACTACACATCATTTGCTGAAACAGGATACGATTTTATAGGGGATGCAGTTCTAAAAAAGAACGCACCCTTTATTGTTACTTACGCTAGAGTTACAGAAACAGGATTTACTGGTAGTGAGAGTGCAGGTTATCAACCTGTAAGACCCTCTGGTTTAACTGTTGCAGCCTCTTGGGATTTTGGTGAAGACTTTCAAACAGCACAAGAAGTTTACAGATTGAAGTATCCTTTGTTTCCTAACAGTGGTAACTTAAATGACTTCAACTATCCTGATGATGTCATAACATCAAGGATAAAGATACGTGGACATGGACGATCCATGAGAATTAAATACGAAAGTGTACAGGGTAAAGACTTTATACTCCTAGGTTGGGGTATGCTACAAGGAAGGAACCCTCGTTTTTGACAAGAATAAGAGAGGCAAGTGAAGAGGATATATTTGATATCCTTATACTTGCTAAAGAATTTTCAAAAGAATCACCTATAACTCACAAATGGAATAAAGAAAAAACAGAACATTTTTTACTTTCTGCTTTAACTAATACTAATACAATTATATTTGTTTTAGAAGAAGATAATGAAATAGTAGGAGCCTTGGTAGGTCTTATAAATGAACTATATATGTCACAAACCTTAGTAGCAACTGAGTTGGCTTGGTTTGTTTCCAAAGCCTACAGAGGTAAGAAAGGTTCTTTAATGTTAATGACTACATTTGAGAATTGGGCTAAAGAAAATGGTGCTAATTACACTTGCATGGGTGACCTACATGGTATAACAACTCTAGAAAAACTCTATACCAAAAAGGGTTATTTTAAGTGTGAAACAACTTACTTGAAGGAAGTTTAAAAATGGTTGCAATTTCAACAGTAGCAGCAGTAGTTGCTATAGGCGGTACAGCTTATAGTGTTAGTCAACAAAGAAAATCTTCTAAAGCACAAAGAGAAGTTTCTAGAAGACAACAAAGACAACAAGCTCTTAAAGCTGCTAGATCAAGAAGAATGGCATTTAGAGAACTACAAATAAAAAGAGCACAAGCACAAGCATCTCAAGCTGCCTTAGGTCTAAGTGGAAGCTCTGGTGCTGCAGGTGGTCTAGCTAGTTTAACTTCTCAATACGGCTCTAAATTAGGTTACGGTTCTGCTATGACAAACCTATCTCAAGAAATATCTTCTTTTAGTTCTATAGCTCAAACTGCTCAAGCTAATGCTCAAACAGGAGCAGCAGTTTCAGGTCTAGGTCTAGCTGTTGCTCAAAATCCAGAATCTTTTCAAACCGCTTTCGATAAGATAAGAGGAAAGAAGGTTAACTAATGGCAACATTCTTAGATCAAGCATCTAGTGTAATTACTTTCTTAGGGGATGACAAAAAACCTGCAGTCAAAGAAGATCAGGATGCACGATCACCTTCTGTAGAGCGAAGAGAGTTAGCTGTCATTGGTGCTACAGGTAAAACTATAGAAGCATCAGACAACATTCCTGCTGAGATAGCTAACAAAGTAAACCAGACTTTATCTACTACAGTTAACAACTACACTCAGGAAGCTACTGATGTAGACATGGCAGTAGAAGAGTTACAGGATCAGGCTGATAAAGGTGCTGATCTGATGAGTATAACTGATTACTTTGACAATAGCTTTCATGCTATGGACAATCCCTATTTTACAAGAGCAGAAAACCTAGCGTCTATAAAGTATCAGATGGTAGTAGAAAAGATAACTGATGCTATACAGGTCAGGACTGCTGACACAACTGCAGGTTCAGTAATCAACTGGTTAGACAGATATCTACTAAGGCAACTACCTATAGGTGCTTGGGAAGACCTTACACTAAAAAGAAAAACTGTATCCGAAGAATTTGCTAGGGCTATCTCAGGTGATATGCCAATCAAAGACTTTGAAACATTCCTAGATTCAAGAGTAGACGAGTATCTAGAACAAGGTTTCTTCTTTGGTGAAAACCCTGAAGCTCTAAAAGATTTACTAGCTACAATAGAAAAGTTTGGAACTGATGATGGTCTAGACGATGCTCTCATAGGTGCTGTAGACTTACTACCTTTTGTTGGTTTAGCTACACAAGGATTGAGTAAGACAGCTAAGGTTGCTAAGAATATAAACCAAGCAAGAAGAATATCTAGGACTCTAAACAGAATATCTAGATCACCAACGCCAGCCACTAGAGCAGGTGCTATCAATGGACCTGAAGCAGCTACTGAAGTAGCAGAGAATATAGCTAGAGTTTCAGATGAGCCAGAGAACCTAGCAAACATGGGGCCAAGCCTGACTGATGCAGTAGGTGATAACGCTCCTGTAAGACCTTTGGGTGCAGCAGCTTCCTTCAACCACACTGCTCAACAACTTACAGACGAAACTTTTTCTTACCTAAGAAGAGCAGTAGGTGACATCTATGACGATGAGCTTGTCACTAACTACCTAGCTACTCGTGTAGCAAGTTTGTCTGAAAGCTTAAACAGAGGTGTCATAGACATTAAGCTAGACACTGACACAGAGAAGCTAACAGTACTACTAGGGCATCCTAGGACTGGTAGAGCTATGACTAGGGATGCAGCAGAGCGACACGCAGAGGACTTCCCTGAGGCTACAGTAGTTGCTATTAGTGAAGACGCAGGAGCTTACGCTATACAGGTAGATGAAGTTATCAAGATGGATGACTTTATAAAGACTGACAAGTACGCAGAGTTACAACACGTAGAAGGTGTAACAAGTAAAATATTTAGAAAGATATTTCAGAGACTACCTACCTCAGGCTCTCACTTGATAGATAATGCTGACGCTACAAACCTAGCCTATAGGTCTGAGAGTGCTGCTGTAAGACTTAATCAGCTAAACGCACCAATGATTAAGAAAATAAATAGTTTGTCTGCCAGAGAACTAGACGATGTAGGTGATATACTTACTAGGTTACAGTCTAGGGATGAGGCTTCACACAGAAACTGGTACACTGAGGATGAATTTACAGACAGGTGGAAAGCAGACCACCAAGGTAGAGCACCTTCACAAAAGGTTTTAGATGGGTACAAAGCTTTAGTAGACCTGTCAGATCATACCTACCATGTCAGAGCAGTCAGTATGATTAGAAGACTGCACAATAATAACTTCAGAAGAATAACAGTAAACGTAGGTGGTGAAGAAAAGTTCTTGGCAGGTAAAAGAAAAGATTCTTTACCTTCAGATGTCACAGAATTTATAGATGCTGAGACAGGTGTAAGATTTACAAGGGCAGAATACGATGGGCCTATGGCTAATGTCTTTGAATTAGATATGGACATAGGTGGTATTACTCATGTAGTTGACACAAGGACAATAAAACCTCTTGAACCCGAAGACGTTTTAGGTTATAATGCAGGTGGAAGCCGAATCAACCCAGAAGCCAGTGACTTTATAGTCCTCTTAGATGCTGATGGTAAACCACTTAAGGTTGCATTGTCAGCAAGTTCTTCTAAGTCTGCTGCTCTCGCTAGAGAACAGATGAATAACATATACAGTGCTATGAAAACAGGTAACTTAACCAACGCCATTGTAAGATCAAACAATAAATGGAACCCAGAGTTGCAGACAATAGAAGACTTCGATGCTTTTCTATCTGACAATGGCCTAAGGCTTGACACTAATGACATACAGATAGCTACCAAAACAAGAGATGAGAGTGTATTTTCTACAGGTGATGATGCTATAGTTCCAAATGGAACCTCATACACTGAGTTTAGTATGTTTGCTAACAGAAGAAACAATAGACCACTTACACACTTTGGTGGTACTGTGACTGCAAACGATAACCCTATTAACTCTATTCTAAATCAGACAAACACAGAGAGTAGAAGACTAGCCTTTGCTAACTACAACGATGCTATACAGGTTTCACTAGGTAAGAAGATAAAAGAAATAGCTGATCCTAACAGCCCTGACCTAGACTACAGGAAGTATTACAGAAACGCAGAGCAATACCTTGGTGATCCTAAGAAAGTTAGTGACCCATTAGTTAGAAAGATATTTGAGAGAAAGAAAATAACTGACTTGAGACTAGGTGCAGAAGGTTTTGGGGATGCTTTTGCAAATAGAATGTCTCAGGGTATGTCAAACATTATCTACGACACTGCTGGTATAAAGTTTAACGCAGGTAATCCTGCTCACTTCCTGACTAACTACGGTTTTAAGACAACATTCTTACTCGATCCTTTTCAGTTCTTACTTCAGTCAGCGCACTCTATAAATATTGTAGGTATGGCTGGTCTAGACGATGGTATTAAGGGTGCTGTCATGGGTAAGTTTCTTCTTCAATCTCTTAAAATAGATGGAAGAGAGTTAGACTTGATGGTTAACCGTATGGCTACACAGTTTGGCTATACAGCAGACGAAATGAAAGAGATACGTCAACTCTTTATAGACTCAGCAAGGTACGAGATTGACCCAACAAACTTAGTAGAAGGTTACATCGACTCATCTAACTCTGTATCCAGAGGAAGATCAAAGAGAAGCCGTGTTGTAGGTAACTCTGTAGGAAAAGTCTGGGAAAAGACTATGAACTCAGGTATGTTCTTCTTCAACAAGGGAGAACAAATTTCTAGGGTTACTGGGTTTGGTGCAGCAGTTAGAAAGTGGAAGAAAGAAAACCCTGATCTGTCGATTTTGTCACCAGAAGGTCGCTCTTGGGTAACAAACAAAGAGCAAGCCTACACTCTAAACATGACAAACATGAGCAGGGCTGACATACAACAGGGTATACTAAGAGTACCTACACAGTTTTACAGCTATATGCTAAGATCATTCGAAGGTGTGTTCATTGGTAAAGACCTGAGTGATCTTGAAAGAATTAGATTAGCTGCAATGATTGGTCCTTTCTACGGTATGACAGGTATAGGTGCTACATCTCTAACTTCCTCTACAGTAGATGCTTTCAATGCTTACTTACCAGACAGCTTTCAAGTAGAAGAAGGGTCTGATGCTTACAGATTAATAAAAAATGGACCTATAGACGCTATCTTTGCTTGGGCTGATGACACTCTACTTGGTGACGCAGCACCAGAAGTATCTATAGCAAGCCGTGTGTCACTAGGTGACGGTGTTGTAGATACTTTTAGAAACTATCGTGATGCTAATGTAGCTGAAATCATAGGTGGTGCTGGTGGTGGTAAAGCTGGTGATACTCTTGTAGACTTTGCACAAGTTCTTGGTGCTATAACAAGAGGTGATGACATTCTACTAACAGAAAGAACTGTAGAGTTATTTAGAAACTTAAAGTTTATAGATAACACAGCTAAAGCTGTCGGTATTTTTAGACACAAAATTTACACATCCAAGACAGCTACTAGAGTAGACGCTAACTTCACCAATATGGACGCTTTGTTTGCTGCCTTAGGTATACCACTAGAGGAAGTACAACAAGTATACGACTCAAACTCTGTGTACTACAACACTAACAGAATATACAACAAAATATCAAAAGAGATAGGTCCACGTGTAGACTTGTTTTGGGATAAGGTAAACGAGGGTGATGCAGAAAGAGCCAAGGAAATACTAGACAGTATACATTTGTCTGTCAGTAGGATCAACGGACTACCTGATGAGCTTAGAGATAGACTAAGGGAACAAGTAATGAACGGTTTCAAGAGTAAGACAACTTGGGAACGTGTAAAACAGCTAAGACGGATGGGTCTTGAAACAGAAGCAGAACAGTTAAAAGAAATTACGAGGTAAAAATATGGGCGTTTTAAACCCTACACTAGAAAGTCAAGTTGCATTTGAAGCTCCTGTACAAGCTCCAAGAGAGTACAATGCTCTTACTGACATAGCTAAACTAGCCACAGGCTTTACTAAAGCTTTACCTACTGCTACTGCTACATCAGCAGACAGAGCAGTACTGGCTAACTTTGGTAATGAGATAAACGCAGCAAGAGATTTAAAAGAACAGGGTAAACCTTACAGAACTCGTCTAGAAAATGCAGCTATTGCTACAGTTAGCACCTTAGGTAAGAATGTTCCAGACGATTTAAAGAATCTTTATCAAAATGTTTCTGGAGTTTCTTTTGATTCGCTAGGTGCTGATGATGACTACATGGAAGACACTGCTAGAAGAAGTATGTTAGAGTCAGAAAAGGGTCAATCTATATACGTAGCAGTAAAAGCTTCTAACACTGGTTTTACTAACGAACAAATAGAAGATGAAGTGGTGTCTAGACTAAGCGAAGAAGCTTTTTTGCAAGCTGCTGTTGAAAGACAAAAACTTAAACTAGAGTTAGGTCAACCTATTGAAGCTACTCCTATAGTAGAAAGCATACAAAACGATTTTAATTTACTTACACTAAAAGTAAAAGAGTATCAAGCTGATAATATAATTACTAGAGATGAGTTTCTATCTGCTAGTACTTCAGTAAAAAGTTTGATAGCTTCTAAGTATGCAGGTATGGAAACTAATGCACAAGTAAAGTCTGTGATAGACCAAATGAACGGCTTACTAGATGACATAGGTAAGGGTGTGTCTACTGATCCTCTAGACGTACAGCTTGACGCTATACAAGTTGCTTTAACAAAAGGTGGTTTTGATGCAACAACCATAGCTGTAACACGATCTATGATAAAAACAAACCCTACAGCATTTAAGGACACCTTACTTGAGCAATTCCAAACAGCAGAAAATAAAACTTGGGTTGATGCTTTGGTAAAAATGTGGGATGCACCAACAGGTTCGAAGATAGATGACATCTTTGCTACTGGTAGACCTGAAGTTAAAGATAATCCTAAACCCCTAAAAATACCTAGTGTAGAAACTACTGATCCCAAAGAATTATCAGCAGTAATAGGTAACATGAGTAAGATAATATCTTCATCAAACCCTAGTAACATAAGAAATAATGAGGAAACTAGAAACCAATGGTTTAACGCTACTAATACACTAGCAACTATAGTAGCAAGTACTGGTGGTGATACCTTTTTAGGCGAAGAGTTACTAGAAAGGTTTGCATCTAAGAGTATGTTGGATAACTTAAAAGCTGCTGGAGATTTAGACAAACCTAATGCTGAACAAACCAGTCAGTTACTTATGACAGCATTAGGTCACCAAGCAGAAATGGCAAGAAATAAAATAAGAAAAACCCTAGCTGCAGGGGATGGTCAGTTTTTGTTTATGCAAGGTGATAAACTTGTCTTAGATACTAGACCTCTTGAAGAAAATGTAAGGAATGGTTTAGTTTCTTTAGGTGAAAGAAGACTAAAAGATGTGCAGAGAGTTGTAAAAGGTATAGAAGAGGCTGGAGGTTTAGAACAATTCTTTAGAATGAGTGAAACAAGAAGAGAAGAAATACTTGAGGGTTCTAACTTTGAGCGTATCTTCAATGCACAATTCAATGATACTTTTAAACTATATACAACCTTACAATCTATAAGAAAAAAGGAAGACGCACTAGATACCTACGGATTTACAAGTGAAGTTTCAAGAATAATAAACAGTACATCAGGAGGACAACCTGTTGTAGGACCACCTCAGGAAATAGAAGAAAGATTGTACACAGAAGATGACCCTTTTATATTTACGGATGCAATGACCAATGAAGAAACAATCAGTTATTTCAGTAGGTTGTCTGTCAATTCTGTTTTCATTGATCCCATTGACGGGATGCGATACAGAAAGACTAAATGATATGCCTAGCAGTTGGAACACAGGTACATTACTTAAAGATGAGGCTAGTTTACAGCCAGCTTCTACTACTCAACAAACCTTAGAAAAAGTAGAGGCTCAAGGGTACGATACTTTGTTTGGAAATTATGAGACAGGTAACACACCATTTAGAGGAACCAAGGTATCAAGTATGACACTAGGGCAACTCTTTGATTTCTCTCAACCGTCTAATCAGTATGGTCAGTACGTAAAGACTAGGCTACCAGAGACTACTGAGGCTTACAAGAAAGGTCAAACCTCTACACCTATGGGTAAGTACCAGATAGTAGGAACTACTCTTAGAAATGTAGCAGATCAAATGGGATTATCTGAAGATACTGTATTCAACAAAGACACACAAGATAAGATGTTTTTATTTCTAGCTAAAGATGCTATCACTAGGGGCAAAACGAGTACTCAACAAAGGCAGAACCTTAGAAAAGTTTGGGAAGGTTTTAAACACGTAGACAATGCAACTCTCGACAAGTTAATAGCAGAGGTAGGTAATGCCAAGTAGCTGGAATACAGGTACACTATTAGAAACTGCTGTGGATGCTGCAGTAGAAAGTGGAACTAAAGCTGTTAAAGAGGGTTCATCTTTCTTTGACACAGTAATTAATAACGCATCTCAAGCTATGGTTAGTGGTGCAGAGGTTGTAGCTGATGCTGCTGAGAGTGCTTATGAGTTGATACCTGAATCTGACACTGTAAAGGAAAGTGTGTCATCTATGGTAAGCAGGATTCCTGAGCCAAGTATACCTACTTTTAATATTGGTGCTATAAGTGAAACAGCCAGTAACATAAATCAACAAGTTACAGAAACTAGGAACGCCCAAAAAAGAAAAATAGACAAGTATGCTGAGTTATCTACTACAACTGCAGCTAAGTTGTTACTTCAAGACTTCAGGCTTTTTGATTTTCAAAAGAAAAACTACACCATAACAGAAAAAGATTTTAAAGAAGATGAAATTCAATTTTTAAAAGCAATGTTAAAACAGTATGGTGCTGGTGCTGTAACAAAAGATATGTACAAGGGTATTACATTCGGTGACGTTAGGGGTGGTAACGTAGAAAAACTTTCTGATGTAGAACTTTCTATTGCTGATAGAGTGTATAATAGTTTAGGTAACTTTACTATTTCCAAAGATGAAAAAACAGGAGAGTACTTTATTGATGATGTCTACGATTGGAATATCTACACAGATTATACAGACGAATCAGCAGGAATAGATTCTGATACAGGTAGACCAAAAGGTAAGGTATACACAACAGAGCAGTTCGAAGCTAAATTTCCTAATAAGATGGAAGCATTGCTTGCGACTTGGAACTCAGACGCTTCACAGTTTGAAAAAATACATAACACAGCTTTTCTTTTTGGAAGTAGAGACTATAAAGATTCTAGTAAAGACACTGGAGTAAAAATAAAAATTAACTTGGGGGAATTAGGTTAATGAAACTAGCACTAGTACTGACTCTTGTCTTGTTCCTAGGTGGCTGTCTGTCACCTCTAGCACTAATGGGAAGCCTTGGTGGTGGAGGTAAGGGTGATGGCACTAACGTAAATGCCAACACACAGATAGGTAAAGAGAACAACCAGTCAGCCATTGACCAGAGTAGAGACATATCAGGTGAGAACGTAAAC
>Ga0187218_1000633_pt1 | contig 11014 bp, 9 predicted proteins | sample 14SPOviralmetaG_FD_130167 | JGI IMG/M metagenome (GOLD analysis project Ga0187218, IMG submission 130167) | Marine viral communities from the oligotrophic San Pedro Time Series (SPOT) site, San Pedro Channel, CA, USA - 14 SPOT_SRF_2010-08-11... | ecosystem: Environmental > Aquatic > Marine >...
ATTATGAGAATTTGGAACAAGATTAGAAGTGAACTCGCCACCAACGTTAATATTGTCAGTGGTTCCATCACCAAGATTTACAGTTCCACCTTTGAAAGTGACAACTCCTACAAACTCAGAGTATCCACCAACGTGAAGATTTTGCTTAACTGTAAGATTTTTAGCGATACCTACACCACCATCTACCTGAAGGGCACCGGTATCTTCATCACCTAATGTATTATCAGTGGTATCTGTGAATGTTGATATACCTGCAAAATTACTACCACCGCCACCACTACCAGTTACACCAAACTGTCCGATATATCTTGCACCAGTTAGATAAACACTTTTACCACTGAAGTTTACTCCGTTGGGTAAATTTGATCCAATAAAGTGAAGGATACCTGCTGAATAATCAAAATACCATTCATCATCATTTCCAGAACCAGTTTCAAATACTTGAGTACCGCCTGAAACGGCAGTGCTAGCATTACTTGAAGTATGAATATAAACTTTAACTTGATATGTTGAACCAAGTTCTGGCGGAATCCAGTCAGTTAAATTTGTTTTCCAGGTTCTATTAGTCGTTGATGATCCATCAGCAGTTAACTCAACTGGAGCTCCTGTAGTGGTAACACCAACATATTCATTGGAAACTGCAGGAATAGTTGCATTAATTGAAGAAGATTCTCTCCAAATCCTATCACCCCTAATGAGGAGAGGACTTGGATTTGCTTCGTTAGGGCCTTTTTTATTTGCGTTTGTGTCTGTTTTTGCTTTAGCAAACGCGATTTTCTTCCAGAGAAAATCAACTTTTTGGGTATCTGAAATTGCCATTTGTTTATCCTCCCCTTAAGATACGCTGAGTGCAGTTACAGACTCGCCAGATGCAAGTCCGATTCTTACGAGGACGACATTACCATCGGCGTCAGTCATGTTCTGATCACCTAAAGTTAGCGTGTAACTACTACTTAGAGCAGTTCCAGTTTGTATTCGATCTCCAGATGTGAACGCACAACCATCACTACCATTACCGCCGCTTCCAGTATTACTACCAGGTGTACCCGAACCAGCATAAGTTTGATCTGCTCTCAACCAACCATTAAGTCCAGATGCGCTATCAATATTAGTTCCGGGTGCTGCAATAAACACACCACCAGAAATGCCACCAGAACTAGTGATACTCAATTCAAAGTTAGCAACCGCTTTCCGCTGGAAAGCAAAAGTAAAGTATTGAGTTCCTGTGTCACCGCTTCTGTTTGGGCCAGCAGGAAGATAACCACTAGCGTAATTGGTGGTATCGTGCTTGATAACACCAAGTCTAACTGTTGCTTCTTTGGTTCCGGAAACTCCTGGATCAGATCCTTCAGAATAAAGACTGTTTGTGTAGAAGTTGGAGACTCCAAACCCAGAGTAATCTGGAGTGTTAGTTGTTTGTGCGCTAAAATCAAAGATTCTAACACCATCATTAGTTAAATCACCGTTTCCAAGTGAATCAGAAACAGCAATAGCAGTTTCATTAATTCCACTTTGAGAGGCAGTATGAACTTGAATATTAGTTGCGATTGAAGAACTATAGGAACTAGTTCCATTTACATTCTTTGCACGAACCTTTACTCTACTTATTGTTCTAACAGATGATGATGTAATTGGAACTGTTAAACTTCCAATCGCATAAGAAGAAGCAGTTCCTGTATTTACCTTTGGAATACCTCCCTCAAGCATTGTTGAGGCACCATCGATTTGTGCGTAGGTATATCCAGAATTGGTTATAGCATTTGAAGATGTTCCCTCTTGGTTAGATCCATCATCAACTTCAACAATGTCATTTTGATCTGTATAACATTGTCCAACAAGATGATCAATTTCAACACCAGCAACGGTTAATGTTGGTGATCCTGAATTATAATAAGGAATACCAGAAACATATCTAAATGTTCCTGCATTATTTTGAGTAACAGTAGCACTAGAAACATCCACTGATGGAGATGATGTTAAATCATCCTTCATAAATCCAACCGTATTAGTATTTCCTCCAGTGCTATGCTGAAGTTGCATACTATTTGTTCCAACTGAGAGTCCACTAACTGCTTTTGCAACTCTTGCCTTAAATCCTTTATATAAATTAGGATAGAAGGTAGAATTCGCAAATGTTGTTGATGTTCCGCCAGAAGTTAAGAGATTATAATCACTTTCTGAGTCAATTGTAAGACTTGTATAAGATGCACTATCGTCACCACCTGTCAATACTCTCTGCCCATCGGCAGATCCATTTACCATTGCTGTTAATGTACCAGAATCGGCGTTATAAGCAAATGATGCGATTGGGCCTGCTGTTGCAGTGCCCGTAGTAACACGATTTACTGTGTCTCCAGTGCTTATTCCTGCTGCTCCAGATGTATTTTCAGTAAAACCGTGAGCTGCTTTGGGGCTAGTTCCAGTGCTACTTACATTACTTAAAGTCTTAGAACTAAGAGTATCAGGAGTTGCGGGCGAATCATCATAAACTTTTAAACTTACTGTTGATGAAGTTGGGATGACGCCTGGATTTGCTAAATCGTGCTTGTTTATAGTGAGGGTGAGTGTATCTCTACCAGTACCACTCAGTGTGCCATCTGCCCAGGTATGCTGTAATCTATCTGCAGTTGTACTAGCACCACCACCAACAGTGTTACTAGAGATGAAACTATTAGCGGAACTATCACCCCAATCGACTGTGTAAGTTGCACCAGAACCAACTTGAGTTGCGTTCGTGGTGTTATTATCTAAGTAAAGTGATTGTCCTTCTACAACATATAAATCGCTTCCACTAAGTGCGCTACCACCAGAAGATGCTCTATAAAGAGCAAAAGATACTGAGGGATCGGGAGTATAAACAGTAATATAATTTGATCTTGCAGCGGAGAAAGAATGTCCTGCCCCAGCACCACCAGTATTCTTGGCAACCATTTCAATACTGAATAATCCGCCATCAGTATTGGTATAGGTGTGCGATGGAGTAGAATCACTTGTTGTTTCTAATGCTGATCCGTCTCCCCAATCAATATCAAAACTATTTGCATTACCATCAAATCCAGTGCTTAATGTGATAGCAAATGGTGCGCCACCAGCAGTTGAATTTGCAGTAAAAGCAAGTCCGGAAACTGCCGTGTTCCTCATTATGTTGAGGGCAAGTTCATTCAAATCATCAATACTATCACTAATTTTAGTCGTACTTGTAAATGTGTTTAAAGCAGCGGGTGATGTGTAACTTCCATCGGTTGGAGAACCTAATGTCATTGCTGAACCTTCACCAGCAATGGTAATATCTACAGTATCAGTATCGGGATTATAAGCAAAAGTATTACCTGCACCAATAAAGTTCAGATTTTGAACAGGGCCCGTTGTAATAGTATTTCCTGATGAATTAATACCAATATTAAATCCACCAGTTGCAGTTACAATGCCGGTGATATTTAAATCAGATGAAAATTCAGCGCCCCAAGAAAGATTTCCTGATGCATCCGTGATTAAAAGTTTTCCTGCTTGGGGAGTTTCGGGAAACGTGTAAGTGGTTATACCACTAAGAGTTGCAGGAGCTCTTAAATTAATACTGTTAGAGCCGTCCTTGTCAACAAGTTTGAACTCTAAAGGATTGGTGCCATCCTCTCTACCCCAATACCTACCTGAACCATAAAACTGGTTTGTGGCGGTTTCTGACGATAAACCGATGTATAAATCGTATTTGTCAGTGGTAAAGCCAGGTTCACCTACCCTAAGTCCAGGTAGATTAGCAAACGCACCTCTCTTAAACTGAAGTACTGGAGAAGTCATTTAACCTATGATTTTTCTTGTTACTATTTAGATATTTTTAAAATGAGCCACCATCAAGATCGATAGTGTTATCGAGATCAGTTTCTAATTGTGTTACAAAAGAATCAGGAAGATCAGCGTCTGCAGCAGCATTTGTAAGAACCGCATCTGCAGCAATCAACTCAAATTTTGCTGCAGATGCATTATATGCTAATACAAATTTATCAGATCCAGGTAAATTGGAAACTGAAACATCTGCAAGTTCTGATAGATTCTCCGCCACTACGGTTTTCTCCTGAGTTACAGTAAATTTTTTAGTTCCTGATCTTTTTACTAAGTAATCTGGCATTTGTTTACCCTATAGTGGTATTTATGATATACCTGCTGTAACTAGTGCCATTCCTTGAATGACTCTTGTTTTATCACCACCCGCTGCAGTCAACAAGATATCATAAAGATATCTTCCCGATTCCATTGTTGCTGTAGTCTCATCAGTCATGGAAATAGTAATCTTTCCAGTTGAAGATTCAATTGAAGTAGAAAAAGTATATGCTGTTCCTGCAGTAGGATGCTTTTTTGCTTTCGCAACAGCACTTGCACTACTCATATTAAACACGGAACCATCACTATTTGTAATAGTAAAGGTTGATGTAAAGTCCGCACCTTGTTCAATTTCTATGTTTACTGCAGGTACTGCCATGACACTTTTTTAACTATTTATTTTCTTTGTTTTGCTTCAATAATTTAGCGAGATCAGCGGTAGATCCAACAAAGAGTGCATTTGTAACATTTGTTGGGCCTTTTGATGAAGATTCTTCTTCAACATCCTTTAGTTTCTTTTGAAGATCAAGAAGTTTATCAGTTGCATCGGCAACACTTTTGATTAACTGTCCAGCAACTTCATACGCTCTTGCCTGTTCAGTTTCTTGTGCTAATTCAAGAATACCGTTAACTGCCTCTTGCCCTTTTTCAATCAAAGAATAAAGATTTCCTCTTGTGTACTCATAATCCTTTCTAGTATCAGACTTTATTGCATCTACTTCTTTCTGAACAGGTTTTACTTGTTCAGGTTCGCTTGATACAATCTCACTCGACACATCAAATGCTTCGTCTAAACTATCAAAACTCATGATACCGCACCATCGAATCCGAAGTCATCGCCAATCTCAATAAGGGCATCATCGGCATCAGTGATAACATTAACTGCAGTTCCACGAACATGTGATCCAGTGATGGTTCCATCCTGTCCTCTTTTTGTAAAAAGAGTATTTCCTTCTTTTCTATCTACGTATATTGATTCGTTATTGATATTGATGTATGTGTTTTCTGCAATGTTATTTGCATCAGTAACTTGTATGATATTAGTTGTTGTACCAATATCTTGTGCTAAGTTTGTGGCAACATTACCGGTATAACTTTGTGTTGCTCTTGGAACAACAGTATAAGTAAGATCTCTGGTTGGTGCAGAAGAATCGTCTTGAACATATCCAACTTGTACTTTTTTGATAAGATCCCTTGATGCTTTTGAAGTATCTCCAACTGGGCCGAAAAGGTATGTTTTGGCAGTGAATCTTATAGTGTAAAGAAGTGAACGTCGTGTGCTATAGTTCCCTTCGTAATCATCTTGCATTGTGATATTTTCGATCACGATAGGAATATCTCTCTTTTCTCCAATAGTATCAACTAAATTTACTGAAAGTGTGTAAGCTGGTTGAAAATATGGTAAAATCTGTTCAACAATCTGAAGCATATCATCATTCAACTTAGTGAATATTGATAATTCAAATGACATATTATATGGAACGGGCATATAGTTTTTTCTGATTGCCGTTGCAATACCTACAGTCTGTGTTTTGAATGTTTGAGTAGTGGTAACTTTTCTTGTACCATCATATTGCAGTCCTGTAAATTCAAAGGACATTCTTGGAAGAGTAATCGCTGTTGGTTTGTTAAGATCTGGCGATTGCTCTAATCTTGCTAAAAACTTTTGAGTGGGCCCGTATGCTAAAGGTACTTTAATCTCTTCGGATACATTACCAGCGGAGTCGAGATGCTTAATATCAATCCCATTAAAAAGACTTCCGAACGCAATAATCGTTCGTCTTAAGATTTCATGGTAAAAGTATTCAAACATACAGATGCCTTATGTAACTTTATTTAGGTTTAAGGATTCCCAAATGGATTTGATTCTGAGAAATCTAAAACCCCATCATTAGCAAAAGTTTCAAATGTATCATTGTCTGGATAATTATTTACTGTGTTATCATCCTCATAAACACTTATCACATAAGATGCACTACTTGCCGAACCCACAATAGTCTCTCCAGGTAAGAAGTCCCCTGTAGTATTAGAGTAAGTTAGAACGTTAGTAATAGTATTCCACGTCTTAACTATTCCCGTTACACCGCTTGTAGATCCGGTAATAGTTTCCGATCTAACAAATGTTCCAACTCCGGCAGCAGGTGGATCTGAAAGTGTAATTGTAGGAGCAGTTGTATACCCAGCACCAGCATTGGTGATATAAATTGCAGAAACTGTTCCAGCAACAGAAACCACAGCGACACCAGTAGCAGTCGTTCCACCAGCACCTGGACTACTAAAAGTAACAGTAGGAGCAGTCACGTATCCACCACCTCCACTAGTAACAGTTACAATACCGACAGTATTATCAGAAATTCTAGTGGTTGCAGCTACTCCAACACCAGGATTAGTGTTAAATCCAACAAATGCAATGCCTGGATTTGCAGTATATCCTGCCCCAGGATCAATCATCATAACTCCTTGAACAACAGAACCTATTTCTGTTCCATCACAACTAACAATATCGTCGCGTAGGGTAGATATTCCAGTTGCTGTGGTTCCTGATATAGGAGATGAAATAAAAACACTGGGTGGATAATTATATTTTTCTCCTCTGTTTGTAATAATGATCCTGCTGATAGCTCCGCTTTCAACTCTTCCAGAGATAGCGGTTGCGGTAGAACCTGATCCAATAAGTGAGAGAGATCTGATATTTCCCTCAGTGTCGAAGGAATCATCGATTTCTTCAATACCAGTATCCAATATTTCATCTTCCCCTCTGAATAGTTCACAGGTTAATTCGTAAACGTAATTTTTTTGTAACTGATAAAAAGGTTTCTCATGTTCAACAAACTTTATTTCAAAAAGTCTGTCTCCAAGTGGAAAATAAATCAAATCACCCTCTTTCGGCCTAGTCGCAAGTTCAATGAGAGGCAAATTTGTGATTAAAGGTGTGATATATGTTTCAAATCTTTCTTGAGAAATAATTAATTTAATTTCAGATGTTTGTTGAACTCCAAATTTTGATAAAAGAACAGTATTATCTCCATATCCATCAAAATTGTCAACATATGCCTCAATAGGATATGATTGATTAAATTCTGATTCAATTACTTCGCGAATTATTGAACTTTTTGTTGCATATTGTCTTGGTAAGTAAAATACTTCAACGCCATACATTTTCAACTGTTCGTTGATCAAGTCTTGAACAAGATTTTGCTCTCCTTGAGAACCTTGTAAGAAGAAAGGATTTAATACCATCAGCCTATCATGTCAAGAGGTGGAAGTTCATAAGTATTGGACATTTTTTCCATGATTTTGTCTAAATCATTCTGCCCATCTTCATAAATTTGTCTTCCGTTTAGTTCCACTCCACCAGGAAGTTTAACTCCTTGAAACTTCATAAGATTCTGTCCCCACTGGCGTTTAATTAGGGCAGTCAGATAAGGTTTGATGAAAGAATCATTGTAAACTCTTGCAAAGTCGTTTGGATCAACAGTTCTAAAACAATCGATAATTATATATTCTCCTGCTGTAACACTTCCCCAGTCAATATCAAGATATAACCTGTCCATTCTTTGATTAAATCTTATCTGCTTATGAGTATTCAGTAAGAAATCAAGATCTTCAAGATATGTCTTTGTCATAGCATATGACAACAATTCAGTATTCCCGAAAAAGTAAACATCATTTAAGAATAATTGATATTTCACACTAAACATATTGTTAGTGATTGAATTTCCTCCAGAAAATTGAAATATTTTGTTAACTCCTATAACAGAGGGAGGAATTTGTAAGTAATTACTATTTTCGGTGTAAGAGAAAGTTGTAGAGGCACCATCAATTGTAGATGAAGCGGTGGTTGTTACGATACCTGCTTGGGTTACAGATGAAGAAGGACTTCTACCTCTATTAATATCATCTTGAGTTATTTGATATTTCAGAAATACTTGCCCTACCCCATCAAAATGTCTTTCGTGAAAATATTGAATGGCATCATCAACTAAGTCCTCGATTTGCTCATCAGCAACATTAATTTCGAGAACAGGAGCACCTAACTTTCTTTTGCAGTAGTCTACTAACTCCGCTCTAGTTGATGGTTGAGCCATGTCTATATTTTTTAAGTATTTATGGATCTATGTTAATTACTGACAAAGTCTCTTGCTGCTTATAATAAAGTTTAACAAAAGATTTGGCAATACTTCTCAACATATCTCGATCGTCACATCCATCTATTTCCGATGCAATTTTAGTATATTCAAAACTTTTAGTTAGGTTTTTAAGTTCAATTTTATCGGGATCCATTGAGTGCCTCCTTGATTAACAGTTTTAACTCAGAGATTTCACTATGAATGTTAGCAAGATCTCTCTCAACATTCTGTATTCTAGTACTCTCTTCATGTTTGATGTTTTTATTCATCATATACGAAGAGAATCCAGACTTATCATTATTAACAATTGCTCCAGTTTCACTATCTCTAAGGAGATTATTATGTCCCTCAACTTTAAGTTTTTTCATTATGCAAGTGCTATCACTCTAAGGTTTCTAATCTTAGGTGGATTTGCCTGATTAGTAGATGTAAGGAGAAGTTTAACTCTGTATGACTTGAAAGAGGGAAGTTCGTCAATTGTAAATGTATGTTCCCTATAATCTTCTTCAGGTGAAACTTTGGAATCAGAAGATCCATCATTATTTGCGACATCAATAATTTGTCCTCTCTCATCAATGTTATTAAATCCAGGGAATAATTCATAGATGGGATTAAAGTTCTGATGATCAGAAATTGCAAATAATGCTCTAATGTCAGCATCTCTATTCTTGAAAACATCAACCATTATTTTTAATGATGTTGCTGGATTTTCTAATGAAATCTCTTTAGACAAGTATTGGAAAGCAGTAGGATCAGTATCAATACCATTAACTCTACTATCAGTTACATAATCAGTAATTATACTATTAACGCGGTTTGAAGTAGTAAGAACACTCATTCTCTGAGTATCAATAACAGGGGAAACCTTGGAATCAGTGGTTCCAAGATTAAGTCTCATTGTCATTGACTTATTACCAGGTAAAGTAGTAAGTTTTGCATCCTCATTTACCTTAGAGGCAATAATTCTTGGGGTAGAGAAATAATTTGGTTTAGAAATTGCAATATCTTCAAATCCTTGATCAATAAACGGAATTTCATTTCCGCTAATAGAAGAACCAGATATAGTTCTTACTTCTGCACTGATATTTGTATTTGTTACTGTTAAGTGTCCAATTTGAGGTGTTAAAATCTCAAAAGGCATATTTTGAGTGGCCTTAGTTTTAGATCCACCAGTGGATTTAGTTTCATTCATGTAAAGAATTGGGAAACTTTCGCCAGTTGAACGTCCAACTCCGCTTGTTCCCATGTCAAGTTTTACCTTATAAGTATCAAATGTACGCGGTTCTGTTGCAGTTACATTGTTAAGATCATGAGTTTTATTAATTCTTCTGAGAGATACACCACCAAGTTCGTACTTATGAACTTTAGTTCCTGTAAGATAGTTCTTTGCAATCGTACTGTCGATTCCTCTTTCAGTGATGGTAATAGAGGTTCCAGAAGCAGATTCATATGAAATAATTTCTTCACCAATTCTAAGATAACCTACGTTAGTAGTTCCTACTCCAACATTCTCAAATGTATCAAATCCCGTCGTTGCATCTACAGAAATAGTTGATGTCGAAGAAGCGTCTAATGCTGCTGCTAATTTAACCGGAAGAATGTCCGACTCAACATTAGAGATTGCCACTCTATTATCAGCAAAGTACATACCATGATTCTTATGATTCACCGTAAAGTGAACCCCATCAGAAATGACATTGTTGATACCGTCAACTAAAACATTTCCACCTGTAGCATGATTAAGAGAGGTTGTAAATCCATTATTTTTAACAAACTGAAGCGAGTGTCCAACACCGGTAATGAAGTCTCCTTGAACATTATCTAAGATAATCTCATTAGTATTAGCAATTGAAACTAATGAAAGTCTAAGATTTCTTCCGAGGTTATTATTACCAATCGTAGAAATTCCTAAGACATCACCAACAACATACCCTTGTCCTCCACTTGCAGCAACATTTTCAGAAATTGTAGCAGCAATAGCAACTCCATTTTCAACAAAAATGTCTGCTTTTGCATTTCTTCCACTACTAGTAATATTTACAAGTTCAACTCCATTAAAACCATAATCACCTGAGGAGGGAGTTAATCCTATACCAGCATTTATGATGTTTAAATTTCCTGTGGCAATACCTGCATTTCCAATGTAATTACCGGTTGCATTATTACCACTTTGCGATACAGTATTTCCTAATGTTAACACCTCATCCTGAAGTGTGGATCCAATACCAATACGCACAGATCTGGATGTAAGACTGATTGGGTTGGGGAGAAGTTTTGCTATTTGCTTATTGCCAACATTGAGTTTAGGACTATAAATTTCAAATGAACCATCACTGACAAACTCGGCTCTATAAGAAGTGAATTTAAGATCTTCCCATTGACTTGGTTCCCAAACAGATCCATTTTGTGATTTGTAAAGTGATCCAAGATAAGGTTGATTGGATACTGAAGTCTGAGTTAATTTATCATTTTCACCTACCCTTGAAATGAAGACTTTATATCTTGCGGAAGCGGATCTGAGAACAATTGCATATTGAATGGCAGGTTCGAGATAGACGGGTGCAGGTAAAACAAATGTTGTGGCTTTAGATCCATCATCACTTACTTCAATATCTTTGGGATGGAGTATTTTTTGAGATAATGGAAGAATTTTTGTGGTTGGAACACCATTTTGTGTAGTTCTCAATTCAAAAATCACTGGTACATTAAGATTATCAACTTGCTCGAAGAAAATATCGCACTTAGTGAAGAAAATGCCAGTTTTATCTTCTACTACAAACGTTTGAGCG
>Ga0187218_1000635_pt1 | contig 10998 bp, 9 predicted proteins | sample 14SPOviralmetaG_FD_130167 | JGI IMG/M metagenome (GOLD analysis project Ga0187218, IMG submission 130167) | Marine viral communities from the oligotrophic San Pedro Time Series (SPOT) site, San Pedro Channel, CA, USA - 14 SPOT_SRF_2010-08-11... | ecosystem: Environmental > Aquatic > Marine >...
CAATAAAAGTATTAGCAGCGTCTAAATCTTTCTCCATCAATTGCAAGGTAGTCTCTATAGAGTTAAGTCTCTCAACAAGAGTAAAATAACTCATAGTGCCTATTGCAACAGCTGCAAGTATAGCTAAAAGATTACGGGCAGGTAATGATATCTGTGTTGAGTCTGATAACTTCATACTTCTTCACCATATCTTGACTCACAATAAAATTCAAAACTTGTCATGTCATCACCATACTCAATAAGATGTGGGCTTAACAACTCAACTTTATTAGCAGTGATAAATTCCCAACATGCCCAAGTATCATTAAATGTTTTAAGTTTGTATTCTCTACTGTATTGTTCTCCACCAGTAAATGTTAACATGATGGTTATAACAAAGAACATCATTTTTTAACTAGGCTTCCACCAAAGTATAACCCTGTAATTGCTGCCACTAAGTTAGTATCTAATGGTGTAATTACTATTCCTCTAGTTGCCATTGGCACCCACTTCATTACTTCTTTACCTTCTAAGAATAAGAATCCAGGTTTAAACTCAAGGTATCCTACTATTATTTGCACCTCTGGTGCAAACACTGGAATAATTTTAGGTAAAACTACTATAGAAAAGATAGCAGTTAAAGCAATGATACGTCTTGTCCATTGAAACCCTGTGTTCTCATACTCTCTTGCTGCCTTAAAGCCTTCTTGTTGAACTGCATTTCTTTCTATTAAGAGTTTTTGTTCTGACTCTTTAGCTTTTATTTTTTGTGACCATATGCTCATAACACCACCGAGTACGGTAGATCCTAGCATTGTAATCATTTCAAATGGTATACCCATAATTTTATTTATTCTCCTTCAAATCTTCCATATGCTGATCCCGGGAAATAGGAATCATCTATTTGATTATTTCTTAATACGTCTTGTATAAAGGTGTCTTGGAAAGTTCTTGCACCTGAATCCAATCCTCTTATTCTATCTATGACAGTATTGTTCATAGTTTTTATTCTATTTAATACCTTCTTCATAGCTTCATCGTAGGTATAGCCTATGCCCATAAGTCCTTCTATGTAGAACATAGCTGTATCGTAACGTCCGTTTTGCATTTCATGAGCAGCACCAACTAGATATGACTCTTGTTTACTTGAAAGTTTTCTACTCATTTTAGTAGAGGCCCACATTGTTTTTAATACTAGGCTCTCTTCAAAACTCTTACCACCTAAGTATGTCATTATAAAATCATTAGCGTCTCTTTTAATTTTACCACGCATACCTTTATATGGATCTTTTATAACATACTTACCTTTTTCTTTTTTATAATATACACTATTTAATACATCATGCATTAAAGGTTTAGTAGGATCTGTAAGTCCAAATATTTCTGTTAATGGAACTCCTGCTCTACCTTCTCCAGTTATGCCCCATCTTCTATCTATCTCTCCTTGTAATACTGCTGGAGATACAATTTTTAAATACTTATAAACATCAGCATCAGTTAAAGTTCCTGCTATTTTTTTAGCAGTTAAATGTACTCCCTCTCCTACAACACCTGCATGATTATTTTCTTCTAGGCCAAAGAAAAAAGAAAGTGAGGGACTACTTAATATATTAGACAGTCCTAATCCAGGAGCGGCTAATGTTGAAGATAAGTCTCCGCCTGCACTATATGATGGTAGCCCAAACTTAACAGACATTGGCAACTCAGATCTTAATATCAATTCTGATGGAGTTAAAAATGGTGCGTCTTTTCCTACACCTGTAAAAAATCCATTTAATGTATCTACCATCCAGTCTGCCTGTTCTATTGCCATGATACCAAACATACCAGCAGTTAATACCTGTGCTTGAAAATGAAACAATAAAGGTTCTACATCTTTAAAGAAATCTTTTTTACTAAATCCGCTTCGTGCCCAAGTTCTAAAATATTCTAATGTTTTACCAAAGTAGTTATGTTGAAATGTTTTAAACAAACCAACAACTGGTCCTATTTTTCCTAGTCCCTGATTACCATACATAAGTGCACGATTTCTAAAATCATACTGAACCATTAAGTTATTAGTTAACTCAATAGCTTCGTTAATCATTTCTTTTCTGCCAACTACTTGATCTCTTTTTGCACTCTGTAAGAAGTAATACATTTGTGCAAAGGCTTGCATTCTACTATATCGCTCTAGTGCCCCACTCATAGTTTTACCAGTAGTTGCGTCAAATATACGAGAGGCACTTCTTTGGCCTTTACTCTTAAGCATGCCACCTTCTGTTTCAACAAACTCTCTTAAGAATAACTGATCAATAGCTTTCTTTTCTACTGCTATATTTAATGCATCTAAAAACATTTTGTCTGATCGTGCATGTATTTCATAACTACTCTTAGCTAAAGCATATGCTGTACTACCTTCAATTCCATAATCTTTTTTTAATTGTTCTAATTTTGGAACTATAACCTGCCAAGGCTGAACTACTTGTGCCTTCATAAATCTAACAGTCCATAATAATAGATTTTTATATAGAGCAAACGTGTTTGCTTTTGCTAACACATCAGGTACTACCTTATCAAAGTAAGGTATTCTAGCTGTTACATCTCTAAAGTGTGCACTAACAATTTCTACACCTTTATCTAATACCTTTGTAACTTCTGCTGGATTTCTGCCCAAAGCATTGTTAATATACATCTCTGCAATTTTAACCTGGTTAGGGAAATCTTTTCTAAATAACTGTCCAGTTTTTCCGTATAGATGTTGCTCCCAGTTACTTTTAAACTCCATGCTTTTAGCAGCTCTAACTGCACCTACGCCATAATCTCTGTGTGCTTTTAAGTAATACTGTAATCCTGTAAGTCCTTGTTGTTCTCCAGCAAAACCTCTTACACCTTCCCTTTGTAGGGGTGCTTTAAACAGTGCTTGTTTTTTTCTATACTTAGCTTCTGCTGTTCTTATCTTAGCTATAACATCTGTTGGAAGTATCTCAAAGAATTGATGTGATGTTTCAAATGCATCTATTAATCCTACTCCAGATCTCTCTCCAATTGCTTCTTTAGTTACATAAAAAGTTTCAAACTTTTTTGCATCAGCAAATTCTGGATTGTCTTTTAAGAAGTTATCCATAAACTCCTTTAACTCAGTGCGACTGTGTCCTGGAACTACAGCAACAGTTTTACCTGCGTCTAATTCAATTCCATTTTCAAGTACAACTTTTTCTTTAGTCTTAATAAACGCACGCTCTTTACCAAACCATGAACGTACATCATAATTAGGCCTAGCATCTATAACCTTTTGTCCTTGGTCTACATACTTTTTTGCATATGAATTATATAATTCTAATTTTATTTTTAATCCTGCATCCATAAGTTTAATAACATCTATCTCTGCTTCAGTTAGTTTAAACTCTTTCTGCATTCTTTCATAGCCCATCTCATATTTAAATGTGCCATCTGGATTTTTTTCTAAATATTCTTTTTCTACTTTTTCGTTAGTTCTTTTGCCTGTTACTTTATCAATAGCCTCTTGATACATTACATCATCACGTTTAATTCGTGCTTCCATAATTTTTATAGCACTGGCAATTCCTTCTTTACCACCACGTTGCACTAATGCTTCTATTTGAGTAAGGGCACCATCTAATCCCCTTTGAACTTTAGGTTCTGATAAGGCGGTAGCAAGCCAAGTCTTAACTCCATTTTTAGTTGTGCCTTCTTCTAGAATATATTTAGTATCTTCTATAGATTTTTTATCACTGACAACTCTTTTTTTATAATCTATTGTATCTACTAGTTGTTCAATTTCCATTCGCATTTTTTCAACTGCAGTTATGTATGCTTTTAAAATTCTACTACTAGTAGGCCCACCTATAAATTTAGGAGTAATGGCATATTTTTCTAAAAATCCTAATCCTTGTGTAAGTGCTTTAAGTAAACCCGTTGCCTGTGTTGCATTTATATCTGTCTCAACTTCACCACGTTCATTTTTCTTTTTAGTTGCGTCTCTATTTATCTTACCACCTATATCAGTTTCGTATATAAGATTCAAAACTTCATTGGCATCTTTTTCTTTAGACAGTCCTATATTTTTAAAAGCATCTATTTTTAACAAAGTATTGTATGCTACATTAGCAGTATCTAAAGTCATGTCTAAAGATTTATTATAGTCTTTAACTCTACCTTCAAAGCCAGATTCTAACTTTGTCTTTAAAGTCATAGTATCTTTGATAGCTTTATTTAACCAACCTTTTGTGGCTTTAATTCTAATACCTTTTTCTTTTTTAATTTTTATTAGATCTGATAGTTTTGCTATAATAGCACCATCTTTTCCTTGACTAAGATTAAAACGTTCTGCAAAACTTTGATTAGTTTCTCTTGCAGTTTTTCCAGATATAGTTTCTACAGTTCTTGGGGTTCTTACACCAGGATCTGCAAGTCCTAACACTCTACCATTCCTATCTAACTTTACATAAACATCTACTAGAGCACCATCTTTAAATATTAAATCTCTAGGTATGCTTATCTCTTCATATAATGTCTCTGAAGATTTTCTAGTTGCCTCTACTTTTTTAGCAATAGTAGCGTTATCTTTTTCTTGTATTCTTTCTATTTGAAACTCTTGAGTTGGATCTTTATTTTCTAATTTACTTTCTTCTTTTAATTTTTCAAAGGTAATCTTTTCATCACCACGTTGTATTTGTTTTTGAGTTTCTTTAGTAGGTCTTAGGCTTTCTATATTTCCATACTCTCCTAGATCATACTTACCAGATACTCTTGCTTCTCCTGTTCTAGGATCTAATTCAATAACATCTCGTTTAGTTTCTCTGGTAAATCCGCTTTCAGATTTGTTTTCAATAAAATTAATTATAGGTTCCCTATGAGCATTGGTTCTATGTATAGTTTCACCTACTTCATCTTTGCCCTTTTTAACCAGTAAGTTCATCTCAGCTTCTTTAGCTGGATCAACTTCAACTTTATCTTTTATAATTCCTAATTTTTTTGCAGTGCCACTTACAAAAGGAACACCAAATGCTCCCATAACAATAGCACCAGAGATAACATCATCATAACTACCGCCATGTACTGCCGCACTACCAGCACCAATTGCTGCTAATCCAGATGCTTTACCTTTCCAAGATAGAGGAGAACCCATAACCGCACCAAAGGCTTTACCTTCAATGGCACCTAATGCTGTATTCCAAGCAATGCTAGCTGCAGATTCATTTTCATATTGGTCTAAAAAACTAACAAGAGCAAAGCCTCCCATAGGACCTAGTAAATATGTTGCAGGAGCAAGAGTAGCCATAGCCCCAGGAGCAGATCCAAATCCACTAATTGTTTTTTCTACAATACCTACTGGTTTAAAACCTGTGTACCATTCTTGTTCTTCTGGTCTCATGCCTACAGATTTATCTTTAAGCCAATCTTCTAAACCATCAATTGCTGCAAGTGTGTGATAGGTTGCTTTCTTTAATACATTATTATCTAAAGACTCTTTAAATAATGCTTTCTCTTTTACTTTACTGTTTGCAGACTGAAAGTCTTTTTCGCCTAATATGCCATTGTCTCTAACAAAATCATCACCATATAAATAATCATAAGTCCATTTTTCTGCTTCACCCTCACCACCAAAAAAATTAATTGTAGCATCATTCATTCTATCTACCCATCCAGGAATTCCTGATGTTGTGTATAGAGCTCCAGACCAACCTTGATTCCATCCATATCTTAATGCTTTACCTGCCTCTATACCACTTTGATCATACTCTTCTGTATGTGGGACATAGTCTAAACCTAACTTAGATTGTATTTGTGTGGGTGTATCTAAATTAAAATTTAATCTGTCATCATATAATATGTCTTCATCTGGTAAAGAAAAAGAATTATAAGATGTGCCTATTTTAAATTTCTTATCTTCTTCTTTTTCTGGAAGAGAGAAGCTATTTATTGATGCTACCATTTTATGTTCCTGGATAAGGTTTCATACCTGCTAATGCTTTAAGTTCTTCAAGTTGTTTTTGATATTGTAATTTTACTCTATATTTGCCTTGAGCTTTAGCATACTCTGGATTAATATAAGTATTAGGTTTTGCTGGAGGATAATCAGAAGCTATTGGGGCAGTTAAGTTTTCTAAAAATTTCTCCCAAACATCTAAGTTTTTAGTAGCCCATTCTAGATATTCTGTAGTAGGTCTATATTCTCCTGCTATAGATTTTCTAGATCTATAGTTTTCAGGTGGAGCAAAACTTATATAGTTTTCTTCTGTTATTGTATCTGGTAATTTAGAATCCTCTTCTACCTCTTGCTCTTCTTTTTCTTGTTTAAATTCTTCTAAAAATTCTGCACCTCTACTAGTAATTTGTAATCCCATATCAAATGGATCATTAGCTCTTATTTCTGCAAATACCATATCAAGTCTTCTGTTTCTACCAGTTTCTGCATCATAACCAAATGCTGTATTATAATATATATTTTGTTTTCTATCTGGATTTCCGCCAGCTGCTTCAGGTATCATATACTGAACAGGAAATATGTCTATTGGATTTTCTGGATCTGGATTATCTTGATCTAATAACTTAACAAAACCATCTGAAGCAATAGGGTAAAATAATGCAGGAGTTGTTTCCCCTGTATCTATATCTGTGTGAGTGTATTTAAGGTGAGATGGATAAGTCTCTGAAGTATATGCATTAACAAATTCTCCTGCTACTGTATAGTAATTAGTTCTATTTACTTCTAGTCTAGCATTATTATAGATTTGACCAGTAAAATTATTATATTCCTCTATAATTGCTTGTGGATTTTCTGGTGAAGAAGTACCATTTTGTAGATCTTGATAGGCCTGAACTACTGCTGCATTATCTGGGTTTCTTTTAGCTTCTGCAAATCTTTTTACTGCAATGTCTCCAGCAGGATCTGTAGTTAATACATGTGCTATAGTGCCTGAAGGTATTACTCCTGATCTAACTAATGACTGCCTGTCCATGCCTCTAATATCCATAGCCTCACCTGCCTGTAGCATAAAAGATAATGTTGCATTCTGTGCCATTAAGTTATTACCTTTGTATTCTTGAAGGTATCTATTTTTAACTGTATTAAAATCTTGAAGTGAAGTCCAATTGGTTGCTCTTACCATTTCTCCTGAAGTAATACTATCAGGTTTTGTGAATAGTTTTTGTGTAAGTATAGCACTTAAATCTTGTTGAAATTCAGGGGCAGTAACCGTATCTGTAGCTTCTCTTTGCTCTTTATATGCTCTTGTTTGAAATCTTTCTTCACCTTTACTTCCAGGTTTTAAATAGTCTCCTGCAAATATATTAGCAGTATTTGCTCCTAATGTTTGCTGTAACATTTGACCTACATTTGCAGTCATTTCATTATATTGGCTTTTAAAAATATCACCACCTGTCATACCTTTATTTTGTGCTAAATATTCATTGTATAGATTGCCACCTTCATCAGGTCCTAAAAGTCTTTGAGATGTGCCACCTTCTGTAGGAACAAATATTTCTCCTGAAGGTCTTATATCTGGAGCAGTCTTTGACATTAAAAACTCATTAATTACTTGTGGTGTCCAATTTTTTTCTCCTTGAAATAATTCAGGTCTAGATAGGGCTAGTGTATTAAGTTCTTCTAGTTGTTCTGGACCATACTCACGAAGAGCCTGATTAAAGTTTTTTTCCATACTAAGAAGTTGTGTACCTTCAAAAGCTCTAAGTGCTTTTAACTCTTCAAGATTAGTCTCTATACCTACTTTTTTAACGTAATCTGTTTCATTCTCTGCATCTCTAATTTGTTGATCGCCTTCTAGTCTATCACCTTTCATACTAGTAGCTGAACCTTCAAATGCTCCTGTAAGTGCTGACATTAATCCTTCTGCTATAGACATATTATATTTCTCCCTCTTCTTCTGAAGGCATTGGTTTAGCCATCAGTCCTGATTTTGGTGCTTCTTCTTTAGTTGCCTGTAATGATTCAAAATCATCTACCGTTTTTTCTGATAGTTTATTAACAAAAGATAAACGTTGCATTTCATTTTTAAATTCTAAATCGTCTGAATCTTTTTCTGAAGAATCAAGTTTCATATTTTTTACTCCTGCTTGCTCTCCAATAACAAGCATTGCTTGGTACACATTTTTTGCCATTAGCATACCTACATCTGGCGTAAACTTACCTTCTGAAAATCCTGAAAACACTGTCATTCTTGCTAGTGCTTCTACCGATATGCCTGCATCTAACATAGTAGCAATCTTATTTGCATTTCTAGGTTCAAATATTTTTTGCATTGTTTTATCTATTGCTTCTTCAAAGCTAGGATACAATGGTGGATTATCCCACGGCCACGCTTTAGCTTCTGCAGTTAAAGACTCACCGGGAATAGGTGTATTAAAATCATCATACTCTTGTTCTGGTATATTTTCATTTGCCATTATACAACTTTCTCTTTCTTAGCTATTCTAGATGTTTGTGGGCTTGCTACCGTTGCTTTTGCTAAAGATGCCCTTGCAGTTCTTCTTGCATTATTTAGTATGGCAGTCCATCTTGCAGAGTATATTAATGCTCTATTATCACCTTCACCAGCAGCAGCAATTCTAGTAGGGGTCTTTGGTACGTCAACACCTAGACTGTATTTTCCAGATAGTTGTATGTTTTTATATCCTGCAAGGTCCATACCTTTTGCATCATCACCAAAATAACCTTTTAGTATATCTCCTCCTGCTTTATAGGCTGCATCTTTAACTTCATCAGTAAGAAATTTTTTACCTACACTTTTTGCACCTTCCCATATTGCTCCCCAATCCATATTGTATCTCCTATATATTATTCCAAAGTTCTAAACCAAATTTTCCTATGGCTTCTAACAATTTATTTCTTTTATCTGTATCTAAAATATCAAATTCTGTAGATCTTTCCATAGCAGCTACTGCCATATTGTGTGATCTGTTTTTTGCATTCTCTGAATTTGTATTAGCCCAGTGTGCTTCATCTCTCCACTGTTGCCACATTGCATTAGTAGCATAATTACTTAACTCAAAGGCTCTTGCTGCATTAGTTTCATTGGCTGCATTTACAGCTGCAGTGTTAGCAGTATTAATAGAACGTCTCCATTCTACATTACTTTGATCTATTACTCTTTGATTCTCCACATTAAACTTATCTCTTGAGTCTTTTATGGTAGCATTAAACTGATCTAGTGTTGCTTTTCTAGCAGCATTGGCTTCACTTACAGCAATAGAATTTTTAGCATTAAGAGCATTAATTTTATTTTGTTCTGATGAATTAAAAGATTTCATAGCATCAGATCTTTTTGCATTGTTTTCTAAAATATTAGTATTCATATTTGCAAAAAATTGATCTACTTGATTTTGACTTTGTGCATTAAAACTACGAGCGGCATTAGTAGCAGATTGATCTGATAATAACTTTTGTTGTTTCATTTGAGCATTAGCCATAGATGCTTGTTGTCTATTGGTAAGATTTGACATGTCCATTTGAAAGTAATTTTGTGCATTTGTTATTACTGCCTGTTGTCTATTACTTAAATTTTGGAATATCATATCCTTATAAGTAGCTGCATCTGCGGCTGCTATCTGTGTAGATGCTCTAAGTACACCTTCTGCTACTGCATCTGCTGCTATAGTACTAGCAGATAATCCTCTTTGTGCCATAGCTGCCATAGCCATTTTAGATGCACCTCTAGCAAATGCAGGTAATGGTGTACCTGCAGCTAAAGCTGATTCAATGTCTTGTGTAATATTTTCTAACTGTCCTTGTACTGTAGCCTGACTAGTAATACTTCCAGATGCACCTATCGCTGGCTGAGTAAGGTTTGCCATTTGTGCTGGAGTAACTGTTGCTGAAGTACCTGAAGTATCTGCAGTAACTTGAGCTGCTGTACTAGGCGTAGTAGTTGCTACACCAGTTGATGTATTAGTAGGTGTATTTGCAGTCGCTTGCATTTGAGCATTTTGTGATACTGTTTGTGGAGCAGCTGCAGTAAGTCCTGCAGTATTTAATTCTTCCCCAGTACCTACATTTTGTAATTGTACGCCAGCCGTAGCCCCAGAAGATAATTGTGGATTTTGTACTTGACCTCCAACTACTCTTTGAATATTTTGAGACGCTGTAGGCACAGTGCTTCCTGTTGTTGTTGTCGTTGTTACCATATTTATATTCCTATTAATTCATCATTCCTAATAAAGTTTCTAATGCCATTAATGCTACAGCCCCCACTGTAGTTAGTACAACCCAATAGATCTTATCTATCTTGCCACCCAATTTTTCTACGTCTCTATGCAGATGCGATACATCATCCTTTAGATTATTAATATCTCTTTTCACACCAGTTATATGTCCTTGTATTGAAATAATATGTTCTCGTTCAGTTTGGGGTTCCATTTCCATGGTACTTTATTCCTTATGATTTATCTGCTATTAGCTTATTCTTCCAAGCAGTCTTAACAGCATCAGTCCATACAGCGTTTGCCACTGCTTGTACTTCAGTAGCTTCAGCAGAAATGTCAGTATCAACTAAAGCATCACTATCGTTAAGTGTACCACATTCTAGAACGTGTCTGTGTCTGCTACGAGATATTTCTACACCATCTTCTTTGATAACAGTATCGGTAGCAACTTGAACAGCTTTGTGTTCTCCAACTATTTCTATCTTTTCTATTTTAGTTTCTTTTGTTATTGCCATTGTTTTTCTCCTTTTAAAATATTATGCTGCAATATAAGTTCCACTTATTACAAATTCAGCTCCGTCAGATAATTGAGATGCTGATAATTGGTCTGTTCCAGTGGTGTTAGTCCATATTCTCATTGGTGCTATTGTTGAGTTTTGATTTACATAAGAAGTAATAACAGTATCATCAGGAATAGATAAACTACTAGCGTAACCAATAGCTAAAGTAGAATAATTAGTTGCATGGCTTTTTGATGTAAAAGGTAAACCAGTTATTCTTACATCTGAACCAGCACTAGCAATACTGGTTACAACTGGTAATCCATTTATATGAACCATATTACCAATTTTTGTA
>Ga0187218_1000639_pt1 | contig 10976 bp, 12 predicted proteins | sample 14SPOviralmetaG_FD_130167 | JGI IMG/M metagenome (GOLD analysis project Ga0187218, IMG submission 130167) | Marine viral communities from the oligotrophic San Pedro Time Series (SPOT) site, San Pedro Channel, CA, USA - 14 SPOT_SRF_2010-08-11... | ecosystem: Environmental > Aquatic > Marine >...
GCCTGATGTAGATGGATTTGAAGATGGCGACTGATTTTCCAGTAAAAGGTGAAGATAAAAAAATCAGCTTGCGGAATAGTAATTATCCGCAGTTCGATTATGACTTTGCTAAAGGCGTTAAGGAGAATAATAAAGCGGTCTGGCGCACAGGCGGTAACATCAGAGGCAACGAGGCTTTTAACTTTTGGACTAAAGCGAGAGATGGTGAGGATACACAAGGCACTATTGACTGGATAAAAGAGCGCGAGGCTTGGGCGGCTCGACATTTTGAAGATGGCGCACAGTTTAAGGATGCCGATTTACAGCCAAACAAGTCTAATATCGGCGGCGTAGTTGCTCAGATGAAGTGGGGTGTGATTGGCACACTTGGCGAACAGCGCATGAAAGACGCGATGCTTGAGTTGATAAAAAAACTTGAAGGCAAAAAAGATGAAGACCGTGCCTTAAGTGATTTGCCAGACGAAACACAGAAGTCGTTGCGTAAAAAAGCTGAAGAACATAACGAAGAAGTCAATAACGTTGCAAGCAAGCGAACCACAGCAGGAACTCTTGGGACTGTTTATGACCGAGGTATGGGCGCGGCGGCTGGGGCTGGAATTTCAAGGCCAAATGTCTCATCGCCACAGCAGTGGGCAATGGCTCGCGTAAATTCATTTTTGTTTGTTTTGCGCACTGGAAGATTTCAGGGTGGCAAACACGATACAGATTTGCTACCATCAGGTCACCCTCTGTCAACAAAGGATGAGGAAAAAGATATGGATACTATTGAAAAACGGCATATTCAGAACGTCGAGGAGACGGAAGACGCTTACATCATCACCTTTGGCAAGTCTATGCCAGAGACTGAGGAGCGTCCTTATCACGACGAAGATGAAGAAAAGGGCGATGATGAAAAAGATATGGAACGGCTAGACCGCACAGATATGGTCAAGCGTTCACATCGCTTTGAAGATGAGCGTTTTATCGATGAGGAAACTAGAATGGTTCGCGTCGGGGTTTCTAGTGAAGAACCTGTCGAGCGCGATTTCGGAATGGAAGTAATAGACCATTCACGAGAAAGCATGAACCTAGAGTTTTTAAATTCAGGCCGCGCACCACTTTTGCTTGACCATGATATGACAAAGCAAATCGGCGTGGTTGAGAGAGTTGAGATGGATGAGGAAGCACGTAGTCTCCGTGCAATTGTTCGCTTTGGAAGAAGCGCAATGGCCTCAGAAGTCTTTGACGATGTTCGCGATGGAATCAGAGCGAACATTTCAGTCGGCTATCGTATTGATGGTCGCGTAGAGCGTGAAGGCGATGCGGACGATATTGTTCGCGTGGCCACTACGCCTATGGAAATCAGCATCGTTAGTATCCCAAGCGACAGGTCAAGTCAGACTGGGGTAGGGCGGTCAGTTTCCGAACCTTTGCAACCCTCAGATGTTAAGGAGATAAAAATGTCTGATAATATTGAAACTCAAGGTATTGACCTTGATGCGGCGAAGGCTGAAGCTGTCAAAGCCGCACGGAAGAACGATAGCGAAATCCTCGCAATCGCTTCCAAACACAACAAGCGTGACCTCGCTGATGAGGCCATTCGCAACGGTCTATCCGTTGACCAATTCCGTGGTCAGCTTTTAGATTCAATCGGTGATGAAAAGCCGCTTGATACTCCTGCCGCAGTAATCGACGCACCTGTTAAAGAAAAGCGTTCTTACTCGCTCGGACGTATGGTTCAAGCACAAATCACTGGTGACTGGCGCAAAGCTGGCTTCGAGCGTGAAATCAACGACGAAATCAGCAAGCGTGTTGGTCGTGAAGCCGAGGGCGTATATGTCCCCGACTTTGCTTGGCAACAACGTGGTGCTCTCTCAACAGCCGCAACTGGCGGCTCTGGTTCAGAAGTTGTTTTTGATGACTTCGTACCAACCGAGCATCGCGGTGATATGTTCATCGAAGCACTCCGCGCACGTCAAGTGCTTGGCGGTTTGGGTACTACTTATATGTCTGGTCTGACCAGCCGTATTAAGATGCCAAAACTGGCAACAGGCGCAAATGCCGCTTTTGTTGAAGAGCTTGCTGATGTTGCCGATGGTGCTGGCACAGATGGTGGAGTTACGCTCCAGCCACGCACAATGGGCAGCTTCGTGGATATGTCTCGACTTCTAATTTTGGAGAGTGTGCCAGCAATTGAGCAAATCATTCGTAACGACCTTCTCTCATCTGCCGCAGACCGTACAGAGTTCTATGCCATCAATGGTTCAGGTTCAGGCGGTCAGCCAACAGGTATTTTGAACACATCAGGAATCAACAATCTGGATATTTCATCCGGCACAGACGTTGACGCTTTGACATGGGCAGATATCATTGCACTGGTCAAATTGGTCGAGGAAGACAACGGCATCGTGAATCAAGAGGCCGCAGGCTTCTTATCACATCCTGCTGTTAAAGCTAAGTTGGCTTCAACTGCTAAAGTATCTTCCACAGATAGTGTTCAAATCTTGGACGCACCTTGGAACGAGCTTTATGGTCAGCCGATTGCTTTCACCAGCAATGTGCCAACCACGCTTGACCCCGGCGATGGTGGCAACGACGCTTCTGCATTGGTATACGGCGACTTCAGCCAGCTTATCATTGCCAGCTTCGGTGCGCCTAGCTTGCTTGTTGACCCATATTCAAACTCTAAAGCAGGAACTGTTAGAATGGTTCTCCATGCTGAGTTGGATGTTGGTGTCCGCAATGCTGTTAGCTTCGCCAAAACTGACGAAGTAAGCATCGCTTAACTTAGGTAATTGGAATCGGTGGGGCTTAGTCCCCACCGTGACCTTTTAGGAATTATTATGAAAATTGAAATTTTAGAAAAATGCTTTATCGGAACTGGTGGAAACCTTATGGCTGGTGAAGTAGTTGAGATTGAAGACCGTATCGCTGAGAAACTTATCAATCGCGGTATGGCAAAAGCTAAAGTAAAAAAGGCCGCGCCAAAGAAAACAAATCGCGCCGTAAAGAGTTTAGAAACCCCAGAGGATGAATAATGGCTGTAGAGACCGCCAGCGAACTTGCTGTATTCTTTGAAACGGATGATTTCGGTGTTGCGGCTACATATACAAAGCAAGGCGGTTCTCCTGCGACAGTAAATGGGATATTTGATAATGAATTTTTCGAGGTTGAAACAGGTGGTGAGGTTGCTGTTGCAATGGAGCAACCGCGCTTTGCTTGTCGCACATCAGATGTATCGACAGCCTCCGAAGGAGATAGCATTACTATTAACTCTATTGCTTACACTGTTCGAGTGGTTCAAAGCGATGGCACTGGCGTCACTGTCTTGGTGCTGGAGGAAAATTAGTGGCGCATGTAAGAAAATCTATAAGAGATAATATTAAAACCACATTGACTGGTCTGACAACCACTGGCGCAAATGTATTCCAGACACGGTTTTATCCTCTTGCTGAAGCCAAACTCCCTGCGCTCGCAATCTACACAAAGTCAGAGGCGACTGAATACGGAACTATTCATACACCTCGCACACAAATCCGCACTCTGGATGTTACTGTTGAGGCTTATGTCTCAGGTAATACGAATGTCGATAACACTCTGGATACGATTTCCAAAGAAGTTGAGGAGGCACTTGCCACAGACCTAACTCGTGGCGGTAATGCAAAAGAGACAAAGGTTATTTCATTTGATGCTGATTTTTCTGGTGATGGTGAGAACCCTGTTGGAATTGGACGCTTTGCAATTGAAGTGCTTTATGTTACTCTCGAAAACGACGTAGAAACGGCGGTTTGATATGAAACGTGTGAAACTGTATAAAGACGGAAATTCTATTATTTGTTGGGCTGACACTGCTAAAAAGCTGGAAGCTAACGGATGGTCGGCTGACGAGCCGAAAAAAGGGAAAAGTCAGAAGCCCAAAAAATCTGACACTGTTGCAACAGATATTAATGAGGTTTAACTATGGCAACTCACGCAGGTTCAGAAGGACTGGTAAAGGTCGGCGGCAATACACTTGCTGAAGTCCGGTCTTTTACTTTGGATATAACTGGCGATGTAATTGAAGACACAAGCATGGGTGACTCGTTTAGAAGTTATGTCGCTGGTCTTGGTTCATTCACAGCATCCGTGGAATGTTTCTTTGATGAAACCGATACAGCGCAAAACGCTCTAGACGTTGGTTCATCTTTGACGCTTGAACTGTACCCAGAGGGTGCAACATCTGGCGACACATATTTCACAGGAACTGTAATCGTTACTGGTAAAAGCGTTAATTCATCATTTGATGGAATGGTCGAGGTTTCATTTACCGCCACAGGTACTGGCGGAATAACTGAAACACAAGTTTAAATTAACTAGACTAAAGGTGGCACTATGTCTAAGTATGGCGATTTAATACGCAGTAAAATTGCGTCTGAACTTATTAAGGTTGAGATACCTGAATGGGGTGAGGACGATGAACCAATGGTGGTTTATACTAAAACTCTGACCTGTGGCGACTTTCAAAAGTTACAACGCAAGCATCCTGATTTTCTAAACAATCAAACCATTGAGGGTTTGGTTGATTTGATTATATTAAAAGCGATGGATGAAAACGGCGAGAAGGTTTTTGACGTTGGTGATAAGCCAGTATTCATGCGCTTGCCTCTTTCAAATGTTTCAGATGTCGCCGCAAAGATTATGGGCAATATATCGACTATTGAGGAACTGGAAAAAAACTAAGTAACGGTCAGCATTTATTTTTAATGTACGCAATTGCTGACCGATTGCATAAGACTGTTTCCGAAATAGAAGAAATGTCATATAATGAATTGCTTGGGTGGGTTGTTTATCTTGAGGCAATAAAAAATGGCTGACGAAAAATTAAGTATCCGAATTACCGCAATGGACAAAACGCGAAATGCGTTCCGTTCGGTTTCTGGTGGACTTAATAGAATTAAAAGTTCAGTCTTTTCTGTAAGAGGTGCGGTGGCTGGCCTTGCTGGTGCATTGGCACTAAAAGAGTTTTCTACACAAATTGATGATTTAGCAAAGCAGTCAGCGCGGTTGGGTATAACTGTTAATCAATTACAGACCTTACAATTTGCGGCAAGTCAATCAGGCACTGGCGCGGAAGAACTAAAAAAAGGTTTTGAGCGTTTCAATAAATCTATATCAGAGGCATCAACAGGCATCGGGACAGGAATAAAAGCCTTTGATGCGCTGGGGATTACGTTAAGCAATAACGATGGCAGTTTAAAATCCACTGACCATTTGCTTAATGAAGTTGCAAACGGCTTCACACAAATTGAAAACCCAGCCGATAAGGTTCGCATCGCAATGGATTTATTTGGTCGCGCTGGTGCTGGCATGGTCAATATGTTGCAGAATGGTTCGTCTAGTCTTCAGGCATTGCGTGACGATTTCAATGCAGTCACGATTGAACTTACAGGCGAACAGGCTCTGGCTGTCGAGGAGGCTAACGATAGGTTTGACAAGCTGTTTAGAGTTTTTAGTTCTTTAGGTCAGCAAATAACGGCTGTGCTATTACCAGCATTAGCATCGATTGGGACAGTTGTTTCAGGTGTGGTTCTACAGGCTATATCAAAGACTGTTGAAGCAATTCGTGGTTTAGCAAATGTCGGCATTGAAATTATAAACTTTTTCAAAAGCGATGATTTAAATAAGTTTACATTTGGCGAAAGTCTACAGGCTGACATTGCAAGGATTAGGGAAAACCTAGATAAGACAATTGAGCCATCAAATGAATTAGGCAAGTCGGTTCAAGTCGTTGCTGAAGGTTTTGAGAGGCAGGAGACTGCATTACAAAAAGCCAATAAAAGTTTTGCCGATTATGCCGAAGCATCAAAGGATGTTGAGGCAAATCTACGAGGCGCGGCTTTTAAAGGTCTGCAAAAACTTGAAGACGGGCTTACTGGAATTATTACTGGTACTATGAATGCTAAAGAGGCATTCAGGTCTATGGCGACTAGCATCATATCTGACCTCGCTAGGATATTTGTTCAGAAACAAATCACAGGCGTTATAGCTAGTGCGTTTCCGAATATATTCAGCGGCGGCGGTAAAGCTATTGGCGGTGCAGTTCAAAGAGGCCAGCCATATATGGTCGGTGAAAGAGGTGCTGAGTTATTTGTTCCGAACCAGTCGGGCAGTATCATTCCAAATGATAAGATGGGCGGCAGTGGAGTCACGATTAATCAAACTATAAATGTTTCAACAGGCGTTCAGCAGACTGTAAGAACAGAAATTGCAAGCCTAATGCCACAAATTGCAGAAGCTACAAAAGCGGCTGTCGCCGATGCGAGAATGCGTGGTGGCTCATACTCCAAAGCGTTTGGGAGATAGTAATGGCTATAACATATCCTCTATCTACCCCGACCAATAAAACCATTGCTGGCATCAGGCTTACAGCTAGAAATGTTGTTGGAGTTTCAACTTCTCCATTTAGTTTTAAACAGCAAACGTACCAATTCTCTGGGCAACGTTGGGAGGCCGATATTACACTGCCACAAATGAATCGTGAAAACGCAGAGGAGTGGGTTGCGTTTTTGATGAAGCTATACGGTCAAAAAGGCACGTTTCTTTTAGGCGACCCATTGGGCGGCACTGCTAGAGGCTCGGCATCATCAGCCGCAGGAACGCCAGTTGTAAACGGCGCAAGCCAAACTGGCGACACATTAGCCATTAACGGATTGCCAGCCAGCGCAACAGGCTATCTAAAAGCAGGCGATTACATTCAGTTAGGTTCAGCCGCCACTGCACAGCTTTATAAAGTTTTAAACGATGCAAACAGCAATGGAAGCGGCGAGGCAACCTTAGACGTTTGGCCTAATTTACGCTCATCACCATCGGACGGAGCGGCAGTGGTCGTAGCTAATGCAAAAGGCGTGTTCAGGCTTGCAAGCAACGAGGCAAACTGGAACATCAACAACCTTGCTTTTTATGGCATTACATTTGGTGCAGTGGAGAGTTTGTAATGTCACGCAATCTTACAACCGCAGTATCAAATCAATTATCGGCTGATGAGTTACAGCCATTCTTTGCTATTAAGTTAAACTTTGATAGCGGTGCTTTGCGCTTATGGACTGGCTATGGCGATATTACAGTTGCCAGTGAAACTTACACGGGTGGTGGTCAATTCTTGGGAATATCGCCAGTAGAGGAAACGGTTGAGATTGCGGCTAGAGGCGTATCGATGTCTCTTAATGGTATTGATGCAAGCCTTATAACTCTTGCGCTTACAGAAAATTATCAGACACGTTCATCCAAAGTTTTTTTAGGTGTTATATCTTCTGGTGCAGTCGTAGCAGACCCATATTTAATTTTTGATGGTCGTATGGATGTGATGACTATCGACGATAATGGCGAGACTGCAAACATCTCAATGACTGCTGAAAGCAGGCTGATTGAATTGGAGCGTCCAAAGTTGCGACGCTATACAAGTGAAGACCAGAAGCTAAATCATCCTGATGATATTGGTTTGGATTTTGTTGCATCACTGCAAGAGAAAGAGATTGCTTGGGGTAGTGGCAAGGATGACATTTCATCACCAGTGTCGGTCAATAATGTTTATGATGTTAATTTACCGTATTTCTAATGCGCTACGCTGATTGGGATAAGAGGCTTGCCGCATATATAGAAGAAGTAAGGCAGATGCCATTTGAGTGGGGTAAGCATGATTGTTTTACTTTTGCGGTCAAATGTGAGGAAGCTATATCAGGTGTGACTAGGTTTCCTGAACTTTATAAAGCTGATTATCATAGCCAGTTTGGTGCAACCAAAGCATTTATGAAAAACGGTTATCGTGGCATGATAGATTGTGTCAACAGGCGGTGTGTTCAAATAAATCCAAGTATGATACAAAGAGGTGATTGGGCGGCTATCGATACACCAGATGGATTGGCGATTGGTGTCGATGTAGGTGGTAAAATTGCCGTTCCGAGTGTTAATGGATTAGTCTTTTTTAAAACGAAAGACGTAAAAGCTGGATGGAGTATTTGAGATGCCACAGGCAGTAGTCGCCGCAGTAGTATATACAGCCGCCGCCGCTGGCGCAACATACGCATTTGGCACTTTGGCGGCAATCGCGGCGTTTAGCTTTACAACTACATTTGTGACTGCTTTAGCTTTATCCGGCATTTCAATGGCTTTAACAAAAAAGCCGAAGATACCAACACAAGCAACCATGCTTGGCAGAAGCCAGATGGTCAAACAGCCAATTACATCCAGAAAGATTGTCTATGGTCGCCAGAGGGTTTCAGGCGCAGTTGTCTTTATGGAGACAAGTCAGAAGTCTAAATATCTACACATGATTGTTGCGATTGCTGGCAACGAATTAAACTCAGTCGAGAATGTTTATTTTAACGATAAAGAGTTAACGCTTGATGGTGATGGTAATGTAACTTCACCATCTCAGTTTTCAGGCAAGGCAATCGTAAAAACACAACTTGGAGCGGCAGACCAAGGGCATCTAAATCTGGCGCAATACGGCGCAATCTGGCCTGCCACTGCAACTCTTAAAGGCATAGCGTTTGTTTACGCACGTTTAGAGTATGACCCCGATGCATTTCCGAATGGCATCCCTAACGTGTCAGCCGTGGTGGAAGGTAAGAAGATTTATGACCCACGCACAACGTCAACAGCTTACAGCAAGAACTCTGCATTGGTTTTGCGTGATTACCTGACAAATGCCGAATATGGCATTGGCGCATCTAGCGATGAGATTGATGACGCATCATTTATTGCGGCGGCAAATGTCTCAGATGAAAATGTAACTTTGGCGGCTGGCGGTACAGAGAAGCGATATGAAAGTCACGGAGTTGTTGATACAGCTAATCCACCCAAACAGGTTATTGAGGAAATGCTATCTGCTATGGCTGGCACGCTTGCATATTCTGGTGGTAAGTTTTACGTAAAAGCAGGGGCATACTCATCGCCATCTGACACACTAACTGAAGATGATTTACGGGCTGGCATATCCATTGTAACTAAGCCAAGCCGCCGAGATAATTTCAATGCAGTTAAGGGTGTGTTTTTACCAAGTGAAAGCGGAGAGTGGCAACCGACTGATTATGCATCTATTACCAGTTCGACATTTGAAGCAGAGGATGGTGCGGAGCGTGTATTCAGTGAACTTGACCTAACTTTTACACAGTCATCCTCAATGGCTCAACGGATTGCTAAGATTGCATTATTCAAATCGCGTCAACAGCTTGTAATAAATATGCCATGCAAGCTGACTGCGTTTAAGCACAATATAGGCGATACAGTGATGGTTACGCTGGATAGATATGGCTTTAGCAGTAAAGTTTTCGAGGTCGTTAATTGGAACTTCTCCAACAGCGTTGATTCTAATGGCAATGCAGAACTTGGGGTTGATTTAACACTGCGAGAGTTAGCGTCTAGCGTGTACGATTGGAACGCTGAAGAAACAGCATTTGTGCTTGACAATACAAACCTTAGAAGCCCATCCGATTTATTAACGCCATCCGTTTCAGCAAGTGATGAGGTTCGTATCATCAATGAGGAAGTTATCACTGTGCTAAACATAGATGTAACAACATCCGACTTCTTAGCACAGCAAGTGGAGGTTCAAGCTAAAAAGCAATCTGATAGCCAGTTTACATCTTTAGGCATATCTACATTCAACGAAGCAGTCAGATTTGAAATGATAGACGTAGAGGATGGCATAACATATGACGTTAGAGCCAGAACTATATCAAGCATTGGCAACAGGTCAGCGTTTGCAACCACCACCAGAAAAATAGTCGGTAAGACTGATATCCCTTCCAACGTGCAAAACCTCTCGGTGAATATCATTGGAAAGGAATCGCATCTTAGCTGGACACCAGTTACCGACTTAGATTTAAGCCATTATATTGTAAGACATTCGCCAGCTACTACTGGTGCTACATTCATCACTTCTAGGACGATTGCTGATAAAATATCAAGACCAGCAAACACAGCTGTCGTGCCAGCTTTGACGGGAACATATCTCATCAAGGCTTTTGATAAGGGTGGCAGAGAAAGCCGCAATGCCGCACAATCTATCGTGACGATTGACAGCATTGAGTCTGGAAACATTGTTTCAACAATAACTGAAAGCCCTGCCTTTTCTGGAACAAAGACTGATACTGTTGTCGTTGATAATAAATTAATACTTACAACAACAAGTCTTTTTGATAGCGTATCTGGCAACTTTGATGATGCAGAAGGTTTATTTGATGGCGGTTCTTCTACCGTTGATAATGAAGGCTTCTATAATTTTGTTGGAGTTGACGGTGACGCAAGCATAGATTTAGGTAATAAGTTCACAAGCAGGGTAACATCTAACTTAGTTGTGAACCGAATAGACTATGTTGGGCTATTTGAGGACGCAGATGGCGACTTTGATACTCGTGAGGGTTTCTTTGATGGTGACGCATCAGAGTTTGGTGATACAAACGCCAAGCTTCAGATTGCGACTACTGATGGCGACCCTGCTGGTAGCCCTTCTTATACAGCGTTTAGAGATTTTGTAGTGGGAGAGTACACATTCAGGGCGGCTAAGTTCAGGGCAGTTCTAAACTCTAAAGATACATCTGCAACACCACGGATTGACACGTTACAGGTCATTGTTGATATGCCTGATAGACTAAGTCACGGAAATGATGTATCTTCAGGAACAGGCGGCAGTGGTTTAAATGTTACGTTTTCGCCAGCGTTCAGCGTATTGCAAAACGTAGCAATCACAGCCCAGAACATGAACAGTGGAGATTTTTATACTATTACAAATAAATCTGCGACAGGTTTTACGATAGTATTTAAAAATAGTTCTTCTGCAGTTGTGGATAGGACATTTGATTTTCAGGCCAAAGGATATGGCGCAGTAGTAAGTTAATGAGGTAAATAATGGCACAGCATGATTATGTGATTGACAATCAAGCATTCCCAGCGACAAGGGCAGATTTAAATTCTGTTCTGCAAGCAATCGTTTCCAATAATTCTGGCAGTTCTGCCCC
>Ga0187218_1000640_pt1 | contig 10972 bp, 6 predicted proteins | sample 14SPOviralmetaG_FD_130167 | JGI IMG/M metagenome (GOLD analysis project Ga0187218, IMG submission 130167) | Marine viral communities from the oligotrophic San Pedro Time Series (SPOT) site, San Pedro Channel, CA, USA - 14 SPOT_SRF_2010-08-11... | ecosystem: Environmental > Aquatic > Marine >...
ACCTTATTAGAAATTAAAAAGGTAGACGGAAGTTCGTCAGTTAGATTTAGTAGATAAAGTATTTCGTGGTTGAGTAAAGACATTTTGTCTATATAACTCAAATAGTCTTTTGTTAAGTTCTGCACTCGCAGTAATCCTATTCTCTTTACAATACATCTTAAACCACATCATTAGGTCTTCATCTAATGTGAAATTATATCTTTTCTTTTTACTCATATTATACACACCTTATACATATTAATAAGTATATAAATTTTAAATTTTAATACTTATATACAAGGAACAAATCTATGCCAGTATTAAAAAACATATTAAGAAAATCAACATCGCCTTATCAAGGGTTAAAAGACTTTGATGTTTTTGTAGATACAACAGATAATAAATACTTTAATGTTTCCGATTTCCCAGACGAACTTACTTTGGGTAATTCTTCTTTTTTAATTGAAGGTTCAGAACTACTTAAAACTGGTGTCGTATTAAAAATGGAAATCTTAGACTCGAGTAATAATGTTGTTTTTCACACACCAGTAGACGAATACTTAGAGGGAACTGCAAGAAGAGTATCAATAGAAGCATACTCTACCATAAAGTCGGGTCCAGCAACACTCACTATTTTAGGTGAGTTAGACCCATCAAAGACAAATGTTCCACTATCACTTCAAAACACTTACAATGTAAGATATACTAAAAACTTTTTCTTTAATAACACAAGATTAAATACTAGACCAATTATGTTTTATGGACAACCTACAATTACTGCAAGTGAAAAGGTTATTGGTATTACGGATAGTGTTCAAACATCTACTACACAAACTTTGACTGGTACTGTTGAAATAAACGTTAACATTGATAGTAAATCTAATAAAGAAAGAAGATTCTAATGGCGATACGAGATAAAAAATTAGGATTAGATAGTATCGTTGAGTCAAGAAAACCCACTTCTAAAAGAAATACTCAACAAAATAAAAGAAACAAAAAACAAGCAAAAATAGATAACATAAAATTTAAATCAGCACAAAGTCATACAACCACCGGTGTAGTTTCTGCCATACAACAAGGACTTGATAATCCGGTTAATAAGATTACAAGTGATTTTGTTGGAGCAACAATAACAATATCAAATCCACATCAATTAGTAGATACGGATAAATACCCAACAACCAGATTTGTTTTACCTACTTCTTATTCTACAACTATTAGTAGGGTTATAAATGATACTACATTTGAGTTAAGGGAATCATATAAAGTTCAAGATGATACAGTCAATGATATTCCAGTTAGTTTAAGAAGTGCAACAAATAATGCAACAATAACTTATGAAACATTTGACGAAGAACAAGAGGATACAATTTATCAAAGGTCATATGCAGATTTAACCATAGGAAATTTGAAAACATTTAGTGGTGATGTATATAAAGCAAAAATATATGCAAGAGAAAATGGGTCATCAACAGACTTTGAAGAAATTTATGAAACAATCGTTACACCGGAAAATTCCCTTGTAGATAAAACTTCCATTAATAGTTATGAAGATATAGGATTTTTTCATAAACAAAATACAATTGATAATTACTGGGTTAGTTCATCTACACAAACAACACCTTCAGCAGGTCATACTTGTGTTAATATTAATAATTCAAGATTAGTTGATGGTGCTTTAATCAGTGGTAGTGTAGCTAAGTTAGGACATACAACCACTTTTAGAACAAAAAATTCTTTTGATTTAGAAAAGGGAGTTGACTATCAAGTAAAATTTAACTCATATTATTTTAAAGATGTTGCCGAAAGAAGAGAAAATGACGAAACAATAACTGAAGGTAATTTCGCATCATTAAAAGTTTACATATCAGGTTCAGCTATTACTGGACAAAATGGAGAGGAAGATTATTATTTAGGAGAAGTTGACATACCAGAAAGTTCATCACCACAAGATTTTGTATACAATGTTACTGGTGATTTTAAAACTGCCAATACCGGAAGTCCAAAAGCATGGTTAAAGTTTGAATTAAATTCTGGTAGATTTATAGTTCAAAATGTTTCAGTAGAACCATTTAATGAAGTTAATTTTAATCCAAACTTTTTTAAGGTTTTAGTTCCATTACCAAAACAAGTTAAAAGAGGAGCAAGTATAGATTTCTTAGTTGAATTTTATGACTCTGACAACAATAAGTCAGAAATATCTGCTCAAACCAACAATACAACATTTATAGGGCCACGACAAGTTTTAGCAGACGGACTAGATGGTATATTTTCTGGTTCTATGGTCATTGGACAATCACTACAAATGTATGGGGTAAATCCCGCATACATTAGAACCGTAGGTTATCAAGGATTTGATAAAACTATAGCTGGAACAGGAACAACAAATGGTGGATTTTTACTATGGAGTGGTTCAGTTGGTAGTGGGGCACCAGGTGGTAATACATTAACATCATCAGAAGCTTACAATGGAGTTGGTATGGAGGTAGTGGACGCATCAGCAGCCGATTCTACTGACCATAAATTCTTTCAATTCGCATCAAATCATAAAAACACAGGTAATTCTAAATTTAGAGTTCAAACAGATGAATTCTTTTTAGGTAAAAAAGCACAATTTATTAGTGGTAGTAATGGAAACATTGTTATTAGTTCATCTAATTTCTTTTTAGGTGGTGGTAGTTCTTTTGTTAGTGGTTCTAATGATAAGTTAGAAATTAGTTCAAGTAATTTCCATTTAGATAATAATGGTGATGTAACATTAGTAGGTGAAATTACTGCAGAAGCTGGTGGAACTATTGGTGGATTTCTTATAGGTTCATCAAGTATATCAAAAGATAATATATTAACTATATCATCATCAACAAATACCGCAGACCCAGCATCATTTATATCATCATCAGCTTTCAAAGTTTCTGCGGGTGGAACAATTACAGGTTCAAAAGTTCTATTTGATGGAGGTGAGATAGGTGGATTTGAAGTAGTTGGAAGTGCTACTGATGTAGTTGACGCAATACATAGTGCAGACAAATCTTTAATTTTAAGTGGTTCGGGACACATAACAGCATCAAATGCACAAATAACCGGTAATATAACGGCTACAAGTGGTAAGATAGGAAGTTTCAACATAGGAAAAACTTTATCAGGAACAAACTTAGGAGTATTGTTCTCAGATAGTAATGAATTAGTTATCACGGGTTCAACAGGACAAATTACAGGTTCAAAAGTTCTATTTGATGGTGGTAAGATAGGTGGATTTACCGTAGACTCAACTACACTTGCTAATGGAACTGATATAGTTTTAGATGCGGGTAATAAGAAAATTACATTGGACAATGGTTCACTCGTTATAGATAACAATAGTGGAACACCAGTCATTAGAAGTGCAACAAATTTTGCAAATGGTGACGGATTTTTTCTATCAACAGCAACAAGTAATAATTTTAGAGTTGGAGACGCATCTGCAGCAAGACTACAATTTACCGGAACCAATACTGAAATATACAATTCGAGTAATACGAAATTAGTTTCATTAGGAGCATCTAATACCATAGCCGGTTGGACAATAGATAGTGATAAAATTTCATCAAACAATTTAATTCTACATTCAGACGGATTTATCGAAACAACAAATTACGCATCTAATGTTAAAGGATTTTTCTTAGGAGCAAGAGCATTATCTGATGGTTCAGTTAGTTCATTTTTAGAAGTAGATGATGCAAGAATTCGTGGAACATTATCCACAACAGTATTTGAAAAGGAAACGATTAACGCAGTTGGTGGACAATTACACATAGCAAACTCAACAACCATCACGGGTTCGGCACAAGTTCCAGCACAATCCGCAGATACATTAATTCAAGTAGCAAACTCATCAGGATTTGTTGCAGATGAATTTATCATAGCAAAGAAATTTAATGCAAGTGGTTTCACTACTGAGATTATGAAGATTAAAACAGTTAGTCACAATGATGCTAGTTCCGAAACAAATCGTAGTGGAAGTTTACTCGTTGAAAGACAAGTGGGACAATCAGACCCCGGAACAAACTCACCACAAGGTATTCCCGACGAAGCATTATTATTAGGAGTAACGGGTGGAACAGGAACATCAGCACAAACTTATCAACCAGGACAAGTATTAGTATCAACCGGTAAAATAAACACAGGATACATAAGACTAAACGCAAATCCTAACGACACTACAACACCATATATAGATATTATTGAAAGACACGGAACTGGTGTGTATGATATGGACTTAAAAGTAAGACTTGGAGACTTATCAGGATTGTCAACTGGGGCAGTTGGTTCATCACCAGGTTTCGGATTATTCACGGATAGAGCATTCTTAACAAAAGATGTAACTATTGGAACTCTTGGTTCAGAACATATTTTAATTGGAGATTCGTCCCTTGTATTTAAAAATGGTAGTGATGTAAAGGCACAACTCGACGGAAACACTTGGACACTTGGTGGTGCAACGGGAACAACAGCCAACGCAGTTATAATTACAGCTAATGATGTTAATGTGCAACATAACGCCAATAATAAATCTATTGTAAATTCCGGTGGTTTCAATACTATTGTAAATTCTACAACTGGTAGTATTTTTGATTCAACCGGAGCAACAATATATGGTGGTTCATCACAAACAACGGCATCACTAACTTCAACTGGATTAGCATTAATATCCAATGGAGTTACAGGTAGTTTAATCAGTCAAGATACTGCAAGTATGTTTGGTTCTTCTGATAAACACGAAAGAACTGAAATGGTTGGAGATGGACTAAAAATTTATCAAGATAATGTTCAGGTTTCATCTTTTGGGGATACGATTAGAGTTGGTAGAAAAGATGAATCACATCAAACTATTACTTCTACACAAACACAATTTTTAGACGGAGATGGTTCTACCGTTAGATTACAAATAACAAATGACGGAATTATTGACTTAAGAGACTCAGGTGGAAATGTAAAAGTTCAAGCAGATACCACAGGTGTAAAAGTTTTATCAGATAATACCACAACATTTGGATTGTTTAACGCATCAGGTGTTACATTAGTTGATAATAATGTTACGAGTAGTATATTCGACTCAACAGGTGTAACTATTTATGGTGGAGAAAGTGGGGGTGCAACAGCATCACTTGACGCTAATGATATATCATTTATAGTTGCTGGAACTACGGGTAGTTTATTTAGTGCAACTGGTGCAGAAATTTATGGAGCAAGTGATAAATCAGATAGATTAACCGTAACATCTCAGGGTATTAGTCAAATAGCAAACAATGTAACTGGTAGTTTTATTGATGAAAAAGGTGTTGAGATTTATGGAGCTTCTGACAAAGCAGAACGATTAACCGTAACATCTCAGGGTATTAGTCAAATAGCAAACAATGTAACTGGTAGTTTTATTGATGAAAAAGGTGTTGAGATTTATGGAGCAAGTAATAAATCAGATAGATTAACCATAACAGACAATAGAGTAACACATATATTTAACAATGTTACTGGTAGTTTATTTGACTCAACAGGTGCAACTATTTATGGTGGAACAGGTGCAACAGCATCACTTGACGCTAATGATATATCATTTATAGTTGGTGGAGTTACTGGTAGTTCATTTTCACAAACAACGGCAAGTATATTCGGTGTTGCAGATAAGCAAGAAAGAGTTGAAATCGTTGAGACAGGATTAAAAGTTTATCAAGGTGATTCACAAGTTGCAAGTTTCGGTGCAAACACTACAATAAGTACGGGAGCAACAATTGGTGCAGGAAATTCTGCACAAATAGTCGTAGATACTGTTGGTGGAGACGCAGGTATAACGGTTAAAGATGCTGATAATAACAATATTGCATTCATAGGTAATGTCGCAGGAATATCATCATTAGGTTCGGGTGGTGCAATATCAACTACAAACGCAATTCGTGGTGTTGTTACGGACGGACTAACCGCAAACGAAGCAAGAATTACAGGAAGTTTAAGTGCAGATTCTGGTGATATAGCGAAAATAACTGGTGATTTATTAACCATTACTGGTAGTGCAAATGTTGGTGGTTTAGTAGCATCAGGTTCAGTTCGTAATACTTCAAATGGTGCGGCAACAGCAGTTATGATACACGTCGCAGATAATTCTAATACTTATTTTCAAGTTCTAAATGACGGAGAAGTATTAGCAAGAGATAACATTACAGCATTTACAACAGGATTTACAAGTATATCTGATAAAAGATTAAAAGAAGATGTTTATCCAATTTCCAATTCACTTAACAAGATAGTAAAACTTGAACCATCACACTTTACTTGGATTGAAAAACAAGAACAAGATATTGGATTTATTGCACAAGAAGTTGAAGAAATTATTCCAGAGGTTATTCACGAAACAAAAGGTTTTGTTGATATTAATTCAAATGAACAAGACGATACAACATATAAAAGTATTTCATATGATAAATTAACCGTTTATCTTGTTGGTGCAGTAAAAGAATTAACAAAACGAATAGAAGACTTGGAAGAAAGGTTTATTAAAAAGTAATGGCAATTACAGGTTCGGGTGCAATTTCTTTTAGTCAAATCAATGATGAACTAGCAGAAACTTCAACTAATACACTTGATATATTGTCAGCAGCACAACAATTTACAGGACTTTTAGATGATAATACGATTTCTATGAACGAGTTCTATGGATTAACTTTTCAAGCAGGTAGTGGTACATACGGAACAAGAAACTCTCACGCTTTTAGATTTGTAATTGAGCAAGATGGAACTAAAAAAGGTTTTGCAGACGGACAACTTGTTGACGCAGCAGAGAATGATGATACAGGACTAAATTCAGCAGCCGGAGAAGCAGTTACAGGACAAAGTGATTTTGTTGATGATTATATCGATGATGATTTAACCAATGGGGATACGGTTTTTGCAAATGCATCAGTCTTAGGAGCAGCATTAACTAATTTAAGACCAGGTGGAGATTTCGCATCAGGAACACATTTTATGTTAGACACTACTACTAATGATATATTTCAAATAGATAGTAATGCTGATGTTTCAAATGTTGTCAGTAGAGTTCCTTCTAATCCAAGTCATAGTATGACAGCAAATGATGCCGATGAGATTACCATTAAAATTACATCAGATACGATAGTTACGAGAGATTTATTACTTTATAGAGACGGGACATTCATTGATAATGTTCTACCAACAAGTTCAGGTTCTATCGGAAATACAGGAGTTGATACTAATTTTACATACACTGGATTATCAATCGGTACATCATATACCATTGGTGTTAGACAAGCCAACACACACAATAGTAGTAGTTTAGTTACGGCAGATTATTCAACAACGGCAGCATCAACAGACTGGTCAAGTGTTCCGGGTAATTTCAATATGCACATACCAGATGCCACAGATGGATTTGCAGATTCACTAATTTCAGGAGCATTAACTGCAACACTATCAGGAACCGGTGGAACTACACAAGTCACTTGTCAACAACCAACTGGTAATGCAGATTTATTCGTTGCGTTATCAACATCAGGAGACCCAGGAACAGGTGCAACATTTAACTCTTCTAATCCTACAATATCACACTCATCAGGAACTTTACATATGAGATTTAAATTAGTAGAACCGAATAATTCATCACCATTTAGTGCAGAAGATTTAACCATTACATTTACTAATACTGGTGGTAGTGAAACCGCTACTGATGATACTTTAACAATAAACGCTAAAATTGTGGAACGATAATGGAATATGATGTTTATTACGCAACCGGCGGTTTAAATATGATTGGTGGTGGAGCAGATGTATGGGTTAATCGTTGGTTAGAATTAATACCACAACACTTGAAAACCGAATCCAAGTTATTGATTCACAGAACTCGTCCACCAGGACATCAGCCAGATTGTCCTATGGAAGTTCATTGGCAAGGACACGATAGAAAAAAATTTAGAGAATTATTAAAAAATGCCAGACGAATAAATATACTTCACGGATATTATTCACCGCATGTTTTCATAGAAGAAAACAAAGATAAAATACATAGTGTTGGAATACATTGTTCAGTAAAAAACATTATACAAGCACAACAAGTTTTGGGGTTGGATAAGGGTTTTCATTTTTATATGGAACCAAGATGGGAAAATGAAATAAAGTCTTATGCCAAATATCCTTTTTGGATAGGTATTAATGACCCAAAGTGGAGAGTTGAACACGACCATTTAATCACAATACCAAATTTTTATGAATTTAAACACAATAAAGATGTTGTGGACAACAACCGAGTAGGATACGCCGCCAGAATGGAAACTCGTAAATGTCCACACTTCTTAGAGGGTATTGATAGTTTATTCTTTACAGATGCGATTGATGTAAAATGGTGGGAAAAAAATCTAAACCTTGATACATCAATGTGGAAAGTGTATAATTATAGACACGAACAACACGAAATGTTTATGAAACAAGATTGGGGTATATCTCACTCGGCTCACATATTTGAACCATTTGGATATTCTATATTTGAGGCAGTTGATTGGGGTAAGATTCCAATCTTAGCACACGATTGGTTACCAGAATACGACTATCCTTTTAGAGCAAGTTCAAAAGAAGAATTTAAAGAACAATATGAAAAGATTTGTGAATTATCACTACAAGAGAAAAGAGATATATTATTCCCATTACGAGAACACTTAAAACAATGGGACAATAAAGAACAATGGAGAGATAGATTACTTGAAATATATAACAAGTAATATTTATTAGTATGAGTACAACATCTGGACAAAATTTATCATTAGGAAAATTAAAACGAGCAGTAAGTTCGTCAATTAATGCTAATAATACTTCTGATTCTAAATTAGGTAGTGTTAGTGGTAATGCTACCGATACTAAAATGTCTGACTTTTCAATAGACGCAGTTGATGGTGTTTCAGGATTTACATATCTTTGGGAACAAACATCAGAAGATTATCAAGTTGATTTTTCTAGTAGTGGTTCAAAGTTTAATGACAAGATAGCATCTAATACCGCTAATTTTTCTTGGTCGTTTGATGGAAACCTTGATGTAACGATTGGAAGTGCAGATTATGTTGCAAGCGTAACTGCAGGAACAATAACCAACACAGGTGGTGTAATCGCAGGAACATTTAATCAATCGGGTAGTATCAAAGCAAAATTTGCAGAAGACGGACAATCAGATGGATTCAATGACCACGCAACTGATTATAATAGAGTCGTATCTAAATCAATTGAAGTAGTTGATACTTATGGTGGTGTTCCGAGTTGTTTATTATTTGGTAGTCAAGTAAGTAAATCAGACGGAACAACAATTAAAGTAGAAGACCTAAATATTGGTGATGAGATTCTTACAGTATCTTTACCAGGTTCTACTGATGAAAGTTCTGGAAATTGGAAAAATGATACATTTAACCAAACTGGTAGTTTTACTCAACACTCAGCAAGTGTTCATAGAGTTCTTTATGAATTTTCACAACACTACTATGATATAAACAACGGACAAGAATTAATTACAGGTGAACATCATATGTTGTATAGACAAGCAGGTTCGGACAATTGGACTTGGAAAACCGCACCTAACTTTGAAGTAGGAAATTATCTTATGGATAAACAAGGAAATCAAGTTCAAATATCTACATTAGAAATTAATCAAAATCCAGACGGATATGAAGTAGTTCAATTAGATGTTGAACCAGATGACTTTTATATCGGTTCTACTTTCTTAGTTCATAACAAAGGTAGTAATGATGAACCAAGTTATCCTTCAACACAATGGCAAAACGCAGTAGGTGACTTTAATTTACATCTTTTAGATGGTGATAGTGGGATATCAGGTGAAAATGTAGTTTCAGCACTAAAAACAATAGAATTGTCAAATGGTTCTGGTAATAGTTCATTTAGTTGTGAACAACCTTCCAATGGAAACATTGAATTAAAAGTTTCAATTTCAACAAGTGGAGACCCAGGAGTAAACGGAACAGGTAATAGTGCAACAGGATTTGGAAATACTCAAAGTAGTGTTGCTGCAGCATCAACATATTATATGAGATTTAAACTTGCGGAAGTAAAAGCAGATGCTGGTAATTTAGATGCGGAAGATAGAACAATCACAATTACTAACAATGGAGTAAGTAATACTGATATTGATATTAATTGTCGTTTTGTAAATTTATAATACTATTTATATAAAAGGTTATGAAAACAACAATACTCAATCATAAATACATAGAGCAAGAAATAACTTCAAACGCAGGAAAAGAATTTCGTTATCGTTGGTCGCATGGTGCTACAACAAAACACCTTGGAGACGGAATGATAATTTATTCTATGATGTATTTTTTTAAACCAACAATATCAGTATGTTTAGGAAGTGGTAATGGTTTTGTTCCAAGAATTATGTGGACTTGTCTTACAGATTTAAAGTATGAGGGATTTAATACCGATGAATCAAGAGTTATATTGGTAGATGCGGTAAACGGAATTAATGGGGCACCTGATTGGACTGAAGAAGATAGTTTTTACAGAACCAACTTTAACTCTGAATGGTTACACTCAACAACAGAAGAAGCATACTATGAATACTTTGTCAAACGAGATATAAAAATTGATATGTTGTGGATTGACGCAGACCACACACTCAAAGGTGTTAAAAAAGACTTTGAATTGTATTCGGAAATGATGAGTGATAAAGGTATTATAATGATTCACGATACAGATGAAAAGTATGTTAACAATTTTATAGAAACAAAGGAACACGAGGACTACGATTTATCAGGACCGAGTGAATTTATTAAAACATTAGATGGTGATAAGTTTGAAATATTAAACTTATTTAATTACGGAATAGAAAAAGACTTTCCAAGTTCAACAGGTATTACAATAGTGAGAAAGAAATGAATTTAGTTACAGTTTGTGGACACAATACAACAATGTTATATCATATGTTAAAACATTATTACTTACATATGGATGA
>Ga0187218_1000654_pt1 | contig 10868 bp, 7 predicted proteins | sample 14SPOviralmetaG_FD_130167 | JGI IMG/M metagenome (GOLD analysis project Ga0187218, IMG submission 130167) | Marine viral communities from the oligotrophic San Pedro Time Series (SPOT) site, San Pedro Channel, CA, USA - 14 SPOT_SRF_2010-08-11... | ecosystem: Environmental > Aquatic > Marine >...
CTTCCCATACAGCTAAAGCATCACCTACTTCTTTCTTAAATTGTAATTTTTCTCTTTCTAATTGCTCTACAGTCTTATTTTTTTCTTTTTCACTTTCAACTTCAACTTCTTGCATTTCTACAATACTATCAATTAAGTTTTGATTGGTCTGTATTTGCTCTTTCTTAGCTCCAATATTATTTAATATTGTTCTTTTCTGTGTATCCGATATTTCCCCTTCTAATGACAGAACTAATTGATCAAGTTCTAATTGTTGTTTTTCTCTTTGATATAAAGCTAATCCCAACCTTAATCTATCTTCAAGAAATAAGTTTTTATCAGATAATAACTTGCCTTCTTTTATTCCAGCTTCAGTTAAAAGAGCTTGTAACACTAATAAAGCTCTTTCTTGTTCTATAAAACCACCAACACCAACAGCTCCCCTCTCTAATATTTGTTCAAACTCATCAGTTAATAAATCTATATTTGTTTTTAATTGACCAAGTTGTTTTTCTCTCTCTTTTATATTATCTTTTATTGCTTTTGTGTTTTCTTCTGTTTTTTTTGTGTTTTTTTCTGTCATAATAGACAGTCTTTCTAAAGCAGCAATAATTATATTTGCAACAACTAAAAATCCTATTGGACCCGTAAAGGCTTTTACTAATGCAGCCCAAGCATTTTTTAGACCACCTGTAGTTCCAATTAATGTAGTCATTAAGGTAGTTAATTGAGATAAGTTGTTTGCTACACCTCTAAACCCATAGTTAGCATCTTGTACACCTCTACTAAATTCAACAAGAGTTGCAGAAGCCAAACCTGTTTTGTCAGTTTGTTGATTTGTTACAGCTGTTAACTTTTTATATTCACCCTCTAATGTTCTTATTTCTGCGGTCTGTTTTCTATATAAATCGTTAGCTGTTGTGTTTTGATCTCTTAACTGCTTTAGTTGATTTATTTGAGCTTGCATTGCAGAAGCATTTAAATTTCCTGCTGTTGCATTTTTTTGTATATCTGCAGTTAACTTGTTGAATAATTCAGAAGAATCTGAAACCTCTGCGTTAAGCTCTCGTATCTTATAAGTCCCCTTATCAGTGACTTCTATAGTATATATTATTTTTTTATTATCTGCCATACCACCTGCGTTTAATTACATTTTTTGCTTCCTGTATTGTTAAAGGAGCTTTATACTTTCCTTTAGCAATATCTATATAAGGATTAACTCCATAAAAATTATCTGTCTTTAATAGTTCTATTATTAATTTAATCATTATTCATCTGTTTGGTCTGCTGTTATAATTCCACTATCTGCATATATGTCTGTTGCATCTACTGTTAACGTTCCTGTTACAGGAGGTGCTATTGGAGATGATTCAGCAACACAATCTGCATTATAAATTAAATTATCTTCACCTCCCATATATCCGTGATTGTAACATTCATAACTAATAGTTCCAAAGTCACTGCTAACAGTTACAGTTACAGTTCCGTAATAATATGTATATGTATTTCCGTCAAGTCCTGCTTTTGTTCCACCAGAATTAGTACCTGTGTAACTTATTCTATCTTCTTTACCAAAATTATGAAAAGCTATAGGATGTCCTACAGGAATATTCTGAAGTACATATGTTCCTTGTCCCATTTGATAAGCACCATATTTATTGTCAAAATAATATATGTTACCTGCTGATGTTGTTTCAACAGTAATATTAAATTCTCCTGATAAACAAGAGAAAGATTTAATAGAATAATATCTTTGTAATTCTAAATTAGATTTACCAGTCAATAAATCAACATCAATTTTGTTAATACTATATGTCTTTCCTGACACTCTGATTTTATCAGCTAAAGAAAATTTAGATAAAAAAGCATTTGTTAAATTAGCTTTTAAGTTTACTGTTCTTGACTTTATATCAAATAAGTGAGTTATGTAATTTTTGTAATATAAATTAAATAAGTTGTTTACATTACTTGTTTCTCCTGATTCATAAACTCTATACTCATCTGTTTCAAGACCAAAATGATTTGATTGAGAAGTGTATATGTTTACTGAATTTAACGGTATAAAATAACTTGTTAGAGGGGTTACCGATTGACTTACAGTAGTTCCTGATGTATCTCTTGCTGTGTATGGTATTGATGTTCCACTTGTAATTAAGTGTGGATAAAATAAAACAGGTTTACCAATATGTGGATTGTATTTTTGTTCGTGAAAAGAAGATGTTGTAGAGCCAACATTTTTATCACTACTTCCTTTTTTTATACTGTATCCAACCTGAATATCTGTTTCAGCCTGTCCTGTTTCTTTCAATCTTTCAAACTTCATATGACCAAAAGGAACCTTTATTTCATATTTCTTTTCTGCTCTTGATTCTGGTGCGTTCCATCTTTCTCCTCCCCATTCTAAACCAAATTCGTTTTTATGTTGATTTGCAAGAATAGATTCAGTATCTTCATATTTAAACTCTATTTGACTGTATGGTAAAACTCTTTTTACTGATGAAGTAGAAGTGTCTATTTTGTCAGTTATATCAAGTTCTGCATTTGAAGAAGAATAATAAGCATCAAAAGTCATTACTCTAATTCTTTTTGTATTAGATTGACCGTTTGTATAACCTGTGTTTAAATCTCCCTCTACATAACAAACAAGATTAAACATTTTAAATAAACCTGATAAAAATTCTATAATAGTCATATCAGGCATATTTTTTGTAATAGAAAATTTACCAGTACCAGCTACTATTATTCCATTCATTTGTCCACCACCAATAAAAACATCTGTTATTTCATATCTATCTGAATCTGGTCTTGTCATAAATTGAACTGAAAAACCTCCATCAAAATCTATAGCAACACTATCATCTGTAATAATAACAAATTCGTATTCACCGTCTTGTTCTACACGAAAATCTAAATTTCTACTTCCATTTCCACTACCAAATTTAGTGAATAGAACACCATCTTTTAATACATCAACTGAATATGAAGATGAAGTATTTGTTGTTGAAGTATAAAAAGTACATTCAACATCATCTACAAAATCACTATTGATACCTTGTACTATTATTTTATCACCAACTGAACCAGAGGTTGAACCAGAAGAATTAGTCACCGTAATATCATATACAGATGTAGATGTATTATAAGTGTTTCTATATGGATAATAGCTTCCCACAGTAAAAGTATTTACTTTTGTTCTTTTTGGTACTGAACTAAATAAACTACTTTCTTCTACATCGGTATTTAACCACATATATAGATTGTAATAATCTAAATTTGCAGTATTAAAAAAGTCATTAGAAAACTCTATATTGACAGTTCCAGAAGAATCATTGTTAATTTCTTTTTCAATAGCTCTTATAATTTCGTGTACTCTTATAGCTGGTTTTAAATATTCATATTTAAGTCCGTTTGGTTTTGGATATGAACTTCCATTATAATATAAATTACCATCTGCAATTTGACCATAAAAATTAGTATTACTGCTATAATAAAGTCTTTCTGTTGTCGATATTAAAGGAACAACAACAGGCTGTTTATAAAACATTTTTGTTGTTAATGTACCAGAAGAAGGAGCTGATGTGAATGTGATTGTACCTGAAACACCATTATATGTATAATCACTTGAATTTTGTAAAACATTTGAAAGATATACCTTGAATTCTGATGTGCTTCTTGGATATGGATTGTAGTCTAATAACTGAAATGTTTTTTTTACCCCATCAGCAGTACCTATTTCTATTGCAACAGGGTCTAAAAAGTCTTTGCTGTTTGTTAAATAATCATAAAAAGTTTCAGTGCTTGAAGCATCATATGCTTTATTTAGAATCTCAAAGTTATCTAATGACGATAGTTTAGTTAGTTTTAAGTTATTAAACAGCTCTTTTAATGTTCTTAAATTTCCATAAAAAGTAACTTTATATGCACTTGGTTTATTGAATTTAATATCTACACTATCAAGTGTTATGTAACCTTCTCTGAAAGGTCTATCATTAATTTCTATTCTTGCTTCTTTTGCAGATCTTGCATCAAACCCTCCTTCAACTATATCGTAATCGTAAAAATGTTTAAATACTTTATTATTTCTTGATGATGCAGGAAGAGAGAAATTTCTACTAAATTCAGTAAATATTTTATCAGGACTACGAAAATCCTTTATAGAACTTACTATGTTTATTGAACCATCTTGAAAAACATCAACCTGTTCATTTTCTATATAAAGCTGTATCTTTTGATTCATTATCTAATATTGTTAATTCCATCAAATGCAAATTCAAATTTAACAGTATAGTTTACCAGTTTGTCGTTTAGGTGTGTTTTATATGTAAAGTCACTATCTTTAATATTTACAGGAAGTGTTTTATTTTCGTCTCTAATCCATACATCCTCAGATTGAAACAATTGTCTCATTACTTCATTAAATTCTTCATTAAGAAACCCTGTGTTTAATGTAAGTGATTTTTTTGTACTTACATCTTGCACAATATTGGAAGGGTTGTATTGATTAAAAGAAACTCCTGTTGATGACGAAGTTATTGTGCTTGTAACAAAACTATCTCTCTTTACGCTTAATTCGTCAGTTCTTTTCTTATTAAAATACAAATCTTGTATAGCACCAAACTTGTTTATAAACGATACTTTGTATTGTATGTATTTAGGTTCACAAGTAAATATAGGATATATAGTTTCCGTTGCCTTTTGTGTTAGGTTATTATATGTAGGCGAAGAAGTGTTTTGTGATATAATCTCTATTTTACTTGCCTGTATGCTTGATGCAATGTATTTAATGTATTTATTAGAGTCTTGTGATGTTGGTGCTTGTGTTATTGGACCCGCTGTTGATTCACTATTTGCCTCTGTTTCATTTCCTGAACTATCTTTAGTGTAAAATATAACATTACTAACACCTCCAGGACCAATATAAACAGGTATTGCATATTCAGTATTTTGAGGTATATACAACTTATTATTTGAAAATAATTTAGATGTTGTTAATGTCGAGTTTATACCGTCTTCAAAATATGTGTATCCTTTTGTAGCTATACCATAACCTGTTCCTGGAACACTTGCTTCTATATCACTATATTCATTTGTCTTTGTGTATGACCACCAACAAGTTGATTTTATATTTCCTTCTGAATAATCATTATTAAAAACAATATCAATATAATCTTCCACAAGTTCACCTATTTCAAATCTTATTACATTATTAGAATCAGGATTTCTTTTAGTTATAGTATATTGTGGCTGAGTAGGTTTCTGATTAAATCTACCAGTCCAACAATATAAGTTTAAAGTGGAGCTTGTTAGTATTGGCATTTTTTCTTATTTATTATATAACTAAATAAAAAATATTAGTATTACAAGATGTCTTGATATATCGGTGTTTGTTCACTTGAACAAAGAATTACATCATATATTTGACCTTCTGGTGATGGGTCACCATAGCTACCAGCTCTTCCAATACTAAAAACAATACCTGTTTCTGTTTTATGAAAATTGTTTGAGCTTGTTGTTGTGTATAAAGTTGAAAGAGTATCGTCTCGATATAAATATGTTCCATCTTCAAAGTTACCTGTATAATAAATTATTTGACCAAAAGTATTTAACTCCATACAAGCATCTGTTTCAGTTGTTCTTGTATTTCGTGAAATTCTAATTGTTTTAATATCTACAGGAGTTGGATCTTCTTCAGGAGGTGGCGGATTTAATGCTACATCACAAGTATCACAATCTCTATATACAGCTAAATCTTGTATATTTACAGTTGTAGTTGTACTTGTAGTTGCTGATTCTGTCCAACATTCACCATTATAAGCTACAGTAGGAAATGTACTTGCAAAATCTGAAGCTGATATAGAATCAGGATGACCAAAAACAAATGTGATTGAACTATCAGTACATTTTTCGTATGTGTGAAATGATTGAAGTCCAGTAGCTACTGGCTGACTTCCATCTTCAATACAGTCTTCACAATTATTAAATTCTTCCCAGTTTAAACCAGATAATAAAAGAGCGTCTGGATTATAAGCTGCTATTTGACCTTGTGAACCGTGCAACTCATAAACAATATGCCTACACTTTGTAGTATCTGTTCCTGGTCTTAAAACATTAGGTAAATCTGAATCTGATACGACATATAAGAGTGTATCTCCTGTACTACCACATAATCTATATGCTCCATAATATTCTTCTTCGTCTATTATAATTTCTTCTTCAACAACAACATTACCGACACAATCAGCACAGCTTCCATATGCTTGACCACTGTTTAATATATCTGTGGACTCTAACACAAAATATGGACTTGGGAGAGTAAAATTATCATCATATATTGTTTGTACTGTATAACATCCCTCTCCTCCTTGCTGTCCTACATCTTTAATTCTTATAACTTTATTTTGATAGTATTCAAAATTGTTTAATTGAAAATATGATGTTGTATTTTCAGAATTTTGACCAGTACATCTTTTTGCAGCAATTTTTGACACATTTGTAATACTTTGTGCTGGTGGTCCTGAACACCCTCCATTTATACAACCTTGAGCAATACCATTAGCACCTGCTATATATCTAAAATTATTATTAGTTCCTGTTGTGGAATCACTATAAGTTCCTTGAGGAGCAGGTGTGGTTGCAGTAGGATCAGTATAAAAAATAACAATCTGATTGTCATTACAAAATGATGTTGCACCAGCTCTGTTTGTGTATATGGTAGTATCTGTTCCACTCGTACAGGCATTGATATTTGCAGAACTACCACCTGATACATACCTTATGTTTGAGAATGAAGGTCTTGTCTCCCATATTATTGGTTTATCTGTAGATGCTGTTATATTTGACACTCCAGTTCCACTAACCTTACAGTTGTAATAAATAGCATTAGGGTCTGTTGTTGTGGTTTGTGTTTCACCAGTTCCTCCATTTATAAGAAGTCTTTGTGATGTTTGCCCAGATATATCAGAAAGGCTTCCTTGTGTAGTTCCTTTTTGCCATTGATAAGTTGGATTGCTTATGTTTGTAGGTATTGCAAGTAATGACACTCTTTGAGATGCGTAAGCTCTTCCTTGATTATTACCATCTTCAGTTGCCATCTCTATTATAACACTTGGAGTTCCAGTACCTGCTCCAGTAGTTATATCATCATCTCCAGGATTAACACCACATTCAGTAATATTTGAAACATATCCAGGAGGTTCATTGTCAATGGTACCGTAGTGACTAATTAAATCTCCATCGACATTAGGTATAACAATTTTATACCAATTACCAGTCCCTCCAAATGGATTTGATAGATTATCATTGGTGTCTCTGTTTTCATATAATATAGTTCCTGAAGTTAATTGACCTTCATAATAAACAGTTTTATCAGCAGGTAAATTACATACATTACTACCTCCAGGACCTGGATTTGTTCTATAACCTATATCCTCATTAGTACCTCCTGATATAAGTATAGCTTTTATAGTATCTTCTGGGTCAAATATTGTACCACCTGTATTACCTGTTTGACTTCCACATTGTGCATAATTTGTAATTTTTCCACCACAAACAACACCTATCCTTGCATTATAATTACTTCCTATTTTATAGTATTTACCATCACTTTTATATGGTACTGTTAATCCTTGATTGCTAAATAAGAATACTCCATCACCAAAAGAATCTTGTCCTGGCAGTAATCTATAATATGCTTTTTCACTTGCTGTATCTTCACAAGCCTGGTTTGCTGTATCTCTTCCTATTGTAGATACGTTTATTTCATTTGCAGTACCTGATGTAATATTATCATATATATCTACAGAAACCTGTGATACATTTGGACTTGTATTGCTTATTCCTGTTAAAGAAAGTGTAAATGTTTCTTTAGGTTGCTCACTAACAGCATCACTAACAGCTTCAAATTCTATTTCACCAACATTATCTTTTATTTGAAAAGCTCCTGACAAGTTACCTCTTTCTAAATCTTCTGCAGCAATTCCACTAATAGTGAAAGGTACAGATGAATTATCAGGAATGTTTGTTGTAGATAATGTTATAGTAAAAGGACATCCTTCTGTTGTGACATTTGTATTGGAACTTAAAATATAAGTAGCGTCTCTCACAACTGTTCCAGACAATGTTGACGATAAGTCTACGTCTGCAGAAGCAAAAGTTCCACTAAAACTTGATGTAGAAACTGAAAGAGGAGAAGCGGTATCTGTAAATCCGTCTTTTTTTGTTAAAGTAATAGAAAAACTATAACTATCACCAGTTTCCCCAGTGACTTCTTTTATTATTTCTTTAGCTTTACCTAAAGTTCCATCGCTTGTTGACTGTGTAATTGCATTTTGATTTGTTGCATTGAAAGTTATAGATAAGTCATATCCAGGAGAGGAATATGAAGGTTCTATTTCATTATCTATTGTTAACTTTGCAATATATGATGTTATTGAAGAATCTCTCCAGTTTACATAAAAAGGAGGAGACGTTACTACATCACCATCAGATGTTTCTGCACTTACTGTATAAAAAAATTGTTTTTGTGTTACACTTGGTGTTATAGTGCTTATGTCTTCTGTAAATGTAGCATCTACACTTGTACCTAAAGATGTTCCGCTACTGGCAGTCCACGTATATACATTGTTAGCTGGTGTAAAATTACCACTTGCTCTTAATGTTATGTTTTGTTCGGAAATACCTGAACCTAAAACATCATTAGTAGTACCGTCAGAATTTACTTGTACTATCTTCAATGATAGCAATATGTTTTCATCTTCAATAACTACTTCTCCTGTTTCTGAACTTGTTACCGTACCTGATGATGTTATGAAATACGGACTTCTTGCATTTAGTTTACGTGTTGCCATTTATGTTTATTTGTGATTCTAAATCTTTTAAGTAACCTTGTTTTATATCTTCTGTTATTTCATCTTTGTATTTCTGATCTACATAATCTAATATATTTGCTCCTTTATAACCAAATCTTTTTATAGTACCTTTTGTAGCAATAGCATCTTGAATGGATTTAATCATCCTTAATTTGCTATTTTGTTTATTCATTGGTTGCAATCCTTTAGCATATGCCCATTCTGCTATTTTATTATAAGGAGGTCTTTTTCCTGGTTTAGTTCCTTTGTCAACTGAATCAAAATATTCAGCAGCATAGATGTTTAGTGAGATACTTTTACTACTTGCAAATACAGTTCCGCTAACACTGTTTCTTAATCTCCTTGTTGCATTTAAATTCTTTGCATCAAGCTGATTCTTTATCTCATCAGTTATTTTCTTACGTACTCTGTTTAATGCTTCTGCTGTAAAAGTATAGACCATTAGCAAAGAGATAATTCATTTGTTGGTACTTGTATATCTACAGTCATTCCCCATCCTGCTAATTGATTCTCGTATTTATCTAAAAATGGTTCTGCAGTTACACTTGTTATTACTTGAAAGTTATCAGAGAAAGCATCTCCTCTTCTTAAGTTTTGTTGTAAGTCGTTTATTACTTGCAGTTGTGTATTTAATACATCTTGCAAATTATCATTACCATAGAAATTATCTTCAGTCTGCTTTTCTTTGTTTACATCTACTATGTCTAAACATAATACTTGCAAGGTAGCAGTCATTATTCTATCTGTAAATGTTACATTACCGAAGATAATATGAGCAAGAGGATATATAGTGGTCTTATTTAGGTCAACTTCTAATATGTCACCGAAGGTGACGGTTTTTGTAGTTCCGTTATTTCTTAATATATCTTTTAATTTATCTAATACTGTATATACTTGTCTCATCTTGTGTTTTGTTTTAACATTCTTCTTTCTAATTCATTCTTTTCCTTTTCAAACTCTAACCAGGTTAAGCATTGAAATAAGGAAAGTTTTGTAACGTCTTTAAATTTTGTTGGGTCGCCTCCAGCAAGTCCATAAATCGATTGATACCAACCCCATTTTGCTCCAAAGTTTGCTGTAGATCCGAGTCCACCTTCAGCTGTTTCCCCAAAGAGTCCATCATATGCTGCGACAACTCTTTGCCTAAACGGTAAAAAAAAACCGTTGCACCTAAAGCTACATTAACAGGAGCATCTAACATTACATTTGCATACCTATCTGTACCTTCATAGTCTTCTATTAGGTATAAATCCTTTTTCTCAAACACTACTGGTCTATATAGTACAGCTAATGCTTTGTGCATCTGTTGCCAATCTGATATATATTTATCTAAATCAATAAATTCTCCAAGAGATATGTCATCAAGTTTAGGTATGAAACCAAACTTTACCGTTTCTCCTGTAGGATCTGTCATTTCAAATGTTCTTTGAAGTGGTGTATCTTCTTTAAACATCTCTGCAATGTGTCCTATAATCCCACTAAATTCTGTTAGAGGTAAATTATAAGCTTGTTTCATTGTAATACCACAAAAACATTCCAGTAACTTTAAATTAGCAAAGTCTATCTGCTCCTTTGTAGGTTCTTTACCTTCTTCATACTTTACAGTACTTATATACTTCTGATACTGCTTTAAAGATATTCCCGATAACTCTTTTGGGATGCTTAGGGTGAATGTTTTACTCATATCTATATAACTATCAATTAGTTTATTGTACTATAATACATTTCATATTTTACCTACTCTTCTTTTAATAATATCACAATATTTTTTATCAACCTCATAAGACACAGAATTATATCCTAATGTTTTAGCAACATAAGCAGTTGTACCTGAACCTGCAAAAACATCTATTATTGTTTCATTTTCTTTAGCCGTTGTTTTAATTATTTTATTTATTATATCTTCAGGTATTTGACAAGGATGTTCAGTTTTTTCTTTACTTACATTTTTTACTTGATTAACATTCCACCAATCATATAACCTTGCTCCTGTCTTACCTTTAGCAATTGCTTCTTTTATTC
>Ga0187218_1000663_pt1 | contig 10817 bp, 16 predicted proteins | sample 14SPOviralmetaG_FD_130167 | JGI IMG/M metagenome (GOLD analysis project Ga0187218, IMG submission 130167) | Marine viral communities from the oligotrophic San Pedro Time Series (SPOT) site, San Pedro Channel, CA, USA - 14 SPOT_SRF_2010-08-11... | ecosystem: Environmental > Aquatic > Marine >...
CAATTTTTTCAATAGCAGAATCCAACTTCGTGACAACTGCCTCAAAGTTTTGAAGTTTTTCTTCTAGAACTGCAACCTTAATTTGCTCAGCCATTTTGACGCCAAGTTCTGCGAGTGCCGTATCTACCTACAGGTGTTGGTTTTCTTTTTTTCTTCTTAGTAAAGACTGGAGGATCTTCTCCAGGTGCTGCACCAGCGATCTTGCCATCACCAACATTATTAGTAGGAGCACCAACAGCTCCCGCACCCATCATTTCTCTAAAGAGATGTAAAAAATTTTCTACTGATTTACTGCTCATTGTGAAAAGAAATAAGTTCTCTTAGACAATTATCATCCATTTCCAAATCATGAATATAAGTATGAGGAAACTCTGGTAACTTACCTAAAAACACTACAAATGTTTTTAAACAACTTCTAAGATCCTGCTCATCTATTTTGTAAAATAACATCGGTGTTGTTGCTTCACCAAATATATTATATAAAACAATGAAATGATTAAGAAGAAGATGTACTTTCAATTCACCAGTTGACTTATACCTTTTAAGTAACCGCTTGATATATTTAAAATGATTTAGATCCTTATCAAAGTCTTCTCTAGTTACTGCCTGAGGATTTTCATAATTCTTAATGGCAAAGAGGAGAAAGTTCTCCGAATTCAATTCATGAAATAACATCCCTTATCAGTTCGCATTAACAATATTAGGATAACTAGGAGCATTACCAGTAGAAATACCGGACATAGCACAAAGAATCTCTTTCTTGACTCTCAGATTACCAGCATTATCTGTATAAGTAGTAACACCAACCCAGCCTACACCAGTCTCATAAACGGTTCCTGATGCATCTGCAGAACCTGCTGCAGCGACTCCATAGTTGATAGAGGAATATGCAGTGTTTCTCTCACTGTAGTGTCCGTCAATAGCAAACTTAGGAAGTTGAGAAGCAGTGTAAGAAGTGGCAGCAATGGCAGCACCACTAAGTCCTGCAGTTGATGCGATTGTTAGTTGAGATGTACTAGCAATACTTACAACAACAGCATCACCGAAATATGTGCCGGGTTTCTCAAGTGATCCAAAACGAATCACATCACCTTCTTGAATTTTGCCACTTTCACCAAATCCAGAATTACTACCCGTCACAACTCTGGTAGAGTAATTCAGGGAGACAGTTCCATGTGCAGTAATATTATCGTTATTGCCCCAGAGTGCCATGTCTTACGTCCGATAGTTTAATTGCTATAAGATATTTATAAATTCACTCTTCTCTCGTTTTGATTGATTTGGTGACAACTTCAAGAAGTTTATCATCCATATCAGTCTTGGTTAACTTAACCGCTTTAGCAAGGATAACAAGACAGATCTCAACCAACTTCTCACCGAGTTCTTCATTTTCCGGAATCTTTGCGACTGCATCTGAAATAATTTTTGATGCTAATGGGAGTAAAAATGCAAACATGATGAACCTCAATACTACATTCTATATATCAATTATCGGGTGTGAAAGATCCTTTATTGAATGTTCCCATCTTGCCTTTATGATATCCACGCATTCCTGTTGATTTAGATCTTACTTTCTCTACATCCTGTACAAATTTACCAAACTTTTTACGCTTATCATCTTTGGCAAATTTCTTTTTCTCAGCATCATATCTCTTAATTTTTTCTGCCCTTCCAGAATCAGAACCACTATAGATTTCGTTTACCTTTTTCTTTTTTCCTTGACAATGTGCTTTTTGAGAGAATCCTTTGGGGTTATTGCAATTGATTGATTTCTTATACTTATCACTCCATCCTTCATTCATTTTTTTAGTTTTCTTTTTCATCGCATTGATATACTTTCTGTAGACTGCTGCCTCAGAAGTCTTACCCATCTCTCTTGCTCTTTGCTCCATAGCAACTGCTGCTTGAATTTTGTGAGCATGAGATCTTGATGACTTACGAATCTTAGAAACAGATGCTTTTGCAGTTGCAACATCCTTGAACCCTAAACCATGAATGGTTCCTTTAGGATTCTCATCAGTATAAAGATCAGAGTGTTTCTTAGAATTTGCAGGTTGTCCTTTTTTTCTAGGAATACGAGGGTTAGATTCCTCTTTAGCAACTACTTTCTCAGGAAGTTTCTTGTGCTTTGTTGATGCAAAATCTTTTACATGTTTTTTCTTCATCTCAGCAGCTGCCTTTGCAGTCTCAGGAGTAGTAGGTGCCATCTCACCTTTCTGGATGGCACGAACTATTCCAAAGAAACGCTGCTGCTTTTTAGATACTGCAGGCATCAGTCACTACTTCCCATTCTGGGTTTGCCGACTGCATCAGTCATCTTCTGAGCATCTGTTCTGGTGTCCTTTTTAGGAGCAACTTTTGGAACATTACCCATTGCTTTTTTGTTTGCTGCTTTCTTCTGCTCAGGACTCATTTTATTATACTTCTGAGAGATCTTCATCTGCTGATCAACAGATAATTCCTTCTCTTGAAGTTCATTTTGTTCTGTGACACCAGTCTCTTTATCTTGACGACGTTGAGTACCCGTTGCTTTCATTGTGCGAGATTTCAAACTCACACCTTTTTTATTCTCAGCTTTTTTAGTTGGACGGGGAGACTGAGGTTTAGAAGGATCTGCTGCCATACTAAACTTTTCATCAACAATCTCTTCACTCATGCGCTTTGCAACAGCGAGTGCTCCTTGCTTGATTCTATCTTTGATACTTTTCTTTGCAACTTTAGGAGCATCAGTTACTCTTTTCTTAGCAGTGGAGAGAGCAGACTTAACTTTGTCTTTTGCAGCAGAACCAGCAAATGCAACATCTGTTGCTGTATTCACCGCTTTCTTTTTCATATTGCTAGCGACTTCACCTGCCTTTCTCTTCATGAATCTAAGGCGTCCTTTCGCCTTCTTCATCATCTCTGCTCTTTTGATCTTACCAGCAGCTGCTTTAGATGACTTCACAGCAGAGTCATAGTAACTATCACTTACTTCGTTAAGTTGCTCAGTCAGAGCAAACTCAATCGCATCCTCAACATCTTCCTCAGAGTATCCCTCTTCAATCAGTTCGTCATATACACTCTGAACGATTTCATCAAATTCATGATCTTCGATCTCTTCGATCAAAGTGCCACCAATCTCTTCAATTGCTTCACCAAGTTTAGGGTTAATCTTAACCTTATTGTTTACCTTCTTCTCTTTGATGGGTTTATCTGCTTCAGTCTCATCCATCACTTCAATAAGTCCCTGCTCTTGAAGATCTGCTCTCCAATCAGAAAATTCTTCTTTTGCAGCGATTGCCTTACCAATCTTCTTACGGCGGTTCATCAGATACTTATCAGTCTTATCTTTTTTACCATCATTATTGATATCACCATCTTCTTTTCCTACAGGATCAAGTCCTTCTTTATAATTATCTCTTGCTTTCTCATCACCCATCTTAGCAAAACGCTCTTTCTCTTTCTGACGGGAGATAGCAGACACAATCTTATTAGACTTATTCAATGCATCTTCTTTCTTCTTACCTTTAGAAGCAAGTCCTGTGCGAGCAAGATTGCCAGCACGACGATACATTTTATTTTCTTTGGATCGATCAATCTCTTTGTAACCTTCCTCTGTTGTTTCTTGGGAAGCTACTTTATCCAGATATACCTTTGAAATGTCATTCAAAGGATTCTTACCGATTCCATCAGACATGGTAATACTACTTACTTCTTTACCTTGTACTTATTTATGAAATTCTTTATACTAGTAGTACCTGTTGCTGCCATGGCATTCTTAAGGTATCCACCAGTTCCATCTAAAGTATTAGGTTTGCCAGGAGTTCTCATCCGACGCTCCATGGTTTTCTCATCATACTCCATGACATCACGAATCCATGACTTGAACATATAATCTTCTTTTGTCAAACAGATAAGATGATTAGTTCCTCTACGGATGATCTTACCAATCAATCCAGTGTTCAGGTTCTCTACAATATCACCAATCCTATAAATCAATCCATTTACATACTGCTCACGAAGTCCCTTTGCATCAAACTTTGGAGCAATCTCCCACATCTCAGCAGTAACTTTCTCTTTCTTCTTAATCTTCATTCCATCAGCAACAGCATCAAATAATGATTTAGCTTGTGAATCTGTTACTAATTTAGGAAGTCCCTTCTTAAAGGAATCCATGTCACCATCCACAACTGCTTTCCTCATCTTGGAAGCAGACATCCCCTCAACACCTTCAGCGTCTGCATCTCTTGCACCAGCAGAGATTACTTTGATTTCGCTAAAGTTGTAGAGTTCGCCATTATATTTTTGTGCAAGGTTTTCAAACTCCGCTTGACGATCTGAACCGACGATTATATTAACCTTATCAAAATCTCTATCAGCACTCTGAAGTACATTAAATATAGATCTCATTTCATCATCGTTAATAATGTTCTCCTTAAAGTCAGGAAACATTTTTCTCATGAAGTTAACCTTCTTATCAGGATCAAGAGGGTTCTTCTTCTTATCTTGAGTTCTCGAAGGGAATATCCTTAATGTACCATTAGCGGCAACTTTCTTTGCCATCTTCAGTAACTTCTCATGTCCAACAGTGGGTGGATTGAATCTACCAAAAGCAAGAGTAAGAGTATCGCTTCCTACAACTTTCTCTGATTCCTCTCCACCTTTCTTCTTTTCTTTCTGTGGAGCTTTGTCCACAGACATTGTTTTGGTTTTGAGTTTAGGTTCTACCTTTTTTGTATTAGGAGTCTGATCTGGATCTCTTCCAGGTTTTTGGTTTTTGTTAAAAAACTCTAATTTACCACCAACAGTTTTAGCGACGAACTCGCCGGATCGATCTAACCATCCGCCGTGTCCATCGCCTTTCAAACCAAGTTTTCTCGCCTGTGCAGCAGCTTCTGTTTCTGCCTCACTAAGGAACTGAAAGAAACTTTTCATCTATATGATTTTTTCCTATATGTTATTTATTAGAGTTTGCCCCCAACAATAGAAGATCCAATCACACGACTATAATCATCAAGAGTTCCGTCGATTTCACACTTAAGATGCCACCTAGTCATACTAATTACATCTTCTTTTTTCAATCCGGTAAGCATTTTTCTTCCCTGAACTGTCATAGTACTGTGAAGTCCGTAGCGTGTTTCCCACACATAGAATGCTTCATCAATCAGTTCCGATCCTTCTGGAATTTTAATTTCTTGATCAGTCTGTGCTTGATTCGTCATTTTCCTCCTTTTTGTTGAATCCAAATGGGCCTTCTTTCTTTTCTAATGCAAGTTTCAATGCAACACCACCAACTGCTTCCATAACTCTCAAGATGTCTTCTGCCTTAGCATCTTCTCCAAGTTCTTTAGAAACATACCAATACTTAGGCCAAAATGTTTCTCCTGCTTTTTGATAATCTTCAAGTGTTAATAATTTCATTTGTTACTCTCCTCAAAGTCACGTTCAATTTCTTTATCTAACATGCTGATTACTTCTCTAAGCAATACGACACGAGTGGAGGGAAAATCGTAAGAATCATCTTTAGTATGTAGGAACAAGGCATATCCTAAGGCATTTGCTTGTTCAGAAGTGAGTTCAAGATTAATCATATCTCACCCTCCATTCTTTTAATTTGTTCTGTAAGATCTCGTAGAATTTTTTCTCTAGTGTAGGAACCGCTCTTCTCTTTACGAAGATTCATTTCAGTTTCTACTTTTTCAGTGATGGAAGCATGACGACGAATCTCTCCACCCATAGACATTTGGTTTTTAGTTTGATCCATGCAAAACTTCAGTTGCATGAGTTCCATATCATCAAATTCAATCACAGATCTCCCTCCTTACGGTTTTCAGAATAGTATGCATCAAAAGTGCCTTCAGGATATCGAGCACCAAGTTTCTCAACATTCATATCAAGAATCTCATCAAAGTTTGTATCAAGTGCCATAAATGCTTGAGCAAGATACCAGCAGATATCGCCAAGCTCACGCTTCATATGAAACACATTCTCTTCATTGTAAGGTTTACCTTGAAAGAGAATCTTTTTTACAACTTCAGTAAACTCACCAGACTCAGCAGTCAACCCAAGTGCAGCAGTAAGAAGTTGTGTTGTGTTGGTTCCGGTTACTTCAAGTTCTGCAAGACGTGATGCCATAGCACCGTATTCCAGACTGGGTTCGCTGGTGGTTTGCTTAACAAAATCAACGTAGTTGTTCATAATTTTTAGTCGTGAAAATCGGGAATAAATGGTTCTTGAGAATTTTCGGGAAGTGATATTTCTCTCCAACTACCACCAACACCACCATCCATATTGACAACAATATCAGTAGTAGGAAGTTGATATGAAGTGTTCACATCAATATCAGTAGCAGAAATTTGATATGAAGTGTTCACATCAATTATATCACCTGGGAGAGGATTAAAGGTGTAGTAATGTCCGTCCCAAGTTTTGTTTCGACTATGAATAAGAAAGAGAGCATCCCTTTCAGATCCACAGTCAGCAATTTTTTTACTGTCTGGATTAAATACAGAATAATAACCGTTCATAATTTTACCACATAACAAAATTTTTGTCTCTGGTAAACCACATTGCTAATGTGTATCTCATACCTTTCTCGATCATTTTTACTCCATGAGGATAATCTGATGGAAAGACTATTACCTTTCCTTTTTTAGGTTTGCAGACGTAATCATGATCTGGCAAAAAAGTTTCTCCTCCAGAGTAATCATCATTAAGATAGCAAACTGCAGTATAGTGTCTTTGCTTAATAATATCAAGTTTATTATCAGTATGAACTGACATGTTTTGTCCTGGACTCCAAAATACAATATTGGAATATTCTGGAAAAATAAATTCTCCGTCAATGCAATGAAGTTTTTGTGATATTTTATAAGATATCACTTTTAATTCAGTTCTTAGATGACTGTCGCCAATGAGAAGTGTGGGTACTGTTTTACCTTTAAATCTGGACGCTCTATCTGAAAATTGTTCACGATTGCAATTTTCAAAAAAATCTATTGCTTTATCACATAGACTTTTGTCATCTACAATGTCATGGAATTCATGAATCATTAAAACTTAAAACCATCAAATGATTTTTTAGGTTTGTCTTCGTAAGTATACTCCTCTTCCTGCCCACTGTCAACCATATCAGTCTGGGCAGTTTGCTCACAATCATAAAGACGCATCTTTGCACGATCAATACCAACAATGAAACGCTTATACACAGTCGGATCATTGTAGCGATTCTTCAACTGCTTCACCATAATCTGCCCGAGTTCTTCAAGCTCATCAGTTGAAATAAGGGCAAACATAAAATCAGCAGTAGCAGGGAGGCCAAAGGACTCACTAGTATCAGTAAGCTCAACATCAGAGCTACCATAACCAGAACGGGTAGTCTGGGTGGCAGATACGATAGGTACGTTCGCTTCGACAGCGAGTCCTCTAAGTTCTTCAGCAATAGCCTTGATATAACTGTATGAATTGACAGAAAGGTTTCCGCGATACCTAGAGGAAGCACATATATTAAGGTAATCAATGAAAATAATGTCAGGACGAAATGATTTCTTAATAGCGAGTTCATTAAGCAAACCACGGAAATGTCCTGCATGTGCTGACGCAGTAGGGTATTCCTTAATAATTAGGGTGCCTTGAGTCTTTTCTGAGAGTTTTGTCACCTTACTCTCATATATCATCTTGGGAAGATCCGATATCTCTTGAATGGGTACATTAAGAAGGTTTGCATCAATTCGCTCTGCAATCTTTTCTTCAGCCATTTCAAGCGTGATGTATAGCACGTTTTTTCCGTTAAGGAGTGCCGAAGCAGCGACATGGCACATAAACAAACTCTTACCGACGCCAGTGCCAGCGAGAGCAATATTAAGCGTCTTGTTAGGGATCCCGCCTTTCGTAATCTTGTTGAAATACTCCAAGTCGAATTCGGTTTTGTCTTCTTTCCTGTGGTAGGACTCATAACGTGCCTCATAGTCTTGAAGGTAATCATGTCCTACATGGGTGTCAAATGACACTGCAAGGGCATCAGAAAGAATAGTTGGAATAGCATCACGATTCTTCTTTTCGTCCTGTCCATCGGCAATAGAGATGGACTCCATCAATGCCAAGTAGATAGCACGATCACGGCACCACTTCTCAGTCGTAGATACCAACCATTCAAACTCAGTAGGTGCTTCTTCTAATAAAGAGATGAGTTGAGTTATTTCTTTATAGTCACCATCAGTAATGTCCTGACGCTTCTCCGTTTCAATACAGAGAATCTCTTTGGTAACTGGTTTGTTATATTGTTCTACAAATTTAAGGATCTCTTCGTAAACAATCTTTTGACTACGATTATCAAAATAATCTGATTTGATAAATGGAATTACCTTACGGACATATTCCTCATTATAAAGTAGGTTTCTAAGAATTAGAAACTCAACATTGTCCATAACTAAACTCCTGTTTTGCAATCTCGTCTAATTTTTCCATCACCTCTGGGGTGAAGTATTGTTCTGGATCTTTATAGATCGCCTTTGCATAGACTTTCTTACCGTCTATTTCATAGCGTCCAGCCACATTCTTCCAAAGTCCACCAAGTTCTCCCAATTCAAGCAAACCGTAGTAACGATCCAAACCACGATTATCATAGTAAAGGCGAACGGTAACATTTTTGTTCTCCTTGCTTAAACGCGACTTAGCAGTCTTTGCCTTGATAAGATTTCCAACGACTTCAGTTCCATCTTTTTCTTTCTTCTTAGACAAGTAGATGATAGAAGAGGCAGCGTACTTGAGTCCAGAACCTCCACCCATTTCTTTAGTTGGGACATAAGCGCCGATGACATCATAAGTGTGATTCGTAACAATCATTGGAATATTTGCTTGCCCCAGTTTAAGAGTCAACATTCTAAATGCACCTTTCACAAGTTGTGATTTAGTCATATCACGGACTTGCTTGTCATTCAAAACGTCTGTAATCTCCTTCTCAGTGGAAAGCATCCCTAAAGAGTCTAGCACAAACATACAGGGTTTGCGTTCATCTACAGGTTTTTTTAAATATAGATCAACTGCTTTCAGTGCCTTACTACGGAACTCCTCAATCGTAACGACATTGACAACAGCAATACGATTAAGATCTAAACCCCGATCTGCGAGAAGAGACTTGTTAACAGCGGCTTCAGTGTCAAAATATAGACAATACCCATCAGGGTTAGAATCAAGGAAGTTCTTGACGACAGCAAGGCTGAAAAAAGTTTTTCCAGTACTAGACTCCCCAGCAATGGCAGTAATCTTATTCCCAGATACGCCACCAAAAATGGAACCTGAAACAAGTCCGTTAAAAATGTACGAACCCGTGTCAACATATTTCTCAGTATCATCAATATCGGATGCAAGTTGTGTGTAGTCATCTCCGATCTCTTTTACAATTTCTTTAAGGAAGTCCATTAGCCAAAGAAGAGTTCAAGGTTTACAGTTTTTTCAACATTCCATCCAATAGAATCAAGGATGGTTTTCAGTGGTTCAAGGAATGATTTCTCAAATTGTAAGTCGTAATCAACATACTTGTCAAGATTCAATTCTTTGGGAAAATCTTGAATGAATGAGATAACATTCTCATGAATATGATTAGGTTTTTTCAAATAACAGAACTTAATTTTTTCTCCATTCTGAATAAGAGAATACTTAGCATCTAGTTTATTCTCTTTAATGTAGTGATTAAAAAGAAGTGCTCCGCGAGCATGAATCGGAGTTCCTTTAGTGTAGATACTTGCGTGGGACTTATATTTTACAACATCAGAAACAGAACGTGGAAAAGAAACTTCTTCGGGAGGAAGTTTTTTGAACTGATCGCGACTAGAATCAATAAACTTAATCATCTCATCTTCAGTGCCAGTCATCAGAATCTTGAATGCATCCTTCAGCATTTTACGACAAGGTGCAGGTGTAGATGATTTGACTGATTCAATACCCATCACTTTCAATTTGGGTTCTTCATAACGAACTCCTTCACTATCCCATACGTTGAGAATATATCGCTTCTTCGCAGTCCAGATACCACGATCAGCGATATTCTCACGCTTCATTTGCATCTTTTGATCATACGCCGATACATAGTTCGCCAAGTTCTGGTAACACTCATCGATGTACGGTTCCAGTTTATCACGACAAACCATATCAAGTAACTCCACAATCTTTGCTTTGTCGCCAGAGCGATTAGCAAAAAATTTATCAACAACAGATCCCATATTAAGATAGATAGAATCAGTGTCGGATGCGATGACATAGTCCTCATCTTCTGTTTTTAACAGATTATTTAGATATTTGTTCATCTTCTGTTCAATCCAACGGATCGAAACTTGTCCAGACAATGTGATTGCTTCTGCGTTTGCTAGTTTGTAATACCTGAAGTATTGATTACCAATAGCACCATAAGCAGAATTAAGAGAAATCTTCTTCGCCATTTGAATGTTGTTGCATCGAGCGATTTCTTTTTCAAGTGCTTTAGTAGGCGTCTTCTCATACTGCTGTTTGGCTGCAAGCATTCTCTTTTTGAAGACGACACGATCTCCATACATCTTCTCCATTAACTCTGGTAGAAATCCACGGACATCTTTACGATACATTGCACCATTAGCACAAATCGCATTGTCCTTATAGAGTTCAAAATTTATCTCTTCATTAAGGATTTTGTCAACGGTAACTGTTGGATGCTTCTCCTCAAGAAGAGTCTCTGGTGAGATATTATACTGCATAATCAGGTGAGGATACAGAGAGTTCAAGTCAAAACTCACAACCCAGTCATACTTACCAGGAATCGGTTCTTTAACATATGCACCTGCATACTTTTCATTCTTATCCGACTG
>Ga0187218_1000673_pt1 | contig 10753 bp, 10 predicted proteins | sample 14SPOviralmetaG_FD_130167 | JGI IMG/M metagenome (GOLD analysis project Ga0187218, IMG submission 130167) | Marine viral communities from the oligotrophic San Pedro Time Series (SPOT) site, San Pedro Channel, CA, USA - 14 SPOT_SRF_2010-08-11... | ecosystem: Environmental > Aquatic > Marine >...
TATAACCTACGAAACCCAGAGTCGGTGAAACAACCTGGTGACGTAAGGCTGATGTACTACGGAACCATCACGCACCCATTGACAACGCAAGTGGCGCTGGAAACCGACCCTGAAGATATGATCTACATCCACCCCGCAGTGGATATGACGACTATGCTGTCTCTTATGCCTGAGATCCCTAAAGAAGAGAAAGATCAGTTGTCGGCATACATTGATGCGAATCGCGGGGGGGCGGTTCCTTTCGGTACGTTTATCCCTACAACTTCAGTACAGCTGACAGAAGAAGAAGCTGAGTTAGCGGGCTGGTTCCCAGAAGAGGACCTCCCATAACGAATAGTGTCGTTAATTATATTTGTAGTATGTCATCCTCAAGCAGAGTAAGCAACTTACTGAAGAAGCATGGGCTCTCTGGGGTAAACAAACCTAAGAGGACTTCAGGGCATCCAAAGAAGTCCCATATGGTACTAGCCAAGATGGGGGATAAGGTTCGCTTGATCCGCTTTGGAGAGCAAGGGGCCAGCACTGCGGGGAAACCTAAATCTGGTGAAGGGGACAGAATGAAGAAGAAGAGGGCAAGCTTCAAAGCTCGTCATAGAAAGAATATTGCTAAAGTTAAAATGAGCGCGGCGTATTGGGCCAATAAAGTAAAGTGGTGATGATGATTGATAACCTTACACATTTCGAATTCTTGACAGTAGCGGGGGCTCTGGTTGGATTTTGGCTTAAGCACCAAAGCGACTATGCATCTCTTAAGGCTAGAGTCAGAACTCTTGAAAACGACAATGGCGAACTGAAAGGAAATATCAAACAGCTTCTGGAAGACATCCAAGAGATTAAGCTGTTGTTGGCTAAAAACAAAGTAGAATGAAGGCCCTGAAAAACAAAGTCAAGTACGAGAAAGGCGGCAAGCTCAAGGTGAGCAAGAAGACTGTCTCTGTGTCTCCCCCCTCTGGATTCCACTGGATGGAAGAGTCAGGTAGGTATTACTTGATGGAAGGTAGTTATAAACCTCATCCTGGGGCAGTAGATAAAGCCAAGTTCAAAGTGGCTAGTCATGGGTAAGACTGCCGTTAAAAGAGACCCAAAGAAGTGGGCGGCTGCAAAGGCTAAAGCATTGCGTAAGATGGGGGGTAAGCACTCAGCCCGCGCTATGCAGCTTGCAGTTGGATACTACAAGAAATCTGGAGGCTCTTATTCTGGCAAGAAATCTACTAGCAACAAACTATCGAAGTGGAGTAAACAGAAGTGGCGCACTTCCAGCGGAAAGAAATCTGAAGGCAAGAGGAGATACCTCCCTGACGCAGCTTGGAAGAGCTTGTCTAAATCTGAGAAAGCGTCTACAAATAGGGCTAAAGCTAAAGGCAAAAAGGAGGGTAAGCAGTTTGTATCTCAACCTAAGGCTATAGCTAAAAAGGTAGCCAAGTACCGTAAGTGATTGGTATTTATATTTGCTTAAAATATTTTCCCTATGAGACAAGGAGATTCCGACTTAATTGCTTTAGGGCAACTTGGGAGTGCATACAGTAATACCGTGGGTGAATCTATTTTACCTCCTGCGGGTAAATTTATTCGGGCTATCCTTTTTTTAGAGGACCTGAAGTTAGACGTCTTGACCGCAGCAGGAACCACTCATGTAGATGCTTCGTTTAACCACACTGACGAAGGTGCTGCTTTAGCTGATGCAAATGGAGAGGCTATCACAGATGATACGGTATTCCCTAAAGGGGTGACTATACACGGTAAGTGGACTGAGGTCAGCTTAAAGGCAGCAGGAAGTGCCTCAGGTATTATCTGCTATTTCGGGTAAGAAAAACTAAATTTTAATTAAATGGAAAACGAAAACACACAACCCTTAGAGGGTACGGAGCAACAGACTCCTGTATCGGAGGATAGCCAATCATTCAGTTTTGTATCTGAAGAAGAGGTGGCACAAATCAATTCTACCCCTGAACCTCCTGTTAGTGAGGAACCAGAGGTAGATCAAATTACAGAAGTAAATGATTATTCCACTCCAGAACAAGAGGGGGGTGATCAACAAGAATACGCAGAAGAATACACTCAAGAAGATGTAGAGAGTGCAGTGACAAACTACCTGAGCGAAAGGCTAGGGAGGGAAATCACCAACCTCGAAGATGTTTTTGAGACGCAACAACAGAGCGAGCTTGACGAAAGGATCTCAGCGATTGCTGACTTCGTTTCTGAAACTGGACGCTCACCTCAAGACTGGTTTATCTACCAGCAGCTCGACCCTTCCGAAATGGATGACGTGACTGCAATTCAGGTAGAGATGGCTTCTAGCTATCCGAACCTATCCCAAGAAGAGGTGGGACTACTACTTAGCGATAAGTACAAGCTCGATCCCGATCTGCACTCAGAGGAGGAGGTGAAACTCTCGCAGTTGCAAATGAAGATTGACGCTCAAAATGCACGTCAGGGGATTGAAGAACTTAGAGATAAGTACTCAGCCCCAGAGGTTCAAGAGAGCGAAGACTTTGATTCTCCGTTTGACGACCAATGGTTTGCGTCAATGGAGTCCGAAACACAAGCTCTCGACGGGGTCGAATTCGACCTTGGAAACGGGAGGAACTTTACTTTCGGGCTTAATGACCAGTACAAGAGGGAGTTGGTGGAGAAGAATACTCGTCTCGACGAGTTCTTTGATCCTTACGTCCAACAGGCTGGGGGATGGGATTACGACAAGCTGAATATTCACAGGGCCGTTGTAGACAACATGGAGCAGATTGTTCAATCTGTTTACAAGCAAGGTATGTCTGACGGCCAGAGGGGATTAGTGAATCAAGCGGCTAACGTAAGTACTCAAACTCCGAACCAAAGCGGACAGACTCAAGAGAGTTCTCTTGCTGCCCAACTAAAACAAGCATTGGGTGGCGGGAACTCTTGGACTTTCTAAAACAAAAAAAAAACTAAGAAAATATGGCTAATAGTCTAAGTAACCCAACAGATGCTACCGTAACTGGCGGTGGTCTGCAAACAACTCCAGAGAACTACGTTTCTTTGGCTACTCTTATCGACCCAACTAAACCTGACGTTCGGGATCTTTACGTACAAACTTACGGTGACCAAGGTATCACTGGCTTCTTGGAGCTCACTGGAGCTAAGAGAAACGCTGGTACTTCGGACAAAGTAGAGTGGTACGAGGAAGGCCGTCTTCACAAGACTCTCGCTTACTCGGGCAGCGCGGCCAAGGCCGACGCGAACACCTTTGCTACTTTGACTGCGGATACGACTAAAGCTCGTGTAAACGACGTTCTTCTTTTGGCTGATGGGTCTAGAGTCATTATCGTTAAAAAGAACAGTACTACTGCATTTGCGGTTGTAGATATGGATGGCGCTGATGTAACTGCGGGCATGACTGGGACCGCTGCTATTATCGGTAACGTATACGGACAGGGAACTGATCAACCTACGGAGTTCTATCAAACAGGACTCAATAAGCTTGAGAACCCCTACATCATCACTAAAGAGATGTACGAGGTTAACGGATCTCAAGCGACTAATATCGGTTGGCTGAATGTAAACGGAAGGTACATGTGGTACATGAAGAACGAGATGGATACTCGTAAGCGCTTTATGAACCAACGTGAAATGATGTTGATGTACTCTCAACTTGGCCCTAACGGAAACCCTGCCCTGGTTGACATCGGTGCTCTTGGTACTGGAACTAGTGGGATTACAGGAAACGTCGGATCCGAGGGGTACTTCTCTGCTGTTGAAAAGAGAGGTATTACAGCTACTGTTTCTGGTGGTGCTCAGGGTTCATTCGCTTCCATGAGTGACATCGACACCATTATTCTTGAACTCGATAAAGAAGGGGCTCCTGCTGAGTACGCTATGTACTTGAACAGAAAGGCTTCCTTGGATATCGACGACATGCTTGCTAATGGTATTGCTACACAGGTGACTGCTGGTTTGGCTGGTCAGTTCGGCGCGTTTAACAACAATGCTGACATGGCTGTTGAGCTTGGCTTTAAGTCATTTACTCGTGGTGGATACACATTCCACAAGCATGACTGGAAGTTGCTAAACGATCCTACTTTGGGTGGTTTGAACAACCACCACAAGGGAGCTATGATTCCTATGACTCAAGTTGCTGACGCTAAGTCTGGTGTTAAGGCTCCAGCTTTGGAGATGAACTACAAGGCTGCTGGCAACTACTCTCGTGAGATGGAGCACTGGGTAACTGGTGGTGGTGTTCTCGGACACAGCAACGCTGCAAACGGTAAGGATACTGCGGTATTCAACTACCGTTCTGAGTGTAACCTCGTTACTCGTGCTGCTAACCAGCACGTTGTCATTAAGTAATTAACCTGAAGTGAGAGAGAGGGTCCTTCGGGGCCTTCTCTCAACCTTCATAACACATACAGATATGGCTGATATGATTTTTCCCCTTTACCCTGATGCTGCTGCTGATGTCCGTGCTAATGCTGGAGCTGTTAGTGTGACTAACTACTTTACGGAGGTTACCACTACGGGAGCTGCGGCTATTACTCTTGCCGATGGCGAGAAGGTTGGTCAGATGAAAAAGATTATTCTGCAAACTGACGGTGGTGACGCTACGCTCACCCCTGCGAACTTTGTGGATGGTACTACGGCGACGTTTGCCGATGTTGGTGATTATGTGATTCTCATGTACACTGAGCTGGGATGGAGAGCTATCGAAAGCGGAAATGACGCTGACGGAGTTACTGGACCTGCTATTTCATAAAACAACAGGTAACTGAGGGGGAGGAACAGCCTCCCTCTCCTTTACTACTTTTAAATTTAAATTCAATACTATTATGACGAATTCAACTAAGCGCCCTCCAGGGCGACCAAAGAAAGAAGCTGCAACAGCAGCAAGGCCAGCAGCGAAACCCGCTGTAAAGAAAGCTACCATCCGAAGGGAAGAGAAGGTAAGCAAGACCCTTGAGTATAAAGCCAAGAATAGTGGGGCTGTAATGATGCTTATGCAGAGCGGCATCACTGTATACGACAAGGACTCAGGTATGGTTCGTGAGATTAGATACTGTGAAAACGAGCACTCTATCTGGAAAGACGAACAGTCTGAAAACTCAGTAAAGACCCCAGTGATCTTTAGAATGGGGAGGCTGTTTGTGAACGAGACCCAGCCCAACCTACATAACTTCTTAGAGTGCCACCCCGAAAACACGGTTAACGGAGGCAGTCTTTTTGAAGTTGTAGACAACGTAAAGAAAGTAGAAGTAGATATTGATAACGAGTTCCTTGTCAACGACGCTGTCACTATGCTTCGTAGCAAAGACCTAGACGATCTTTTGGCTGTAGCCTTGGCTTACGGGATGGATATAGACCGCCCTATATCGGAGGTTAAACACGACTTGCTGATTAAAGCTAAGAAGTCTCCTAAAGGGTTTATCGGGTCGTTCGACAACCCTGTCGTCGCGATGAAATCCAAAGTTAGGCAGGCTATTTCCTACCAAATTATCAAAGCAAGCACTGACGCCATCAAGTGGTTTGACACAAACAAGATTATTCTGTCTGTTCCAGCAGGCCAGGATCCAGTTGATGTTTTTGTTAGATATTGCATGACGGAAGTGGCAGTGCCTGTCGTAGAAGAGATTGACGGGCAATTGTCTCGATAATTAGAAACAGACTCTAAGGAGAAAGGCCGCCTTCGGGCGGCTTTTTCTTTTTGTATATTTGTTTCATGGCAAGCGTTTCAGCCGTTTACGATACCTTGAAGGACTTGGTCAATAAAGACCAGAATGGGTTTATTACGCCTTCTATTTTCAATAAGTTCGCTCAAGTAGCTCAAGTCAGAATTTTCAATAGATTATTTGACGACTTGAAAGATGCCAAGCGCATCAGTAAAGCTGGGTTCAATCCTGGGCGAGACAAGTCTAAGTCCAAGAGGATAGAAGAGGATTTGGCTTTCTTCGCTAAGACTGCTACGCTATCTAAAAATACCACTACCCTGCGGTATGACAAGCCTTCTGACTTGAGCCGTATTATCAGCTCAACCACTAACGGGAGCGTCCTCCTAGGTCAATCTACTAGGACTCCTATCGAGATGTGCTATGACGAAGACAAGATCGAAAGAATCTTGATTAGCGACATCAGCAAGCCTACCGAGAGCTTTCCTGTAGCCCTTGTTAGTGGAGATATTGAGGTATTCCCTGAGAGCATAAACAAGATCCGCTTGAGGTACTACAAGTATCCAGAGAGCTTTGATTCTACTGGTGCTAGATCTGTCAACCCTCCTACATACGCTATTATCACTACAAACAATACTGAGACGTTTAACCAAGGTGGTAGCTTTGACTTCGAGCTTCCTGACCATTACATCGAAGAGTTGGTTATCGAGATTGCTCAGTTAGTGGGGGTCAACTTGAGGGATCAGCTTGTAAGTAACCAAGCTCAGGTAGAAGGGGCTGAGAGAAGTAAAGAAAGAACATTCTGATGTCAAGGAACTATATACCACTAAATCAAGTCATCAACGACTTTGTAATCACCTTAGACACAGACGATTACGTAAGCAATGCTCCTGACACTACCATCAGGAGTTTTGCTCTTCGGGGGATTCGGGAGATGGGGTTTGATATGCTAAAGGCTATCAGGTCTTTGAAGCTCCCTGTAGGTACTAACAACACTGTGGTTTTACCTGACGACTACGTTGACTGGAGTAAAGTCGGTGTAGTGGGGCAAGACGGCTTGGTGTATGTCCTTGGAGAGAATAAGAATATCAATATGTCCCAGACCTACAGCACGGACTCTGACGGGGACAATTTCGATGCTGACGGAGACGACCTTTTCGACCGCACAGACTCCAAGGGGGCTACTGACAGCGGGTCTCCAGCATCGTCTTCTAGCATTGCTGACGGTATGAACTCTTACATCTTCCGCAACTTCGTGTTAGACAACAACCAAGGCAGGTTGTATGGCCTCGGAGGAGGTAACTACTATGGGGAGTTCCGTGTCAACTTAGACCAGAACAGAATTGAGCTGAAGAGCAACTCTAGTATTTCAGAGCTGGTTATCGAGTATGTCGCTGACGAAGCTAGATCTTCCAACCCTAGGGTTCACGTCTATGCAGAGGAGGCCCTGAGGTGTTTTGTGTACTACAAGATGGTTGAGCGAAAGGCCTCTGTGCCTGCTAACGAGAAGGCCAGGGCTAGGCAGGAGTACTACAACGAGAGACGCAAGGCTAACGCCCGTATGAAGTCCTTTACGAAAGAGGAACTGCTGAAGACTATCCGTAAGAACTATAAGCAAGCACCTAAGGGCTGATGATCGATAAGACTATCCCGAACAGACTCCAAGCAGACGCTGACCAGAGGCTTGTGCGCCCCGAAGTTGGGGAGATGCTTGACGCCCAGAACGTTACTATGGCAGAAGGGGGGAGTAGCTCTTCTGGCGTCATCAAGAACGTCAGAGGTACTATTGCTGGCACACCTCTGCTTGCAGGTGAAGGAATAGTCGATGGCGATGATGTTACGGTTATTGGTAGTGTTTCTGACCCTCAGAGGGGTTACATCTATTGGTTTGTTGCGGACGACTCTGGATCGACTCAACACGCTATATATCAGTACAATGCGTCAAACGGTGATGACGCTTCTTTTACTCCAGGGAAATATAGGCTCATCTTAAAAAGCCTTGCGTTAAACTTCTCTCCTACTTCTTTTGTTAAGGCTGACGTACTAAATGGCGAGTTTCAGCAAAACGGAGTAACCCAGACTATCCTGTACTTCACTGATAACGTCAACCCTCCAAGAAAAATTAACGTAGATAGAGCTATTGCTGGAGGGTACACAGGTGTAGTGACAAGCTCTAGCTTTGAACACGACCTAGGTGACACGATAAGCGTAGTAAAGGCAGCGGAGACCAAGTCCCCATCTAGCATATTTTTTGACGATACTTCGATTAATACGAATAAGTTCTCAGAAACTACTTTTCAGTTCGCTACTCAGTACATATACACTGATGGTGAAGTCTCTGCTATATCCCCTTACTCTGGGTTAGCTATCTCGCCTTCTTGCATATACAGCCTTCAGGAAGGCGTTTCTTCTGCTTCTTTAAGGCCTAATTCTGGGAATAGGTGCGACATAACCCTAAATACAGACCCAAACAAGCCTGACGTAGAGAAAGTTAGGTTAATAGGTAGGCAAGGAAACTTAGGTTCTTTCTTCGTTATAGATGAATTTGACCCGAATGCCAACGTCACTAGAAATGTATTTGGATCTAACGTGGCTGTATACGACCCGAATAGTGGGATATATAAATTCTATAACGACAGAAATGGCGTCGCTGTATCTACAGTCGATGTAAACAAACTCTACGACAACGTTCCCCTATTGGCTACTGGTCAGTCAGTTAGTAATGGCAGGTTGTTTTATTCTAACTACACTGAGGGTAGAGCAAACGAGAATGACGTGAACGCTATTTTAACTGTAAAGTACGGTACTGAAAGTAATGGAGTTGTAAGGGCTATGTCTACTTCGACTCACGCAAGTGATGTAATCACTGAAGTAGATTCCAACCCGAATGTAAAGATAGACCTCATTGGGGGGACAGCTTTAGATGGCTTGCAAAGCGGATCGGGTAGCGCTTCAAGTGTAATCCCATCAGGGACTCAAGTTTCTATTGGTTTTGATTACAAGCCTAAGTTTACACTGACTATGGCTGACGGAAGTAATGTAACTTCTTTCGTCGCTAATCAGTTTACGACATATCCAGCATTCAATACAGGAGCTCTTACAATGGACACTCTTGTTTTAGATACGTTAGCTACAGTTCAAGACGGGTCTAGCAACCTGCTTTTAAACTTTACAGTACCGTCTAACACTACGGCAAGCTCCTTAGCTAGTACTATATCCTCTCTTTTAGAAGAGCAAGACGACACCGTTGTATCCTACACCCTTTCTAACGAAACTATTTCTGGGGGGCAGAATGTTTTTGACGGGACGATTACTGCTACTGGGACATGTCGTGTTCATTACAACTTTAGTGAGTTTACTCAAATCGCTAATACAGAAGTCACTGTAAAGCCTCATATATCTAAAATAGATTTCTCTGACGTTTCAATGGTAAAAACTGGAGGGTCTGGGTCTGGACCTGTTACCATTGACCCAGGTGTCTCGGCAAACGTATTAGTAGACACAACCCCTTCTCAAGCTGAGTTTACATTTGCTAGTGTAACCGCAGGGTACGCGACCGAAAAAATATCTAATATTATTGTCCCTGGAATAGGGGACGGGTTTAAGTCGGGCAGCACTCATTCTTTTGGTATTGTTTACTACGATCAGTTTAACAGGTCTGGATTTGTAAACGAACTTGGTAATGTGTATGTAAAGGACCTTCCAGAAAGAACAGCCGCTGGGCAGGGGACTGGTCCAGCTACGGTCAGAATACAATTTGATGATTCTTTTACCCCTCCTCCTTGGGCTAGAAGATATCAAATAGTTTACTCTGGTAGGTCTTCTATCGGAAACTTTACCCAGTACACTGTGGGGGGAGGGTTCAGGGCGTTAAAAAAAGAAGATGACGGAACCTATACCGAGAACACGGTTGACGCTAATTCTAAAAGGATATACGTCTCTTTAAAGACTTTGGACCTGTATCAAGAGCAGAAAGGAGCAGCTAGGGCATACAGCTTTACAAAAGGGGATAAACTCAGGGTAATAAGGAGCAGGGATGATGATGGAGATGCAGATGTTTACCCAGCTGCTTCTGATGGAACGGTTATAGAATTTGATGTAGTAGGGGTTGAAGTTTTGGGTTCAGACGTCAATACAAACCCGATAGGGCATGACGCCGTAACAGATGAGGAGCAAGGTACTTTTCTTGTTCTTGAGTCGCCAGCAACTAACTCTGGTGCATTGGGTACGAACGGGGCCGCCCTTACATATACTGGATTTGATTGGGATGACATGGCCTCAAACAATTTCTGGGACAGGGAAGTCGTAGTCGAGGTATACTCCCCGAAGTCAGAGCAAGAAGAAAAGGTTTACTACGAGATCGGCCACGGCGCAAGAGTTGGCACAAGGAAGGCGAATGGGGTAAACGATCACGGAGACGAAATAACCGTGTATAACGGGGATGTATTTAGACGTCCAGTAGCTTGTAAAACTCCCGCTTATGTAAGTAGCGCATGGAACAAAGACAAGCCAGACGATTGGGTGTATAAAACCTTAGTTCTAGAAAGCTCTAGCTACACAGACAAGAGCGAAAGAACAGACTGGCACAGGGGTAGGGCGCACGTTGTATTCGAGAACGCCGCTGAAGTAAGGAGAAAAAATGGAATTACGTATAGTGACGCCTACGCTGAAGACGTAGCAAACCTTTCACTGTCATCATTTAATCCTAGCCTAGCTAACTTCTTTAGTTTAGACCCTTCTAACGGGGGTTGCAACTACTTAGGTACTTTTAGAGATGACTATCTGCTTGCTATTCAAGAGAATAGAGTGGCTAGGGTTCCAATAGAGAAAGACATAATTACCTCCCCAAATACAAGTGGGATTGTATCTCTCAGTACTCAAGTGCTAAATACTCCAGCGTATTACTCTGGTGATTTCGGTTGTGGCAACAACCCTGAGTCTGTTCTTATCCGCGACGGTAACGCTTTCTTTGTAGACGCTTCTCGAAAGAAGCTTGTAAGGCTTACTTCAGAGGGTATGTCGCCTATATCTGAGAACGGGGTAGACTCGTTGTTTAAAACCAACATTGACTTATTTGAAGCTCAAGGGGGTACTCGCATTGTAAGTGGTTATGACCCAGA